>Ga0210136_1000034_pt1 | contig 12866 bp, 24 predicted proteins | sample WestPond_Cattail_3_FD_185583 | JGI IMG/M metagenome (GOLD analysis project Ga0210136, IMG submission 185583) | Wetland microbial communities from the San Francisco Bay, California, USA, that impact long-term carbon sequestration -... | ecosystem: Environmental > Terrestrial > Soil > Wetlands ... | reverse complement strand
TGCGACTTGTGCATTCTTTCACAAGCAGCTTTTTTGTTCTAAAAAATATTAACTAGCACAAATAGGCTAATTATCTGTTTTAGCACAAGTATTCTATAAATACACTCGTTCTATAGATTTTACGAAAAATACGCACAAATTAGAACAAAAGAGTTTGGCGACGCCCGATACTTTCTAAAAAATATATATATTTAGGAGTTATATATATTGCCAAAAATATAATATATTTTTCATTATAGTAAACTCAGTTCGGATTATTTATGGATATTTACTAGAAAATACCTCCCCCATGGGTACGTCTTTTAATTTTACTTTTATTCTCAAGGTATATAGAATACGTATTTAATGATATAATATACATAACAAGTTAGATTATTCGCACATCAGATATTTTAGGAGAGATAACAATGGCCCGTGTAACACCAGAAGAAGCTGCGGATTACCAAATCCAAGGTATCGGTGCAGCTACCGAAAAAATGCGGAAAGGTATCGAACGTGTAACCAAATCGCCTATGGAAGCGGCTGCGGCTAAGAAAGACAAAATGCTTCAGCGTCTTACCCAGTCTGTCCAAGATGGTACATGGGAGCGCGGATTGCGCAGCGTCACTCTTGAACAGTGGAAAACTGCCATGATAGACAAGGGGCTTTCACGTGTTGCCACAGGCGCACAGGCTGCCAAACCAAAGCTTGTTGCGTTTTTCTCTAAGTTCCTTCCATATGTTGACAGTGCCAAAGCTGAAATTGCCAAGATGCCAGATTTGACCATTGAAGATAGCGCCAACCGTGCCGCTGCTTGGGTACGTAAAATGGGCGCTTACAAGAACAAGTAGATAAGAGGAGAAAACTATCATGAGATGGCAATTTTATCCTCTGCATAATGTCGCAACTAATTCATCCGGCACAACCTTACCGATTGACTTACCTGAACATGGCCTTGTATCGTCAATCTACTTGGAAATGTCAGCCAGTCCTGCCAGCGATGCCTTTGTTGCCGCGGCAAAATGGCGCATTAAAGACTACATTTCCTCAATACGTGTAATGGGCAATACCGGAAATCCAATCAAATTTCTTAACGGACGCTGCCTGCAAGCACTCGCTGTTGATGACGGCTGGCCAAGTATCGTCGACCAGGATGCCAACTACGCCACCACCACCATGCGTTGGCACATACCTATCAACTTTGGTCGATACCCCTGTGACCCAAGTTTTGGTTTAGACTTATCACAATTCGATAATATTCAACTTCAAATCACTAACGACTTGACAACCGCGCTGGTATCAGCAGGTATTTCTGTCAATGTCCATCTGCTGTTGGCGCAAGATGTTGATAATCCACGTATGTTTACCAATCGTCTTGAAACCATCGAGTATGCCAACTATCTGACGGTACAAAATGCCACCGAACCGAATAACTTTCCGACTGAGGGAAAATTACGACGCATCCTTTGGCAAATTGACCCATACGCAACTACTGCTAATAACGCAGATTGCCAACTGTATAGAGTTATCGACAATATCAAGTTAACGCTTAAGACTGGTCAGGCCGAACATGTTAATCATTCGCCGCGCGATTTGTGGGAATACTCCTATCTCATGGGTAGGAAAACCCATCTGGTAGGCGGCGAACCATACTTCACTGACAATTACGGCTGGCGAACAGGACTTGGCCAAACGTTGTACAAAGCACAAGGTGAACAGCCACAATCGACCACACCCGGCGCTCATACCACAGCTGTAACTCCGGGTGGAGATAATCCTACTCAAACCTTCCAGCGCTCCGGCAGCGACAATGATAGCTGGCTGCTGCTCGGCCATGGTCTTGAAAATACGGTTATTTTGCCTTTTGATAAGCCAAGAGACCCGGAGGATTATCTTGATTTAGACCTATATAAAACTGTCAAGCAAGAACTGCATGTGTACAACGCGTCAACTGCTGCTAACGGCACAGTCAGAACTGTTATTGACCGATTGATGCCAAACTACTAATCATCATTAGGGGGTTAACAATGGAAGGTGTACGCTGGTATCGCGTTACATCTTCCACTGTTGTTATCAGAAAATCGTGCCAAATTGTCGCGGCAATTGTAAATGCATCAACTAATGCCAAAGGTGCGACAATTTACGATAACACAGTGGCAGATACAAGTAATCAGGTTGTTTATCTAAAAGCATATGCAAGTGAAACCAAGCTTGCGGTATTTCCTTTTGCCTATCCAATTGATGCCGGTATCTATGTCAAGCTTGATACCGAATGCACTGAAGCCCTGCTAGCTATCTTACCATATCCTGATACACCATAAGGAGAGGTAGCTAATGACAAGAGTGCAACCTAATGCACAATTTGTTTTACTTGCAGGTTTGGGTGATGATGATGGTAGACCATACGCAGCACAAATTGATGTTGACGGTAAAGTAATTGTCACAGGGGGTGCAGGTGGGCCAGTGGATGCAACAGACGTTACATATGAACCAACAACACCGACAGACTGGGACGTAGAACCAGAAAATGCTCAAGAAGCTTTTGACGATATAGCAGCCCGTGTAACTGTCATTGAGGGAGAGGACATTGTTAATGTTTATCCGCACCATTGCTTCAAGGCAGGTTTTTTCCTAAAAGTCGTAACCGGTGCGGCTATTTCATTGCAAATAAATACGTCTCAGGCTTTTAATATGCAATCGTATCAATCGCCAGGTGCATTAGGTGATGTAACACAATTCACATCAGTGTTAGCTGCCGGAAATTACACCATTTCTCTGATTTGTACAACGTCAAGTAATCGAGGCATAATTAAGTTATCAGGTAAGCTTTTGGATGCAGCTTCATTTACTGACCTGGTAACAGGCATTGATACATATTCTTCTGGCGACAATTATAATGTTATTAAAACTGGTACCTTTAATCTGACAGTATCCGGTCTATACATTTTTAGACTGACTGTCACAGGTAAACATGCTAGCAGCAGTGGATATTATGTTGTCATTACAGCATTAGACATACAATACACAACAGCAGAAACATGATAACAAAATGATAGACTACACTTACGACTTTTTGATACCTGCCAATACATCGCAATCAGACGCGGTCACTGCGGACATTAAGCTTGGAAAAGGTCGCCTAGAAAATGTTCATATTAACTTCGCTGAAGGCTGCGGTACAATGGTGCATGTTTGTATCGAAAACAGAGGATTTCAATTCGCGCCTATCATACCTAATCAATCTTATCATCTTGACAACTATGTCATCAATGTAGACACTGAGCAGGATTTGCTCTATGAACCATTTGAAGTTACGTTGCGCGGCTGGTCGACCGGCACAAAATATGACCACACTATATCGTTTGTGTTCTCTGTTGCTCCTACTGATGACAATGACGCTTTGGCTGAGCTACGTAATCTACTGGCGGTCAAACATGCCTGACGCCCCCGACTATTCGCGTTATGACCATATTGCGACGTTCGTACCGTCGACAGACGTTAACGAATTGGCTGCCAAGTTATCATCGCCATCGACAATGAGCCGAGAAGGACAAATTGTATATCAAACTGATTGGCGCAACGCAACACTAGGCTGGTCAGTTTTTGCCAATCCCGGCGACGCTGAAATTTTTCTTGTCAACACTCCTACAGCCATATCAGGTTATTCTCTTGAACTGCGTACTACTGTGACTGATGAGGATTATTGCTATATCGAAAAGGAGCATAATATTTTTGATAGTAATAAATATATTCTTACGTCGCTATTTGCGCTTAACGCTTTTAATTGTGAGTTTTTTGTATATTTATACGTATACCAGAATGGTTATTTTTATGATGCTGAATTGAAATTTAAGGGGTTTCCCGCGCAGCTATATTATTATAACTCTGTTGGAACGTGGACAGAGGTAATTCCATCACCATCTTGGTACGTCAACCAAGCGACTAATATTCTTATGCACTTATGTATTGATGTGTCAACAGAGAAGTATGTCTCTCTATATCTCAATAACCATTTAGTTGATTTATCAAACATATCATTAAGAAAGTCTGCTACTGGTAATTTAGATAGTCTGTATACAGGATTTTATTTCAAAGCTGTCGGTGGTTTGTTTGCTAATATGTGGATTAACACCATTAACATCGCTGTTAAAGACTAGACACAAAAGGGGTAGAAAGATGTCAACTGCTATGTATAACATTATTCGTGACTTTGGTGGGTTTTTCATTGCTCTCTTGGTTCTGATTATATTCGCTATTTTGCTTATAACCGGAAACCCAGGGGCAGAGTTTTTCAAAGAATGGGTCGGTCTCATTCTCGCAGCATATCTTGTAGCTGACCGTGGTCTCAAGGTTGTACAAGGACGTCAGACTGATAAATATACAAAGGATGAATAAATGGCTGTCTACACTATTACAAAAACTGCCTCGCAATTGTATGTTGATGACAGTAACGTGGTGATACAAGGATATCGTGTATTTTATACCAATGAAGAATATCACGAAAAGGATTTTGTTGACGTTCCTAATCGCGATGAGACTGTTGTAAAAACAGCTATCATGAAGGAAGTAGAATTCAGACGGAAACTGGCGCAGTTGGGAAAGTAGATGGATAATGATACAATGGCTGATTGACCAAGTTACTTCAATTTGGTCGACGTTCACAGGCTACATTCAGAGCATTTTTAACATGATATCTGATTTGTGGCGTGGCGTGCAGACTTGGGCTCTATGGGCCAAGAATGAAGCGATCAGTTGGGCTGTTAGAGAGATACAAAGCGTTATCTCGTTGGTAATATCTGCCCGCGACTGGCTGCTTCAACAAATTTACTACACTTGGAATGACGCCAAGAGTTATGCGACAAACCTGGTCGCACAATCGCTCGCTAACTTATCTGGTTTAATTGCCAACGTATCAAACGTGATTAGTGCATATTTGCAACCTGTGTTCGCATGGGTACAGCAAAACGTTAATAACTTGATAGTGTATGTTAACTCGCTGATTGCGCCACTAGTGGGGGTGTTTAATTATGTATCATCGCGTATTGCGATATTTGAAGCAATCATACAGAACATCCCTAACTGGTCTATTAACGCGCTTGTTGCTCTTATCCAGACGTATACAAATCCTATTCTTCAAAAACTGGCAATCTTCACTGACAATCCGCTTGATTATATACTTTCTGTGGTTTCCGGTCGAATTATCGAGCTTGTTAGTAGCGCGATTGCTTGGGGGTTGGGTACCGTCAAGTATGATTTGCCCGACCCACCAAGCTGGTACCAAAAACAGAAACGTTCATAAAAAGGAAGAATAAATGGCAACAGGCAAAGGGCCACTAAGAACAGCTCTTGAGGATTTTTTAGAGACCTTCGGATTTGATAAAATGGTCTCTGAGATACTTACATTTGTACGGGAGCGCGATGAAAGTGAATGGGCTGTAATGTTATCGGGTATGATAGACTTAATCATATCCAGTACCAAAGACAGCCCGGAATTACAAAACCTATTTTACGGACTAAAGAATAAAAAACATCAGCTTGGCGCCACATTGATGTCTGGTATAGGGACAAGTGCTGCCGGTGGGGCGAGTTCCGCTATGCTTGCACCTGTTTTTCGTCTGATGAACGCCAGCATGGAAACAAAGGCACATTCAAATTTGCCGGATGTATCTATGTTGCTAGATTTGCATAACCGTAAATTTATATCACCTGCTGGTGCAGATGACATACTCAATTATCTTGGATATAAGCCAGAATTTTGGCCTATACTTAAAGAGGCTGCTATCCCACGTCTAGGCCCTGGTGAACTAATTCAATTGTCACGACGTTTGCCGCAAGCGAAAGAATATTATTATCAGCGCATTCTCAAGCTTGGATGGGAAGCAGAAGAGTTAAATAAGCTGAATGCAGTATCATTACAATATCCATCACCCCAAGATTTTATCCGTTTTGCAGTACGCGAAGCAATGGATGAAAAGAGCGCTGCTGACCTTGAATTAGATAGTGAGACACCTCAGGCCGCTATTGTAGAGAGCGAGAAATCTGGTCTTGCTCCTGACTACTTCAAATACTACTGGCGCTCGCACTGGGAATTACCCAGTGCCGAAATGGGTTTTGAATTCTTACATCGCTTTTATGACCCAAATGACCCATTGCACTTCTCAGACAGCGATATGGATGGGCTGCTTAAATACCTTGACTACTCGCCAAAATGGCGCTCAAGAATTAAGGCTATCAGTTACAATCTGTTGACGCGTGTTGACTTGCGACGTATTCGCAAAGCAGGTATTGTCGATGATGACTTCATGTATCACGAGGCAAGAGCAAGTGGTTATGACGATTTTCGCGCCAAAGCCATTGTAAAGTGGTGGAATTGGGAGAACAATCAAGACGTAATTGATTTGACCAAAAGCCAGATTGAAAAAGGTTACAAATCTGGTGTGCTTAAGATGAGAGCAGCTAACGAGGCTCTCAAGACAGCAGAACCAAATGAAGCTACCAGACAATTCTTGTTTGCGCTGTGGGATAATGACATTCAGCAGAAAAACACACAGGCAGAAGTAGACTTGATTGAGCAAGAATATGCTGCTGGTCAGTATGACGAACCTACACTGATAGGTAAGCTTGACAAGCTTGGTCTCGCCAAAACGCAAGAGGCAACACTATTGCTACAGATGGAAGTATCAAGGCGAAAGGCAATCAAGCATCTTAGTCGCAGCGAGCTTGAGATTTTGTACGAACATAATCAAATCGATGCTAAGACAGCCGCGAGTAAGCTCGAAGCTGTCGGTTACCCTGCTGACGAAGTTAAGGATTTGATGTTCATTATTGACCACAATGCGCAAAAGGATAGAGCAAGTGAATTGCTGGCGGCGCAGAAAGAGCAAGAAAGACTGGCTACCAGTAAGCTAACTAATCAGTATCAAAAGGATACAGCCGCCAAGAATGTGCATATTGCCGAGCTTAACGCGCAGATTGCTGACTTAAAGGTGACAGCAAGTCAGACCGATGACCCGGATGTGACTGGACAAATCTCTGATATGATTTTAGAAATAAAGAATGAGATTGCCATAGCAAACGTCGATAAGGCTAAGTTATCATTGCAGGCCAGTATTGATAGAGGAAACATAGGAGCGTAAGATGGCAACAGATAAAATGAAGCTGATGAACTTACTGGATAAGTCGGCAGAGCAGTTGAAAACTAACATTACAACTGCTCCACCACAGCCTGAAATAACTAACAAACCTAATCCAAATGAAAAGGTGAAACCCATCCAGAAATAGATGGTACCCCCCAATTTACTTCGCGTTTAAGATGCTTAATTTGGGTATAGATGGGGTAGTTTTCTAAGTCCTCACTGCGTAGACGTGATGCTAATTTAGGCCAGCGCTGCTGCTGATAGGTGTTTGGCGCAAGCTCGACAGCGGAGGAAGAAATACCTTTGATACGGTTTCTTCCTTGCATGGCGTAGTCTTTTGGAGCATTGATAGCTAACCATGGCGATTGAAGCTCGACCTTTAACATACCAAGAATTTCATTGTCTATGTAAGATGACAAATCTGAGTATCCTTGTTGGTCAACAATTACACTATCTGTATCTGAGTAAAAATAGTGACCGGGCTGTACAGCAGAAATTAACTCCCAAAGATGCATCCTGGCATAAGCCGTAACGTGTGCCGCAATGGCGCAGAATGAGTTGTAACCTTCACCTTCCCTTTCTACTTCAAAGATACTGCCACCAAGATATACCAAGTCAAAAGCTTGTCTTGTCTCAGGATATTTCAAATCGATAACCCCCACAGCGTCAATTGGGCAATCGCCCACCTTTCTTTGCATCGATGACTTGCTGCCAAATTTACCATACAGCGAATTGTTAAATAGTTTGCAGATGAGAGTAAAGATTGTATTACCGTCTTGTTTGTAACGCTGTCTGGCTGCGTAAAAGTACTCAATGTAATCCTTGAACATGGGTCTCTGGGGGTAAGAGGATAACTGTTTGACGCTGACTATCCAGTCCCTTTCAAGAGCGTATGTTAATTCGGGTGTGCAAAGCGTTGTGGTAAAATGACCAGTGGGGTAGACAAGTTTTTGATTAACTATGCATGGGAAGGGATTGTGTGATGTCTGTAGTTCTACTTCTGCAATGACAGCGCCAGAGTTTAGATAATATTCAAGCGCTTTGATAGGGGGATTATCAAGATGTTTGTTAAAACCACAAGGGAATTCATGCTGCGACATAACATAACCGTACATATTATTGACATCTAGATAGGAGTATATGTCACCTTCCAAATGGCCCACAAACTTTGCTTCAACTCGCCCACCATGATACGATTGACGTTCTAGTAGTATAGATGGTTCATCAGCATGGATAAAAATATATTGCTTCATAAACCGATAGCGGAATGTCTCAAGTGCTTGTGAAGCAACTGTGTAGCGAAAGTCGCCACAATCATGTTCATCGAGAAACTCTAACCATTTTATCCATGCTCTACGCATAATTTCCACGTCTCGTTTGCAATAAGTAAGTAAAGTATCACTGTCTACAGTATCAAAATCAACTTCACCTTTGGTATATCCAATGGAAACACCCAAATCACGCAGCTTTCCAGTAAACAGGTTGCCATTGTCAATCATAGTTAAATGGCAACCTTTTCTCTCCCAACGCATGATAAAGGTTTGAGCTTTGGCGTACCAACTGATGAGACTGAAACCAAATGATGGTAGAAATTCAAAAGCCCATAGAACAGTAGCGTCAAAGTGCCAATTATGGGCAACCATGTACAGCGCTGACTTGTCATAGCAAAGCTCATCGACCCAAGACCAGAAATCGAGATTATCCGTGATGACCTTATCTGATTGTACACGTAGATATTCATCCTTGACCGACTTACAATATAGCGCGTATCCAAGACGCAAAGTGTGATACTCTACTTCATTTGGTAGCTGTGAGGCTGTGGTTTCTGTATCTACAAAAATTACCCGCGTGGGGCGGGTAACTTTATTCAATGGTTTGAGTAGGTGCGGTTTACGTGTCATTTTGACTTCCGATATAGTTTCATTGCTGTATCATACGCAATCATTTGATGATGCATATCAATATCATCAATTTTAACTACACCGGCATCCTCAATCCAATATTTAATTTGCTTAATAGCGGCTTGCCATAACTGTTGTTTCCGTATACGCTCAGCGTAAGTGTTAGCTATAGATAACTGTTGTAACTTGTGCACAATGTTAATCATTGCCGAAACATATTCATCATCAACAAATTTATATTCCATTTTATTCCTCAATACTTTCTATATCCTCTGATGAGCGTAGCTTGCACCAACGTCCCCTGGCTTTCGCCGTAAATTTCCGTGAAAAAGTCATCCAATTTACCATACACTTCGTCTTTGGTAAGTAGCGTATCACTACCTATCATTCTATTTTCCGCTCGTTCTTCACCCGTGATTGGGTCTTTAATAACGACGTGTGAAACGTACATAAAGCGGGTTCTCATATTCCAAGATGGTTGGTTTTCCATCCACGCCAGCGGAGTGACACTACTGTCATCCAATTGACCAAAATCGTCTTGGTGTGGTGGCCCGGCTAATCGCTGGCCACGAATAGCGTAAAAATCAGATGAGCGAATTCCAAGACCAGCGTCGCGTAACCAGTCAAGCAATGTCGAACCTGACCACTGCTCAAAACGCCATTGTGCGATTTGATACTGTATGGCGTAACGTCGACCTTCCGGAGTATCTTCATACTGTGGTATGCCTATTCCGCCCATTAACGTGTTGCCTCAATTTGCTCGATTGTGGCGAGCATGTTATCGATTGCCAAAATAACACCTTCTCCCCAGCCTGAATAAACATCTGTACCATCAGACAGCATAACGCACCAGAGTGATGCGTCAGTTGGCATGGGGTAAACTGAAAATACCATTGGTGTGTGTGTAGCGAAAAAGGCTTCCAGATGGTCGTATTGAGTATCATTGTCTAGTGTGGTCATTAAAATCTACTCCTGACAATTAGCAGCGCCTTGTCAACTTGTGTTGCAATCTCTGCACACATTGCAATCTCATCGCGTAATTCGTGGTGTTTGCGCTGAAAGGTTGCCTCATCATTGGACAAGATGGTGTCAATGTCTGATAGATAGGTAACGATTTTGTCATAGGCAAGGCGTGCTTGGTCTATTTTCATAATGCAGATGGAGCGGTCATTATTTGGCATTGTTTTTATCCTCATCACAATTATCGGCTATAACACGATTAAACCGTGTAATAGCCGTGCTGGTATCAAAATATTCTTTATCTAGTCCGTATACCCGACGTACCCAACCTTCCAGCGCTGATACTGTATATCCATACGAAAAATATCCTGCAATAGCGGCTTTAAGCGCTATTCGTGGAAAAATACCTCTTTGCTTTGCGATAAGAAGCTGTTCGATTAGTGAGTCCTGAATATCACGTCTCATTTTATAACTATTCCTTTTCCGGGAAGGGGGAGTTTCCTCCCCCCGCCCGCTATGCCTTTATTATCACCATTTGGTGTTCGTTATTGATGCTTGTCGATAAAATATGTGCCTCGGTCAGCCTTGTGCTGGATATAGCCAAGAGTGAAGTGAACTTTGGCTCGTGGATTGTAGTCATAGGCAACTTCAAGATAATGCTTTATTTCAGAACCGCCTAGAATGACGCAGTAGTCATTGCCATCTGATAGAGACCTAACAGCGCAGTAGAAATACCATTTATCTGGGTCATCTTCATTGACTACACGCTTGTAGTCTTTGATTTGTAGATGGTGCCCGACTAAGTCACGGGTTTTAACCTTTGGAGATGTCCAACCCAACTTTGATAGCTCTACTGATAGGTCTATGTCTGGCCCTTCGTCCATCATAAGCGTGAAGTCGCTATCAGAAACCAGCACTACATCCTTTTCTTTAGCCATGTTCGTTTATTCCTCGCTGTCGGTTTCGGGTGTGGTCAGGGTGATTTTAATCTTGACAAAATTGCCATCGGGCAGTTGTGCCAAGATGACGCCCTTCCCGCGTCCGATACCGAGTGCTTTCGGACTAAATGCTGCATAGGCCATTTTACTGTCGAGCAACGCATCCTTAACGACGTTAACCAAATCATTCAATTCCATTTGCTACTCCTTGTTTTTGGTGATAATTTCACTCTGAAATGAGAGCACACAGTGAGAGAGAGTGAGCTTCACAATGGTGCTAGATAACTGTCGTGAGACAGATTATTTTAGATGACAAGAACTGCTAACGAATGCTGATATAATTACAAACCAGCAGAGGTAAATGAGCATGATGTAGATTATTGCGTAGAGACATTTTTTAACGTCTAAGTAATCATCGTTCATGGTATCTTCCTATCGCGTGTACTGAGCTAGTGTGCCGAATAACATCAGGATTGTGTCTACTGCAAAGGCCAGTACTATCAAAGTTGCGATAAAGACCAGAGCAAATATTGCACCTTCAAGAATTGCCTCAAAACGAGACTGAATATCATTCGTTGTGTGCTTCATAGTTCCTCGCTGCTTATCTCTGCCTTGAAGGCGTCAACAATATCAGAACGTAGGGGTAAGTATGAGCGAGCAACTATTCCGTAGCTTGCGCGTCTCAAGTCGTGTGGTGATGTGTCACAGTCTTTAATATCCCATTTGAGCCAAAGACAGGCGACTATTTCAGATGACGATACCACGATTGCAATCTCATGTGTACGACGGTTGTAAATGATATAGGATTGTCGTTTGGGAACTTCGTAACCAGCCATGCGGTCGAGACCGTCAAATGAGAGTTGACGCGGAACGTCATTAGTGGTTTCTTTAGTATTCATTATTTTTATCCTATGGGACGTCGTAATAAATGATAGCCACACATAAGCCTAAGTATAAACCAGAATACTGAAGACTACCGTTAGAGATTAGTCCACTAATTCTATCTAGGCTTGCTCTTGTAGGTTTGTAGCACTTGTATACATATCCGCGAACAAAATTGATTGTAGTATGTTCTTCACTTTCAAAGACAATCCATACCTCATCGATGCGATAGTTCATTCTGATAACAACCTTTCTTCACAACTATGGCAGTGTGGAAACATATCACCGCGATACACTTGTGTTACTCGTATAGACTGACCACACAAAGTGTGTAGGTGATGGTCTATGTGTACCTTACGTAATATGATGTGGGCATAGCCTGACATTGTATCACACCAGATATGGGTATCACTATTAAACAAGACCTTTGGTATAGATGTGTCGCACATGGTTAGTATACGTATGTCCATGCAATTTGGGCTGCCCGTGTAGCTTCAGTGCAATCTGGATAATAATATGCCTGAGCGATACGCGCTGCTTTCAAGGCACGAACGACAGTGTCAATCTGAACATGAAATTTGTCTGCAATGGCGGCTGGTGAATAATTGTGTACCGAATATAGCTCATCGTACACAAACATTTTACGACACTTCTTGTCAATCCTTGCATACTTGTTCATGATTTTCTCCTTGCTTTTAGTGGCTACTTGCTTGCCAGTCTGACCACAACTTACCCTTTCAACCTGCAATTGCGTTAGTTGTGAGCAGACGGGAGTAAGTATCTACTTCTGTAATTCAATAATGGTCTTCTCAATCAAATCAATACCATTGTCTAGAATAAATACCGTACAATACCTACAATGAGTAAGAGCGTATAAACGAAGTCTTCTAAGTTCTGATAGCTCATCTTCTAAATTACTGATTTTCTCGGCTTTATCTTGGCTCATTTCTGTCTGCCTTTCTACCCTTATTATAAGCGATTTTACCCGGTGTGAGGGGATACCCAAATGTCACTACTTTGACGTGACAAATGTCACTATTGATAGCTACTGATTGTACATCTAAATATAT
>Ga0210136_1000032_pt1 | contig 13576 bp, 19 predicted proteins | sample WestPond_Cattail_3_FD_185583 | JGI IMG/M metagenome (GOLD analysis project Ga0210136, IMG submission 185583) | Wetland microbial communities from the San Francisco Bay, California, USA, that impact long-term carbon sequestration -... | ecosystem: Environmental > Terrestrial > Soil > Wetlands ... | reverse complement strand
AGCGTACAGAAAGGCTGATCATGGCAGACGATGTTTGGCGCGGCATGCTCGCACCCCTAGACGTACCAACCGGAGACAAGCGCCGGTTCTTGTCTTCCGGAGTCACCTCCCGTGATCTACCCCTGCCGCTCAAGTGGCAACGGGTTGACGCTGAGGGCCACGAGGATTCAGTCATCGTGGGATCAATGGACGAGATCAACTACGGTACCGTTCAGCAGGCGATCGACGGTGGATGGATTGATGCCAAGTGCATCAAAAAAGGCATGAGCGCTGACCTCATGGGAGCATGGGGTATCGGCAGATTCTTCCAGGTGAACAAGGATGAGATGCCACGTCTCTACGAAGATGTGGCCGAAGCTATCCTACTCAGTCAGCAAAGCGTTGTCGGACCGTCAGTTGATCCTGGCAGTTATGAGTACGTGCTAGCCCGTGCGGGCAGTGATGAACCTCTGAGCGATGAAGACCTTGACGAGATCATGTACGAGGATCCCGACGTTGAGATTGAGATCGAGCTGCTGTTCACCGCGTACGAGATTGCAGCCGCTACTCTGGTGAGCATTCCGGCCTTCGCGGAGTGCCGCCCGTTTGAGGTGATCAGCGCTGGCAGCATGGTGTTGACTGCTGCTATCCGCTCGGACGGTTGGGATTCCATGCCTCTCGCCGCTCGTGATCTTGAGTGGGATGGGACTCAAGCTGACCGTAACGTCTCAAGCTGGGCTGATCTCGACAGTGATAATCCAGACTGGGAACGCTACGCATCAGCATTCCTCTACCAGGATGATCAGGCTAACCCAGAAACTAAGGGAGCCTACGGTTTCCAGATCGCTGATCTGATCGACGACCAACTCACCATCGTCCCCCGCGCAGTCTTCACCGTCGCTGAGGTGCTGCAGGGATCAATGGGAGGAACCAACATCCCACAAGCCGATCAAGACGCTATGAAGGGCGTGGTTGAGAAGCTGTACAAGCGTATGGCCGATGAGTTCGATGATCCAAACATCGTCGCGCCGTGGGTGAGCGAGACAGCATCGATCAGTTTCGCAGAAGCGCACGTCTTCAACGGTGCTCTGTTCACCAAACCGGAACTGTCGAGGATCACTCCGATCACTGTTACCGACGATGGCCACGTCTTTGGTCACGTCGCGACCCACGATACTTGCCATGTTGGGATGCGGGATGCTTGCACTACAGCGCCGGTTGATGATGATGGTTACCGGATGTTCCACAGGTACCAGGTTCCTGGGGTGGAGCAGCCGGTTGGGCGGATCACTGTTGGTCATGGGCAGCACCAGTGCTCATGCCGTCAGTGCGGGGGTCGTAATGATGATCATGCGTGCTTGAAGTTGTCGGCTGGTGGTGCTATCGCGCATCATGATCAGTTGTCAACGGTGGCTTGGGTATGCGCGGGTGAAGACGAGGATCTTAACGCCATATGGGTATCAGGTGTGATCAACCCAGAAGCCAGCATCGATGACATCGGCGTACTTACCCGCCGTAAAGTCTCTGGTGACTGGCGACCCGTTGGCGGACAGACCACCCTAGTCGAGGTTCTAGCACTGTCTCGGGAGGAGCCAGGCTTTCCCCTGCCACGAGTACGGCTTAGCGGCTCAGGTATCCATGCGCTGACAGCCGCTGGAACGGTCCGGCCTATGGTCGATGAGGATCCTTCCGATCCTATCGACTACGAGCGGTTGGCAAGCCTGGTAGCAGATAAGATCAACTCTAAGATGGCAATCCAACCAGCCGAACCCGAACCGACACCCGAACCCGAACCGGTTGCCGATGTGCAGCTCGAAGAGAACATTGCAGCAGCTCTGGCCGAAGTGTTCAGCGCGGTCGACAACGCACTAACCGAATCGATCATATGCGACCTGAAAGGAATCTGACATGTGCTGCGGACAAAGGTCAGTACCGCTAGTCCCCGCTACAGCGGCCGAACCATCCACCACATGGGTTGTGAAGGACGCTGCTGGCACTGAGGTGGCGACCATGCCCCGTGAGATAGCGGCCAAACTCAAGGCTGCCCGTATCGGTGGTAGCGTGGAAAAGCGTATTGCTTGAGGATCTGTTGGGGCTAGAGCGAGTCTCTAGCCCCTACTGTTAGGTGGGGGCAGTTGACAACCGTCAAGATCATAATTCCGTGGCGTGAGGGCTGCCCAAACCGAGAAGCAAACCTCGGCGCCGTCAAACACTGGTGGACCGAACACTACCCAGACTGGCCTGTGCACCTAGGCCACTGGGGACCTGAGAAAGGATCGTGGCGTAAAGGCTGCGCTGTCAGACGAGCCATGGACACATCAGAGCCGACTGACGTTGTGGTGGTAGCCGACGCAGATGTGATCATTCCAGGCGTGTACCAGGCGATTGAAGCACTGGAAACCAGCCGGTACGAGTGGGCCATCCCGCAACGCACGGTCTACCGACTCACCCCTGACGCGACTAGCCTCGTGGTCCAGGGGAAGATGCGACTACCAGCAGTAGTAGATGATCCGCGTAAGTATGCTGGCCTAGCTGAGACGTATATATGCTCGGCTGGTGGTGGAGCTGTTGTCCTCACCAGTGAGGCGCTGTCTCGTTGCCCGATGGATCCTAGGTTCGCGGGATACGGGCAGGAAGATCATTCTTGGGGTAGGGCACTGTACATGCTTGCTGGTGCTCCGCATCAGGTGGTCAGTCCGTTGTGGCACCTCTGGCACGCTCCACAACCACGACTCAGGGTAGGTGACTCGATCAGTAGGGGAATCGGATCGTTAGAGAGTTTGCGGTTGTGGACGCGGTATCGGATCGCTACGACTAGGCCGCTAATGGAAGCACTCATAGAGGAAGCCAGGAGCTATGGAGCCGACGCAGATTGAGTTTCAGATCCACTCGGGTGGAACATCAATCAACATTGAAGGAACGGCCAACAGCCCGGCTGAGCTTATTGCGATTGTGGCTCGGATCATGAGCCTGTCTGCTGCTCAGGTTACGGAGCTGCCTTTGCGTAAGGTGTTGGCTGGTATGAATACTGTGGCTTTGTCGCCGTTGGAAGATAAGTAGTTACGTAGGGTAGGAAACACTCCCTGCCCTACAATAAGTAGTTAACCGAACACAGTTCCATGGTGCACCCGACTACCAACACCACAAAAAAGTGCCTCCACGACGCTCTCAGAGCATTTACGCTGGCCACAGGCCCTAACAATGATCCAACAGGGCATCCAAAACCTGACGCGCCAGACGCACCTCAACCTCAATCTCCCTAAGCCGCACAGAAGCATCCACCACAGACACCACCCGCACCAATCGCCGAGCATGAGCAGTAGCCACCACACGGTTCAGCGCTTGCATAGCGAGGATCCTGTGCACAATGGGATTGTGCAGCGTAGTCAGGTACTGATTCGGTACCGGCGCTGTCAGACTCCTAGAGGCATATCCCAACGGCTTACCCGTGCGCCGATGGAACGTTCGGCTACCTGCGATGATGCGGTTCGAAGTCAGCACGGTAACCGTCAAAACAGTAATAGTTTTCATATTCGGCTCATCTGTCACCAGCGCGACCCGATCGCCAACGGTGACATCCACAACAAGATCATACACAAAATGTGGGGTAGACCACGCTGGCCTACCCCACAAATTGTGATCAACTACAGTTTGATCTGATCCTCAGCAGCATCATCATGCTGCTTACTAGCAAGCGCGTTCATCCTGCGACCTATGTCAGCCATATCTTCGTAGCCAACCCCAAGTTGCTTGAGAAGCCAAATAGCTTGATCGTACTGTCGCTGGATCTTCCGCACACGAGTGGCGATGGATGCGTTTCTAGTCTTGTCTCTCCTCTCCTGCTCATTCAGTTTGCTCCATTGCTCGGTCGTTATCTCTGATCTGGTGCGCGTCATGTGACCAGCATACACGCATCTACGCTTACGTACAAGCGTGATGGACGGTGGACATGAACTAGGGCCAAACCGAAGTCTGGCCCTAGAGCCGACGCTACTAACTAGATGTAACGATCTACCAACTTATTAGTGTCTCGGATGACGGCAACCGTATCGTCAAGATAAGACTTGATGTCGTTCAAACGATCGGCGAGAGCTTCAATCTCAAGATCTTTCCCAGTAGCGGTAGTATACGAGCCTAGCAGTGAAGTGAGTGCATCATTGTAGAAAATATTGGCCAAACGCCTCACCACCCGTGGATCATCAACCGTGGTAAGCGAAAGAGTGCTGAGCGCAGATTTTCCAATTCGGCTGCCATCTTCTCGACTGTACTTGTCGATCAGTCCAGCGTAGTTAGCAGATTTGATGTGTACTGCCTTTTTGGTTACGTGCTTGATCCTGACCAGACGTACCAAATTGGTGGAGGTGATGGTAGCTACAATGTCGCCAACCTTCACATTTTTGAACATGCTCTGCTCCTTGTCTCGACTGTCATCCAAGCATACACGCAACCACGCTCACATGCAAGCGTGTAGGAGCTCTCTGACCACACAACAGAGAATGCCTGGCAGGCGAACCCGCCAGGCACCTAAACCAGCAACATCAGTTGTTGATACCAAACTCGATCAGCCGCTCATCATCCTCAATCAAGTCGATAGCCTTGTCGAGTTGTGCCCGCATTTCCTTCAACGATCGAAGGATCCCATCTCTACCCGCAAAACTAGAATCATGACACGTCAACCCGTGTGCCACTCGATCAGCAATCTTACGAGCGAAGAAGTCGAATACTATGTAGTTGTAGAGAGGAACAAGATATTTCTCACTCGATCTTCTGTTGTGCCCAATAGCTACTCCGCTACTACGGCTGAATCTGTTCTCACTTCCCACATGAATCTGAGTAGGCGTTGTCTTGGAAACAGTGCCAATGAAAACGGTTTTGGTGAGCGTGTAGGCTGTTACGACTGCGATGTTGTCGCCTACGTTTAGGTTCTCGAACATGTGCTGCTCTTCTCGGCTATCACCCAAGCATAGCACGTATCCATGCCTGCGTGCAAGCGTGTCATGGGATGGGTACAAAGCAATGGCCAGACCGAAGCCTGGCCCTATCAACTACCGATTCCGAAGAAACGATCTCATCTGCTTTTCGATCTTCGAACGGTTCATGTTTGTTTCTGGAGGACCAACTACCGGACCGAGACTTGGACAGTAGGTTGGTGACCAGCTCTCATACCCATAGACCTCGTATCGCCCGCTCGTGTGCGGATAGGTCCTGAGCACTACCCAGGCTCCCCGCTCGTTGGTGATCTTTACGTTGAGCTCGATTTCGATCTGCTTCCTTGGCATGCCCAAAGCATACACGCATCTACGCTTACGTGCAAGCGTGACGTTTCTCCTGGTCACACAACAGAAAACGCCTGGTAGGCGAACCTACCAGGCACTCTCACAACCACCAACTACGTCTCGTCTTCTTCCCCATAAAGCGCTTCGGAGTAGTCCCACTCAGCAAGCTCAAGCCTTCCAGAGAGGATCACTCCGGCCGCAGTAAACGCTACGAACATGAGCGCCGAGCTAACCAGTACTTCCCAACCATGAAAGTAGCTGAGGATAAGCCCACTAACTATGATCATGTTGGAGAAAACCCGATTGGCCTTACACGCCACACGAAGGAATTCTTTCCTTCTCCTCAACTCATCAATACTGCTCACGGTAGTTCCTCCGCACATTAATGATCGCCTGATTGATGATCGTCAGATCTTCCTGGGCACGATCCGCGATACGACCATGAAAAATCTCAACAAACCTAAGCACCAGGCCAATCGCCACGAGCCCTGTGGCAGTAACCCACATGCTACCAGCCGCAACCACGAAACCGGCTAGCACATTGGTGATCGATGCGATACCACAGAAGTCTTTGACCGATCGATGCTTGTTGAACCTCATGACTATCTGGTTTTTATCCTCATTCAGATGCTTCAGCTGTGTTTGAATGGCTGCTAGTTCCTCGTCTACCTCGCTCATCTCACTGCTCCTGACTTGGCTTCGCTGATTATCTGATCGATCAAGGAAACGTTCTGCTTCGTCCGCTTAGCGAGATGACCATGGATAATGATCGAGGCAACGAACGACAACGTGCATCCTAGTAGGATGCCAGTCTCAAATAGGTTACCGAAATATGCGACTGCGATCGTGATTGGTGTGTAGAGCACTGTGGCGGTAATGGCAATGTTCCGGTATCTCAGATTCTTATTGATCTTGTTGAGTGCGCTGATCTTGTCGTCTTCCAACATCCTTATCTTCTTTTGGGTCTCCCCCTCCGACCATCCTTTCCTGATCTGATCACTCATAGCTCGAATCAGTGACTGATACTCAAACGGAGTCATGATATTTCTTCCCATCTTCGCAGCATGAACCATCTGCTTCGTGGATACCATCAGCACACAGTGCCTCAGACATTTCGTTATCGTTCCTCTGCGCTCGTTCACTGATGCGCTTCTTGCGTTCCTCGGCAATTGCTTTGCGTGCCCGCTCGTCTACCTCGGCTGCTGCCGCATGTGCGATGACCTCTTCGAGATCACATGGAAGTAGGGCAACGATTCCGAACGGTTTCAGTGTTTCCAGTGCTTGGTCTATTTTTCCCTTGTAGATCTTTGCCAGTCTTCCGATGCTCGCACTACGGGTGCGGGCATGCCTTGCTTCGGCCCCCTGCCCGTGCCAGAGGTTCAGTGCTCCTTGCTTGGTGGTCATGTCCTTATGGTATCACGTTTAGCGTTGATCGTAATATCCACCATGGCATGGTAGGATGGTCACACGTAAGGTTGTATGATGCCCCTAAAGTGTTAAGATCCATACAAGAGGAAAGCCCCGGCGGTAACCGGGGCTCAGGCACAACAGATAGGTAGGTTCATCATATGGTACGGAAGCCAGAACCGCAAAGTGGATCGTCCACAAACGAGAGCATTGAGGCCCTATGTCCCAAGGGGTTTTTTATGACCTTTGGATGGGCGTACTCTAAAGGCCTAAGTTTTGCCGACATGGGCGTATACAGTCTATTGGGCAATTTTGGTACCTATGACGCTGCCACCAATAGTTTCCAAAGATGCAGACCAGCCCGAGCGACGATGGCACGCATCGGCGGATGCTCCGTAGAAACCCTCAAGCGATCCTTGGCACATCTTGTCAAGGCCGGGCTGATCGAACGGCATGAGAGGTACTCAGGAGACGGAACCCAGCTTCCCAGTGAGTACACGATCCGATGCGGAGACTTCAGAGCACCATCCATGCCTAGTATGCCCCAATTTGTAGAGGGGGTCACCAGTGACCCTCTGACAAAAGGTACAAACTACAATCCAAGTAAGCACCAAAACGCTTCTACCAGCACAGTGTCTGATATAAACCAGTTTGTAGAGGGGGTCACCAGTGACCCCCTCACCGGGTCACCAGTGACCCAGGACCCATATTCAGTTAACCCAGAAAAAACCTCCTCCTCCTCCTCCGTCGTAACCTCACCCACCGAGGAGCCACAGCAGAAGGAGGAGGAGGGGGATTCTCCTAAGAAAACAGAGGCAGAACCCAGCAAAGAGGCCCTAGACCTCATCGCATCGCTGCCAGCCATCAACGGGTCAAGGCTCAGTACCAAACTCGCACCGAGGATCAATGACCTCCTCAGCAACGGCTGGACCCCCGAAACCATCTACAGAAACCTCACAACAGGTACAAACGGTGCCAATGGAGCGGGTATCTACGCTTCGAAGCTAAAAGACCTGCCCCTCAACCCACCCGCCAGAGTCCAACCAGCGCCAGTAGCCCCAGCAACCACGGCAAGGCGTCCCAGAACCCCATACGCACCCCTCAAAAGCCATGAGGAACTTGGGGTCACCAGATGCGAACACGGGCGCGTGAAGGCCATTTGCCCCCAGTGCAGGGGAACCGCCACCAAAACCCAACCAGCCACTAGGCAGTCCAGGAGCGCCGCTAAGACCACACCACCAGCCACACACACAGCCCAAGAAGCGCTCGCTGACGTGGATACCAACGTGGAGCGCTGTCGTCTCCACGACCATTCTGATGCCCTTCACTGCCCATCGTGCTGGGGAGTGGTGAAGGCCGGGAGCGATCCGTACGAGGGTTGTGAGGATCAACGCCCCAAAGGATGGCACATGGTATACGCATGGTCACCATCCGTGAAGACAGTGACCATAGACGAAACTGAGGTTGAGCCACTCAACCTACCAGCAGCCTTTACAGCAATGCTTGCCTAGACAATGCGCTGCCTATAGTCATGTCTAATGAAATCAACATCGAAGGTATACGACCACTCGAATCTTCCATACCTAAATAGCATAGAAATAGTGTCTGGAGTGAACATTCCTTGTTGTGATATACAGATTGTTTTATTTAACATTGGAGTATCGTATACGAAATTCCCACTAAGATTTTCTATCGATTTGCGGGATGCCGGAATGCATGGATTGGCGTTTACTACTATATCGTTTACTTCGCTAAAAGAAGTAAACGATATATCATATGCGTATCTTGCAAGCATCCTGATTGTTGTCTGAGTGGCATCCTCGTCTTTTGCAAACGTAATTGACATATTTTTGATTGGATCTAGTTCGTCTCGTCTTCTGCTTTGCTCTATATCAAGCATTGCTTCTGCTGCTTGTCCTGAGTGCCTAGCTGCTTTCCAGGCTGCTGCTGCTGAGCCTAGGCTGATCACTGCGACTGCTAGTTCGGCTCCTGCTTGGAGCCAGTTTGGTATGTCTGTCATGCGAAGTCTCCTAGCATTAGTTCCGAGCGACAGTGACTATGGACGAAACACAGGTTGAGCCACTCAACCTGTCGGCGGCAATTACAGCGATGCTTGCCTAGCTGGGCTGGTTGGTTGTGTCCCTCTTTCGTGTCTCCCTCCGCTTGACAAGTGTCGCGCCACGTGACATTATTAAGAAGTCAAGGGGAACGACGAACCAAGGAGACAGAAATGACCGATCCATTCACCTACCAGGCAACCGAGTCCACTCCAACCGAAATCATCCTCAACGATCAGACCTACACGATCGTCACCGAAGCAGAGGATTACCTGGGAGAACAGGACATCAACGACAAGTACGACACCATTCAGCACCTGACCGGCGGCAAAGTACATGGCTACGTCAGCAGCCTCACAGACGATGATCGGGAAGTCGCGATTTTCAAGGGCCGCCTGACCAGCCCGAAGATCATCGTTCGGAACATCCCGGTTGGATACGCCTACCCCGGGGGAGTATGGCGCAAAGTAACCGAGCGCTAATCATCGCTGACAAATCCGCCCCTAGAGGTCTAGGGGCGGATTTGTCATTATTGGTGTGCGGTAGTGATGGCCCTACGTATTCCATCGTCAAGGTCAACTTTTGGTTGGTAGATCTCGCTCATCTGCTTATCCGACCCGACCCGAGCCATTACACCAGTCGGCCTATCCCGTAGATAAGTCACCTCATCCGGAACCGCAACGTTGGCGGCCCGTGCCATACGAAACGCTAGTTCCCCCATCTCAACTCCAGTACCGGAGCAGATGTTAACTGGATCCTCAACACCCTGGTAAACAACGGCGAGTGAACAACCAATCACATCATCAACATGAACCCAGTCTCGATACTGCCCGGGTGGTCCCCATACCGAAAGATCACCAGAGAGCACCCGACGAAGAATCGCAGGGAACGGATACGTCAGGTCTTGCTCATGGCTATACCCAGAGAATGGCCGAACGACATGAACGTGAAGTCCGGAGAGTCGGGCAGCCGCTGCAAGTTGCTCACCGGTCAGTTTGGCCCATCCGTAGCGCGCGTCGGGCTGTTCCACCTTCCGAAGATTGATCATGTCCTCTTCAAGAGGTATCCAAGGTCGACCATAATCATATTTGCCACCGAGAAGACTGGCGGCAGCAGTAGCCGTCTGGAGACGAATTGGGTACGCGGCCGATGACGAGTAGTACAACACACGGCGCTGCCCGGTGCGAATAGCCCAGTCGAACATTCGCGCATCCAACTCGAGGTTTCTGGCTAGGAGCCTTGGTTCACCATCAATGGCTGCCCTACCACCAACGTGGTAGGCGCAATGCACTACCAGGTCATAGATGGTGTCGTCGGATTGGAACATGTCTCTTGCGTCGGTGCCGGTTTTCAGATCACAACCAGCAACATCCCAGCCCCTCCGTTCCAACTCGGCCCGCATGTGCCGGCCGATGAATCCAGCGTCACCGATTACCAGCGCTCTCATGGACGCACCCCCATACTCCGAACTGATACCACAGTTGCAATGTGGTATATACCACGATCCGAAATCCAGCGGCTGCAATCATCGCATCGACGGCTTCTGTGTCCCATGCCCAGTAGTGCTCGGTGTTGCTGTCGTCTTCCCACGCGTTGACTGGTGTGGAGAGCAGCAGCATATGGGCCTTCTCTCCGATGGCCTTGAGTGTGGCGTCTGGATTGTCTAGGTGTTCCAGGGTCTCAGTGTTCACCAGTAGATCAACTGTGTCGATTTGCTGGATTGTGGTTTCGATCGGCCCGACTACGTCAAGCTGGTGGTCGGATACCAGGTCGCCGTAGATCTTCCGGATGGCGGGGATGGCGTCAAGGATTGCGCCGTCACCGCATGATAGGTCAGTGGCAACGTCTGGGACGTGGCCGTTGAGTAGGGACAGGCCAGCGCTGATCGTGGCCTCGACACGTCGTACATGGTCTGTCCAGCGACGGTGATCATATGGATGCGCGTATAGCGCGGCCAGGTCCTCGGAGCTGTATGCGGGGCGTAGTCGCTCCCGTCTCATCGGACTGCCAACACAATCTGTGTGGCGCCTACGGTGTTGTGGCGTATGATTCGCCAACCACCATCGGTGATCATTGTTGCGAATCCTGGTTGGTCCCAGGCCCATACGTGGTGTTCGTAGTGCTGCTCTGGGGTTTCCTCGCAGGGTGTTGAGCAGACTAGTGCTTGTCCGTGGCGTGCTGCGCGGGCTACTAGTCCGTGGGGGTCGCGTAGGTGTTCCAGTAGTTCGGTGGCTATGACGATTTCACCCCATATGATTGGTTCGGTGATGATATCGACAAATCCCACGTTGACGTTTCGGCGTTGCGCGGCTATGACGTTGGTTGGTTGTAGGTCATAGCCCCATCCGGTGATGTTCGGTCCGAGTAGGGATAGGAGTCCCCCGTCACCAGCCCCAAGGTCAACAGCGGTTGATAGTCCGAACAGTTGAGCGATCTCAACAACGGCAGCAGCAGCCGCTAGGATCCTTGCTCGATGGGTTGGCTGTTCCAGGTGCGGAGCGTGTTCCCTACCGGCGTACCACTGTGGGGTGGTGCACTCTGGGATCGTGCCGGGATCGTGTAGGCGGTACTCAGCCACGGAGCGTTCCAATCTTTTCAATGTCGCGGGCTAGTTCCTCGTCGGCGTACCGCTCGTATGCGGTTCGGTCGGCATTGATCATTTCGAGTGAGTTGACCCGCTCATATCCAGCATCCATCACTGCCTTATCAACATATGGGTGCATGTGCTCAACGAACACCTCGGGTAGGTAGCGCAAGCATCCGGCGCCTTTGCCAAGGTCCAGCCAGAAGTTATCAATCCATAGGTGCCGTAGGGCTGGTGGGCACATCCAACCCAGTGTCCTTACGATGCTGGCACTCATGGCGCATTGGGTTGGGAGCGCTTCGGACTGTAGTCCGTCGTCTCCGTAGACAATCCCAACACCCATTTCCCTTAGCGCTGTCAGGTATGCGGTGTCCCATCCGGGGGTACGGGGTCGGTGGTCGTCACCCATGAACCCAACGGCTTCAACGGTTGGGTCGCTTGCGGCTTTCCATGCTGCTTCGTTGAGGGCTGCTGACATGTATCCGCCGATGACTTCCAGCACTTCGACTTGGGTGAGTGTGGTGGCTGTTTCCTGGTATTTGTGGAGGTCTGGATCGTCGGAGTCTACGGCGATCCAGAGTTTGGTGTTTGGGTCTTGTGTGGTGTTTGCGAATGTTTCGGCTAGGTTGGGGATAGAATGGGGACGTCCGCGTGATGGGACGATTACGACTAAGCTCATCTTTGTACCTTTTGGTTGGTGGGTACGGTCGGCTCCATGTATGGATCATGGCATGTCACAGGCTGTTGTGTATATTGGCCTTTCATGGTGTTGATCCACCAGGCGACGGAGACGGTATCCTGCGGTGATGGGCAAAAGTGTGGCATTGGTGAGTCGTGACAATGGCGCTGGACTCACCAACGATATGCGACTTTTAGATGGGATGCTCTCCAATGCCGGATATGATGTGTCATGGATTGACTGGCGTAACGCATCAATGCCATACCATGACATAGCAATCTTCCTCGAACTGTGGAATCCCCAGCTGGTCAGGTTCGCTAGGCACACCATCGGAATCTTCAACCTTGAATGGTTTCAACGTAGGTGGACAATTGGACTACACGCCTGCACCCAACTATGGGCCAAGTCCGGAGAAGCACAATACCTATTCTCCCAACAACTAGGACTCAGCAAGAAAAGCACCTACACCGGTTTCATGTCCAGGGACATGTACGATCCTGACATTCCAAAAGAACTAGCGGCAGTGCACCTACGTGGCAAATCATCACTGAAAGGCACCAGCGCCGTACTGGAAGCGTGGGACACCAACCCTGATCTTCCCCCACTAACAGTCATCTCTAATGATCCCCTGAATGTTCCGGCTGGTGTGCGGCAACTCAACCGTCTCGATGAAGACCAGCTGTCATATGAGCTCAACCGTGCTCAAATCCACGTGTGCCCATCCGAGACGGAAGGCTGGGGACACTATATCGTTGAGGGCATGTCCACTGGTGCCGTAGTGGTTACCACCGATGCTATGCCAATGTCAGAGCACATCATCCCAGATGTGGGTGTGCTCATATCCCCAGTAGCGACATGTCAGCATGGTCTTGCAGCGGCATGGTGTGTTGACTCGTCTGGAGTCGCTAAAGCCGTTCGAACCGTGGCTAGGATGAGCCCAAAAGAGCGGGCGGACATGGGCGACCGTGCACGTGCACGATTCCATGCCCGTAACGAAGCGTTCCAAACCAAGGCATTGAAGCTCCTAGCAGCATTGTGAGAAATATGAACCTCCAAGAGATCATCCAAAAGGAACTAGTCTCACTCGACTGGTACCGCAGAGAAAAGATCATCGTCGAGACTGGAACAATTCGTGGCGATGGTGACCAGCACCGCATCGGCGATGGGTGGTCGACGGTGGCATTAGCTGAACACGTTCGTGATAACGGTGGAATGGTAACGAGCATCGATCTAGACGTGTCTACGGCGAGAAAGGTGCTAGCTGAACAGGATCTTGATGAATATGTGACGCTCGTTGAGGGCCATTCAATCCAGATGTTGACACAACTTGCGGTTGCGGGTAAGCGCTTCGACGTGGCGTTGTTGGACTCCGAGAATGATGCGCAACTGATTCTCGATGAGTACTTGGTCGTTTCGGAGATGCTTCGGAGCCCCGGGCTGCTCATTGTCGATGATGTTGATCTAGTATCGGAGCTGGTTCTCAAGGGGCACAAACTGGTTCCATGGCTCGATCATGCTGGTGTGCCATACGAGATTGTGCAACGTGACTGCGATGGGTACACGACTGGTGTCCTGATCGCTCGTCTCGGGTGGG
>Ga0210136_1000031_pt1 | contig 13673 bp, 11 predicted proteins | sample WestPond_Cattail_3_FD_185583 | JGI IMG/M metagenome (GOLD analysis project Ga0210136, IMG submission 185583) | Wetland microbial communities from the San Francisco Bay, California, USA, that impact long-term carbon sequestration -... | ecosystem: Environmental > Terrestrial > Soil > Wetlands ... | reverse complement strand
TTCTTCTCCCATCTGACTTTCCAAGGTAACTAGAATTTCACTCAGTTTCGGCAAATTCTCTGAGGAGACTTTCTCTATCTTTGCGAGGTCTTTAATGAAATTAGTTATAGTTTTCAGCGTCGGGTTGTTTTTTTGGCATTCTTTTATTTTACCCTTCGGTTGCCTGAAGCTGTTGCTTACTCCACTAAGCATAATGGAATGTTTTTGGCTATCTAACTCAATTTCTTTTAAAAGTGTTTTTACTAGTGGAAGGTCAACTTTATCACATAAGGCTCCATATAGTAAACTAGTCTGGTTCTCTAGGATACTCTGGCAATTTAGGTATTCCGCAATCTTTTCTGCTTCATTGTTGCTCATTAATAACTGCTTCCTGAATCTTTAGACCTTTTTTTCTATATATTGTTTATGAACTCTCAATAAGTAAGTTACTACATTTTCATCCACTCAAGACGCCCAAAACTATTCTGTCAGACGAGATTTTGTTTTCCACGAGTTTTCACAGCAAAGAAGAACAGACAACAAGTTGATCTTTTAACGCACCTTTGCACGCCCTGGCTTTTAATAGAAAAGGGCAAATACAAAGCATCCCAAGATTAATCGAGTAATTAATACCGCATAGACGCGTCGGTGATAGGTGAAAAGATGAAAATAGTTAAGTATCAATACAAAGGCAAAGAAAACTATGGCATCATGCAGTCTGAGAAGCTTGTGTGTCTTACTGATTTAGCCAAAAACTATGAAATCGATTTGCCTAACACAATTGAAGATTTTATTAAAAGTCCAACGGCTGAGAAAAATGCAGACAGAATACTTGCGGAAACGACAAGCAGTGAACGCGATGCATTTTCTATACCTACAAGTGAGACAAAACTTCTGACGCCAATAGTTTCTCCACCAAAAATACTCTGTTTAGGTCTTAACTATGCCAGTCATGTGAATGAAACAAACGAAAAAAGACCTGATCAGCCAGTTGTTTTCATGAAACCAAATACAACTGTAATTGGACCCAATGACAAAATAATCAAACGCCCTTTTGTGGAACAGCTCGACTATGAAGCTGAACTTGCAATAGTCATAGGCAAGCAAGCTAAAGATATCGCGATTTCGGAGGCGCCTAACTATGTTTTTGGCTATACTATACTAAACGATGTTTCGGCGCGGGATTTCCAGTTTAAAGGGAGCCAATGGACCCCGGGTAAAAGCTTTGATACTTTTGCACCTATCGGTCCTTGCATAACCACAAGAAAGCAAGTGCCCAACATTAACAACCTTGCAATCAAGACATGGGTAAATGGAGAATTGCGCCAAGACGGTAACACGAGGGATATGATTTTTAGCGTTAGCGAAATAATCTACCATTTAAGCCGAATCATGACGTTAAAACCATGCGACATAATCGCAACTGGTACTCCCTCTGGTGTAGGAATGGCTATGCGACCGCAAAAATGGCTAAACGTCAACGATAAAGTCAAGATAGAAATTGAAGGTATAGGTATTTTAGATAACACCGTTGAAGAGAAATAAGGCTACTTGCAGGATAGTTCTGGAATCAGCTGAGTCAACAAAGCACAGTTATTTTTACCTGATACTGTCAAGTTATTAAGGGAGAAATCGCTTAGTTTATGCCTTGGTGACTTCTTATGGTTTTAGCAAGAATGAGTAAATGGACTTTTAAAAAAGATAAACAGAAAGAAGCTTTCCTAGAGCTTGACCATTTGTTAAATACTTTAATCCATCAAACTAAGGGATTTCGAGGCTCCATGTCGATGCTTTCTCAAGATTTGAACTCTGCAACAATCTTAACTCTATGGGTAGACGCGGAGGCATTAAACAGATCAGAAAAAGACGTATTCAAACAAGCCATCAAGAAAGTCCAAGATCTACTTGAATGCCCTCCGCAAATTGAAAACTTCATGATCTTCCGAACAGAGCTTTTTCAAAGTTCTCAATGGCCTGCTCATTGGGGTTAATTAGCACAGTACATTTCGGCATAGCACATTCTTAGATACCGTCACAGCAAAGTCGCAGATAGCTTGCTAAATCTGGAGCCTTCTGTTCAAATCTTCACACTTGTTTCCGATTATTAGCAGGGTCCACATCTATTGTCAACTATAATCCTATTTCTGCTGATTTTTGACTTCTTTTCAAAATTCAATTGATATTAAGAATTGATTTGGAAAACAGACAAATTGCTATTCTAAAAGAACTAAAAAAAGAAAGGGATTGTTTTGGTTTTTTGTCTCTCTATGGGTGTTTCCTGAGGAGTAACACTGTCGCCACGGCAACTGCTAGAATGATTGCGATTGCCGCGATTGCTGTGTAGGTCATTAAGTCGGTTGTGGTTGCTATATTTGATATTGGGGTGGCTGTTGGCGCTGGAGTAACTGATTCGCTGACGTGGAAGGATGTTTCAGCGGCTGTTGGATAGTACGATTCTGAACCTGCAAATATTGCATAAACAGTGTAGTCGCCAGATATGTCTGGAGTCCAAGTGAAAGTGTACATTCCACTGCCGTCGCTTGTTGCACTACCGATTTGTCTATAGTTACCATTTGAGTCAAGAACACTGATGCTGACTGGAACTCCGGTTACGTTGTTTGGGCATGGCTGCTGCATGTAAATGTACTCCATCCAATCCTTCTGGCTAGCATCGGAAACAGCTGGAACACCGTGGGGGAAGTTTGCGGCTGGAGCTTCTTGTTTTGTACCTGCAGAGATATCGGTGACTGTTCCACGTATGACCATTGTTGAGCCAAAGGGTTGAACCTCGGCGGTCATAGCAGTCGGTCCTTTGCCCCATGCATAGATTTGGTTGTCATATGCGTTTAGGGTTACCATTACTCCATCTGAGATAGCTGGTGCGCTGGTAACGTCGAAGGCATCGATGCTCCATACGAGCTCTCCATTAGTGGTGTTTAGGGCTAGCTGTTGTGCATCATGGAATAATGGCGGACTATACATGTGGCCTTCCGGAACGAAGAGTTTGCCGTCAGCAACTGTACCTACTGAGAAAGTCCATAAGGGTTCAATGCCATAGGGAGACTCGTAGCCTCCGCTTGGTGTGTGATATTGCCATATGAGTTCTCCTGTAACGATGTTGTAGGCATAAACGTCTCCGCCGTATAACCAGATGTAATCTACTCCGTTAGCGACAACTGAATTTGCGCCAAGCGAGCTGAAAGGACTAGCATTCGGAAGTACGGTTGGTCCCCAGAGTTTTAGTCCAGTAGTGAGGCTGTAGCCAGTGACGGAAAGTGAAGATTCGGTGAGTTCTACGCGTGCGCCGCTTCCAGCCCAGTTACCGCCAGTATAGATGATAGAGAATGGCACTTCGCTAACGTTGAAAGCTCCCCAAAGTTGATGCCCGTCTAGTGCGCTAAAACCTGCTTCTTCTTGCCAGCCAGTTTGGTATGAGAATTGTGCGCTTTGAGATCCTTGCATGTATACTACGCCACTTTGGATCGCAGAAATGCCCAGCAAATACGATGGGAATTGCATGCCGAAGTAAGTCGCCATTACGGTTAATGAACTACCTGCACTGTCCTTAGCTGGCAACGGAACTGACCATTGTATTCCTTGCTTGAAGTCAAGTTGTCCGCCTTGGGGTGGTCTCCACATCCATTGGTCTGCAACTGGTGCACCGCCACCATAGTTAGATACGTAGAGATTGATGCATCTTGTAGCGTTCCAGAAAGTAAGCGAGGCTGTTACAGAGCCTGTCAAGAAGTTTGTTGTTGAATTAATGTAGTAAGCTCCAAGGTTACCCGCATCATCTTCAACAAGTGTTAGAGCTGAAGGGATGCCGGTGACGTTTAGTATCCATTTTCCTGTCATAGCATCGTACATAGCCATGTAAGAAGGCGCTCCCATAAAGCCAGCACCGGCTATGGGTATAGCCCATAGATACGCCTGAGCACCATATTGGTTAGGCGTGATTTCATTGAATATTTGGCCGCATCTTAAAACTTCATTGTTAGCTTCGGCTTGGGTTTTTGTCCATATGGTTTCGCCTGTGTGCAAGTTTACTGCAACCCATCCTTCTGGGAAGGTTGAAGCGCCCGGATATAGAGTGTAGTAGAGTATGCCTTGCATAATAATCGGGGCGAACTTTGGTTCATATTGTGAAGTTGAATAATAGTTTGCTGTTTCACTGCTGCCGAATTCTCCGCCGATTATTCCTCCGAAGGCTTCCGGCTTTGTCCATAAAATGTGTGCTGAATTTGGAGCGGTCGTATAGGGGTTATAGTTTCCAGTTGCATTATACATGCCTGTGGCTGCAAATGTCGAGGCAGCTAAGCCAAGCCAGTTACCGGCTATTGTGTTCCAGTTGTTGTTTTCGCCGTATATTGGGCGAGTCCAATAATTGGTTGGTAATGGCACTACTGGAGGATAGGATATTTGTTCCTGTTGTACAGTAAGGGTCCAGATGTTGCTTGTGCTTGGTTGGAAGTAGTCACCAACACTCGGGTCAGTGGATGGTAGTCCGTTGGCTGTGTTGAGGCCCTGCAATTTTTCTCCGCCAAATTTCATTTGGAAAGTGTAGTTACCGATCACTTCAGGTGTGTAGGTGGTAAATGTCCCTCCTGTAGCATCGGATGTGAATGGTCCTAGTGTTGTGCTTGTTCCATCAGGCTTTGTTACGACAACTGTCATGTTGTGCCATCTATCACCATATTGTGCACTCGCTGTTGGAGGTGGCAGGTTGACCCAGAAGTTAACGTTAACTGTTTGACCTACGCCGATTGGATTTGGTGAAACGCTTATGAAGGAATAAGTCGGTACCGACCATGGAGGTGTATGTGCTTCTGCGTTTGGTAATAGAACGATTGAGGCCGTCATTGAAACTGATAAAAGTACTGCAATCAAAATTCCTAAAGTTTTGTTTTTCATTTTTCCCATTTTTTTCTCTTCCTAGAATTTTTGGACGAAAAACGGGGATTTTTTCGCCAAACAGTAGTTAGTCCTCGGTTTCTTTATAAAATTTTCCTAAAATGTCCTTTTCAAGGACAAAATTTGTGAAATAAACTTAAAACAAATGGATTTAGTAACTAAGAAAATAGAGTAGGGATTTCTATTTGAAATTTTTGTAAGCGCTACTAATGTAACACTGGCAATTGCTATTCAAAAATTTTTTTCACTATACCTTATTAGAAATATCCTTCAGTTGATGGAACCACAGTTAATGAATATGGTGAATCTAAGTGGGTCTACTTGGGTTATGACCGAGGATGTTTCCGTGGGCGATAGGCAATATTATTTGTTAACGCTGAATATCGCCTATACACTAAGTATATCAGTTGTTATTGATAGCTGAAGTGTCAATCTGCATTGGTTGTTGCGGTATCAAAAATGGTACTGTGATAAAGAGAAAAGATATGTGAGGTTTTTTCGGTTTAAGTAGCGTTAAAAAAATAAACAGCTACTTCTTTCCGGTTTTTTCTTCGTGTTTCTTCTTTTTTGCTGCATTCTTTTTTGCTAACGATGGCATAATATTCCTCAGTTAATTCCTTGCTACATTACTATGCAGTAAAGCGCCTAAAAGCTTAACTATCAAAAAAACAGGTAGATGAATTAAATTATATATAATGGATCACACAGTTCATGAAAAGCATAGCTAACCGTGATTTGGGGGAGAAATTGGTTGGATGAAATCTTAGAAATGCTAGATAAAACAGCAAAGCGTATACAGAAAGACGCGGACGAAACCAAAGAAGCCACTGCAAAACAAACAGCTATTTATGAGGGTCTTCTTGTTTCACCGCTGGCGTCTCAAGAACAAAAATTAAGAGCATTCATTGGAAAAACACTTGAATTAGACCGACTAGAACGGCTGAATTCTCAATTAAGCCTGCTCTACACTTTGCAGATCTTCGCGTTTAAAGTTAAAGTGATTGAAGTTTCAGTTTGCAAAATAAATGAACAACTCGTAAAATCGGGGGTTTTACAGAAGAGCGGCGAAGTTGAAGACATGAAGAAGAATATTGATGCCCTCAAAATCCTAATCGAAGCCCACTACGAGTCGATGAAAGAAATAAACGAGACGCAGAACAAAAACTTGGGTTATATACAATAAAATAAATCAAATAAAAAGGGCAGCCTGGTGGTCTTCACCACTCTTCAGGTTTTTTCTGCCTGCAACAGCTTAGTTTAGAACAGTTTTTCCCAACTTGTAACTAAGTCGAGAACTTCTTGACCTGCTTTTCCGCCATAACTCTTCAGGCGTTCGCGTGTGTCCTTTTCTGCAATGGCTTTCTGTTGGAATTCTTGCATTTGTGCTGCTTTGTCCGTTAAGTATAGGAGACCGTCTGCGCCTGCTCTTGCCATGCGAACTGAGACTGTTAAGAGTTCGCTTGCGGTTGGTGTTTCTTTTGGATCGTCGCCGGGTCCAATGACGTATAATGCGATGTTTAGCTTGACGTCTTTGAAGAGTTTCTTGAAGTTGCGTGTAAGCATTTCCCAGTACCATGGTGTAGCGTAGTTCTTGCTGAACATTACGACGAACATTTCGGTTGTGAGTGGTAGCATGTCGTCGAAGTTGACGCCGAAGCGTTCATAGTTGGTAACAGGATCTGGTAGGATACCGATGTAGAATGGTTTCTTTGCTTTGTTGATAACTGCGTCGCTTACTTTTGCCATGTAACCTGTGATTTCTTTGCGTCTCCACTCATACCATGAAAGTCCGCTTTTTGCGTGTAGTTCTTTACATCGTGGGCATGTGCAGTGACCGTGTTCTGCGAAGTGGATGCTGTTTAGCCAGATGCCTTGAGATTTGCGGGCGACGTCTTCCATATAGTCTAGTTGTTCTGCTCGGTGTATGGGTTGTGTTGCGCAGAGGACTTCCCAGCGTACGTTGTAGTTGTCGTTGGTTCTCCATGCTGGACCTAGGTCTGATTGGCTTATCCAGTCTGGATGGATACGGGCGGTTACGTTGTCGCCGAAGATTGCGATGTTGCTGAACATATCTGCTTTGGGAGGCATTCGTCTGCCTACTTCAGGTTTTACTCGGAAAAGGTCAAAGTCGAAGCCTGGAACTTTCTTCGCTTCAAACATGTATGTGCCGAATTTCATCTTGCTTCTACCTTTTTAGAAACCAAAACGTTCGGCGCTGTTATAAAGTTTTGCATAATAAGACTAAAAATAGCTTTCAGAACCTAAATCGGAGTTTGGCGATTGCTTAATTTGCAGTATTGCATGGATTGTTATGATTAATACGCTGAAATTCAAGATACTAAATCCGGCTGAAAAGGGGGATAGACATCTTCTCCTTTGAATGGTCAGTAAAAAGATACAGGGTATCTTTCAAACATGTTGCCTGAAAACTTCAGGTATATTCTTATCAGCTTGACGTGCAATATAGAAAATGAGTCTAAACCGATGAGAAAGCAAAAAGATTGGCAACAAATCCTGTACGAATGCAAAAACAACGTTCAAACAGCCATTAAACCCTGCCTCAGAAACCTAAAGGAAACAGAGCCGAATCTGGGTACAGGTGCAGGCGGCGACTTGATGAAGCCTGTGGATTTAGCCGCGGAAATTGCAATCGTTGGAACACTAATAGGACATGATGTTTCTTTTACGCTAGTCAGTGAAGAGTCAGGCATCAAAAAGTACGGTTCAGAACCTCATGACTGCTATGTCACAGTTGACCCTATTGATGGAACAACGAATCTGGTGCATGGCTTACCCTTCTATGCTTCTTCAATTGCCATTTCCCAGAAACCAGAACTCGCTGATGTTTATGCAGGTATGGTTGTTGATCTTGCGCATGATATGGCATATACGGCTTTTGAAGGAATGGGTGCTTTTCGAGATGGCAAAAAAATCGAAACCTCCAAAGTTGAAAACTTGGATGACGCAGTCGTTGGTTTAGACTTAAACACCTATAAAGCCAAAGATGTTATTTCGAAAGTCACTGCGTTAATTGTTAACACGAAACACATCAGACATTTTGGCGCCAACGCCCTCGAGGTCTGCTTTGTCGCGGATGGTTTAACCGATGCCTTTGTTGATTTGCGAGGAAAAATCCGCACTACTGATGTCGCCGCAGGGTTTCTCATCGTTAAAGAGGCAGGCGGTATAGTATCCACCCCAGATAATCAAGCCTTAAATGTCAAGTTGGATCCCACACAAAGGTTAAGCTTCATAGCTTCAGCTAATCTTGAGATTCATAGAAAAATCGTAAGCTTGGTTAAACCCTGATGTTAAATCTGCTTTTACCCAACCCTGCAGCCATGGCAAAATCAGATAGAACCAAGACTCTTCTTATTGCTGATCCACATTTGGGCTGGGAAATGCAGCTTCAAGAAAAAGGCATCCATGTACCGAGTCAAACATCCAAAATACTCAACAAGTTAACTGCAATTATATTCAAGTATAAACCCGATAGGCTGGTTATTCTTGGCGACGTGAAATACACGGTGGTTTCGCATGAGTTTGGTGAGCGGCAAGATATCCCAGATTTTTTTAGAAAACTTCAAGACATTATTGGCAATATAGCTATCGTGCGGGGTAATCATGACGCAAATTTAGAACCGTTGCTGCCAGAGAGGATTGAGCTTCTGCCTGCGACTGGGGAAGTAATCGGGGACGTCGGAGTTTTTCACGGCCACAAATGGCCTTCGCCAGCGCTTTTGGGGTGCAAAACTTTGGTTATGGGGCATCTTCATCCTGTAGTTGTTTTTCGTGACCCAGCAGGTTTTAAGATGACGAGGCAAGTGTGGATGAAAACTAAGGTTGATAGCGAAGGCTTAGCCAAGATTTTGCTTAAGAAGGCTGGCGTAAAAATAGAGAATTCAATAACGGATACACTGAGGAAACATTACAGAGTCAAACTCAAAGCTTCGGAACTCTACATAATGCCTAGTTTCAATGATTTTCTAGGCGGTAGACCCATAAACGAAACAAGACCGCAGAAAGAGATAGGTAGTGAAAAGTTGATTGGGCCAGTTTTGCGTTCAGAGGCGGTGGATGTTGATGATGCTGAGCTTTACCTTTTAGACGGCACTTTTCTTGGATCTTTAAATCAGCTTCGGCAATTGTGACCAGTTAGGGATTGCTACGCTAACTCTTATATCTGCCACATATTATATCCATGATATAGTTTGAGGAGGATAAAACAAATTGAAATTAGTAACAGTCCTATTACCAGAAGCTTACCTTGAAGGTTTAGATGAGTTAGTCCGAGCCAACATGTACCCGAGTAGAAGCAGTGTTATCAGGTCTTCGGTTCGCGACTTGCTTAAAAAAGAGCTTTGGGAAAACAAACGCAGATAAAAACTGCGACTATACCCCTTTTATTGAATCATAGAGAGTACGGGCGATTAGGGCTGGATCATCCGAGTTAGTTATTTCTCTTCCAACAATCAAGTACCTGGCACCTGCTTTAATCGCTGTTTCCGCGGCACCGCCCTGTGCTCCTACACCTGGCGCATAAATGGCAACCTTTTCACCGAGTATCTGCTTGACTTCAGAAATCTTTTCAGGAACCGTAGCTCCTACCACCACGCCATCAGCGCCCCATTTTAAAGCTTTCCGAGCAAAAGAAACATATTGCGGGGTTTGCTGGTTTGTTTCTTGGTCAATTATTGTTTGCCCGTAGCCTTCAAGGGCGCCTTTGTGGCTCATATAAGTGAGAAGTATGACACCACGATTGAGCCTTTTTGAAACATCGAAGAGTGGTTGTAAGCCTTCTTCCCAACCAACGAAAGGGTTAGCAATTATTGCATCAAATCCCGCGGCAAAATAGTATTCAGCGATTATTTTATTAGTGTTGCCGATGTCGTTGACTTTGGCATCCATGATTGCAAGCATACCCTCACCACGTATTCGCTCCACAAGCTCCTGTACCCCATCAAAGGTGCCAAGAGGCAGAGTCAAATGATGATTAATCTTAATCGCACAAACATATGGGTGAACAGCTTTGAGTACCCTTTGTGCCTTACCCAAGATCCTGTCTCGATTCACAGCAGCTTCGAATGGAAAATCCAACGCTAATATTAAGCGAGAATTCTTGCTTTTTTCTGCTTCCTGCATTTTCGTTTTAAAAGACATCAGTTATGTCTCCTTATGTAATGTTTAGCGCCTAACTATTTCATTTTTTCCGTTAAAGAATGAGCCAAGCCTTTGAGGTTAATCGAGTCTTAAAATTTACCTCTGCTCAATCGGGTCATAACTAACACTAAATAAAAGTGATAAAAGTTAAACGTTCCAGACTGTGCAGCTGGTAAGTTTCCATGTGATGGCTTCGGTCTTTAAGGGGTTGTTGTAGGCAGTCATATTGTTTAAGTTGACAAGCATACCTGTAGCTCTATCAAAGTAAACAGCGGTGAAGTCGTAGCGCAATGTACCCTGTGTTGGGTCGTTGACGTCATAGAACTCGTTTTCGATAAACCAATAGTTTCTTTGACGAGTGCTGTCAGCGTATGTTTTGGTATCTGTCGCGTTAACAGTTAATCTATCATCGGTTGGACGTATCGGATCTCCTACATTTAGGTTAGCTGAGTAAATAGCCCAGAATCCGTTTTCGACACTTTCTCGACCATCTGTCAAATTGATTGTTAACTGTCCATTTACCTCTGTTCCGTTTAGGAACCGCCATACCGTGCTAAGCGATACATTTGTATCGGTGATCCCTGCAACTGACACTTTGTAATAGTCAGTCTGGTTATACTGCTCAAACCCAGGGCTTACTGTTGCCTCCTCGCTTTGCAACGTTGAAATTCCTGTGATGCTGTAGGTAAAGCTGTCACCAACATGAACCCCAACCGTCGCCTTCTTTAGAGGAGGCAGGGTTGCAAAATATAATGCTACAAAGCCAACAACTATTATAGCAACAAGAGAGAGGGTTAAGTAGAGATTTCTGTGGGAACCTTTCTTTTTGAAAGCCATAGCTTACACATTGCCTAACTCAAGTATTTAGTTGTTTTCCCAAAAGTCATCTAGAGAAAGCCGCATTGCCTGAGGGTAAATAGGCCAATTTTATAGAAATTTTATGTTGCTTTCTCCGTCTTCCTTGGATTTGAATGATTCTGATGCAGAAGGGGTTTTTACCTGCGTCTGCTTTTTGTTTAAACGAATCAGAAGCTTATGGTTTTTCTTAACCAAAACAACATCGGCTTCCTCAACATTCTCCGCCGTTACCTCTCCATTGTACTTCATTCGGTTAACATAACCCAATTCTTTTAGTTCGCCCATCAAAACCTCGCGTGACTGCCGCAAAGCTTCGCTGGAAGTTTGTGGACCCCTCTCGAAGCAAAAAGTCAAAACCTTCTTTTCAGAATCATAGCTTGCCTTAGTGCCTTTACCGATCTTTTCTACTTTACCCCATTCTATCTTTTCAGTGGGATTAGTCAAGTATCGCCACCTTCTATTTTTCTCGTTTGAAGCTTCCGTTTCCGCCGGCTTTAGTGATGTTCTTCACTACGTTCTCACTTACCTTGTCAAGCACTTCTTCGGCGCGTTTCCAATTGTCAGCTGAAACTTCAACGCTGTATTTTGGTGCAGCTATAACTGAAAATTCTATTTGGGCATCTTTTGCCTCTTGAGCTTTCTTGGCTCCTGTGAATGCCTGCTGGATACAGCGAACCCCGTTTGGTTTCATACATCGAACCTCAATGACGCCTCTGACCTTTACTGTTTTTATTTTTATGCGTTCCTCAGCAACTTGAACAATAACTTTAGCGAGGTCGTCAGGGATGTTGAGCTTTGTTAAGACCTCGGAGCCTTCTTTAACCACTTTTTCGAAGCCATCGTATAAACCAAATTTTTCCTCAAGAATTGCTCCAGCTTTCTGATAGACTTCATGAATTGGTAAACCTGTTTTTTCTGCAACTGCATGCAGCAATGCGTCGCCTTTACGGTCTTTTTTCCAAGATTTAATTTTCTCTATTCTTTCCCGTTTGGTTACTCGTCTTAGAGATAAGTCAATGTGTCCTTTTTCAATGTCTACGCGGAGAACTTTAAGGACCATTTTCTGGTTTTCACGAACGAAATCTCGAACATTTCGTATGCGGGCGCTGGAGATCTCGCTTATGTGGAGAAAACCGCGTCTGCTGTACTCATCTAGGTTAGCGTATGCCCCGTAATCCATCACACTTTCAACTGTGGCAATTACCAAGTCGCCGGATTCAGGCCATTCAGGTTTATGTTCAGACATTATCTACATCCTACTCAAGGAAGACCTATCTTTGTTTTGACTGGTTTGTATTCTATGTTAAAGATAAGTTTTTCTACCAAAAGAAACAGCTTTTGGAACACTTTAACGTTTTGATACATTGATGCAGTGGAATTCGGATTCTCTTTCTTGTGGGGGCATCACCGGCATTTTCCACTTTTTTCTTTAGAATAATTAACCCTTACATGACCACAACAATTTTGGGAATCAAGAAAATCGACTCCAAATTTCCACGCGCAGGCGCTCACCAAACTATCTGGTTAATTTCAAGTTGTCTACGTATAACCTGTAATGATATATCCCAGCCAGTCAGATGATAAATTAACTCTTTGAAGTCGGGCAAATTCATATCCGTTTCTTCTTGCTCTTTAATCAAGGTGTAAATTGTGGATAGCGGAAAAACTTCCAAATTAGGTAGAGAATTTCTTACTCTCTTTGCAAGACGTACTAAATCATCAGTTTGCATTATTTCTTTCTCCAAATAGCGTCTACTTCTTGTTCATTTTAGAAAGATGACTCGAGCCAGTTTATAGTTTTTTGAAAAATTCAATAACCTTAGTTGTCAATTTTAATCAATTATTGCAAACTCAACTTGACAAAGCACATTAAGTTTAGTAGATTTGCTATTTTTGAGACCGGAAGTAACTATTTTACGCTAAAAAGCAAAACCACCACACAAGGAAAGGATTCGTTGATACAAGAAACATGCGAGTTCAAGTTGGACATAATTCGGTAAATCTTACGCCATAGAATCTACAGAAAACGCAAACTATAGCAAAAAACTATCACCCGAGCGGACCCCCATACGTTTTGCTTATAATGGTGCAGGGGGTGGGATTCGAACCCACGAACGCCTACGCGATAGGGTCCTAAGCCCTACTCCGTTGACCTGGCTTGGAGACCCCTGCACACGGTTTGCGTAGTGTGAAATAGGCTAGGTTGCTTTAATATTTATTTGCACTTGGTTTTCAGTTATTGTGTGGATGTGGGGCTCTAGAATTTTACACTACACTTGTGGCTTTGGAATGGGTTGCTTTTTTGGTTTAGGCTGTTTTTCTCTTGTGGTTTGAGTGTGAGAAGAGGGTTTGTTCCACACACTCATCATGGACACCATGTTGAGTAGTGTGGGTGTGAGTGTGGGGTATGCTGGTGTTACGATTGTGTTATGAGTAGTTGGAGAAGTATTGTTTTTGGAGTTGTTCTTTGTTGCAACATGACAGTGTAACCGTAAGCTCTTTATTGCATACCGCAATCACTTTCAAGAAGAAAAAGAAAAATGCCTTCGTAGCCTAGCCCGGTGGGGCGTTACCTTGGTAAGGTAATGGTCGCGGGTCCAAATCCCGCCGAAGGCTCCAATTTCCACCTCGGTTTTTAAAAAAGCAGCTTGATTTACGTTTTGTTGATTCTGCTGAACGTTACAGAATTCCGTAAGATTCTTACAATTTGCCGAAAGTAATCCCGTACCGCCTAAAAGGTCTATTTCTTCCTGCATGACTGCAAT
>Ga0210136_1000028_pt1 | contig 14126 bp, 23 predicted proteins | sample WestPond_Cattail_3_FD_185583 | JGI IMG/M metagenome (GOLD analysis project Ga0210136, IMG submission 185583) | Wetland microbial communities from the San Francisco Bay, California, USA, that impact long-term carbon sequestration -... | ecosystem: Environmental > Terrestrial > Soil > Wetlands ... | reverse complement strand
GGGGTTGAGGGGGAAGTCGGTGCTCGTGGAAGGCCGCGGAGGTGCGTTTCGCCCTTCCAGCATCGGAGTGCTCTGGCGACCGATCGGGAATGACTGCGTGGAAGCGCCGGGGTGCAAGCATCCAGGGTGCGACTTGAAAGCTTGCCCTAACGGGTTCTGCTGCACCCACTTGGATGAAGGACGGAAGCGGCCTATCGTCGACAGCGAGCCATCGGGTGTCTGCCCTGGATGCGGGAAGGCTTCCGCGACCTATGACGAAGACTCTGGCCTGTGCTGGACCTGCGAGGGGGAACGGAGGGGGAGAGCTGCGATGCAAGCGGACCTGGGCTTGGCCGCCGCAGTAGCAGCCACCGCGGGACACCTTGCACCGGCTTTCGGTGAGTCGCGGTCCATCGATCTGCTGAAAGCCACGCACGGCAAGAATGGTGTCCCGGCGTTGCCGGCGGTCGGTCCACGAACCTGCAAGGGGGTACCCATCTATCAGTGTCCCGAGGAAGCGTGCGACGCGGTCCTTGGCCGCGAAGTCGAGGGAAACCGTTGCGCCGCATGCGCCGAATGGATGCGCGTGCACGGTGAGTGCGATGGCTGTTGCGGTCGCCTTCAAGGATGGCAGGTGACGGGCAAGCTCTGCGCCGACTGCCGGGCGGTGAGGCGGGCCGAAATCCGCGAGGAAGCCGAGCAACCGAACGACAAGCGCAAGCCGTTCGGCGAGGCCATCGAGGTGGCATATGACGAAGCCTATGAAGCCATCTGGCAGATCTTGGCCGAACACTCGGACCTTGATCCGCGCACGGTCGCGGCCTGCAAAACGGTCCGTGATGACGAACGCAAAGTCAGGGGGCGGCGGTGATTCTCCCGTCGGTGGTGACGGTGGTCTGTCCGGCTTGCAAGGGTGAGGGCACCTACCGCATGGGATGCTCGCGGGCGGTGTGCCACGTTTGCCGTGGCCGCACCTTCTTGCGCGGGCAACTGCGGGGTGTAGCATCATCGGTAGAAGAGCCCAACCGGGGCAAGGGAGGGGGTGAATCGAAGATCAAAAACGTAGCTGTGCTAGTGCTCGGGTTGCTCGCGTGCTCGTCTTCGGCGAGCGCACCGCAGACGGATGCTGGAGGTAGCGAGGCTGGCCAGGCTCCCATGCGTGGTCCTGGAATCCTCGCGGATGCAGCGGTGCTGGCTGATGCGGTGCCGCGTGATGCGGTGCCGTCGGTGCTGGTGCCGGATGCGATGCCGGTAGTTGATGCGGTGCCGGATGCGGTGCCAGATACGGTGCCGGTGTCGCTCGTGAGCTTGCCGGGTTGCAAGTCGGACGGGACAAAGCCGCTCTATGGTCCGCCGGGGTATCCCCGGTGCACGAGCGCTCATTGGCCAGATGGAGGGGCCTTGCAGTGCTTCGCTGGCGTTGGTGGCTTTGTCGAGCTGCCTTGTATCGTCCCGGCGGGAACCAACGATGCAGGCCAGTCCAACATCGAGTTCGTCGCGGTCGCCTCTTGCCAGGAGTGCCCGCTATGAGGCGCGGGCGCTGGATTGCGGCGGCGTTCGCGCTGCTGCTGCCGTTCGTGCTCACCGAAACGCTGGCCACGCTCCTGGCGTGGATTGCCAGCGGGTTTCGCGGGTTGGCCCTCGTGACCAAGCGTTTCGGGCTCGCCTTCCGCTACACGGTGAAGCGGGCGCAGGGATGGTGCCGAGTGCGCGGCGCCTGGGTCAAGCAACGCCAGCCGAACCAGCGGAGGGCGCGGTCATGACTCGCGTGGTCTGGGTTGCTGGGACCTTTCGGTTGACCAACGGTCTGCTGGACGATCTGCGAGCGGCGGGCAAGTTCGAGGGGTTTGCCAAAGCAAAGGGGTGGAAGATTCGCGGCGGGCATGATGCCTTCGCGGAGCACCAAAAAGCAGTGCGCCTCGCGGTGAAGGTCGCGGCTCGCGGGCTCGGCTCTCAGGGACCGCGCGTAGATGTCGCATTCTGGATCTTTGGACACGGCAGGCACGATCCCGATGCGTGGTACTTGCTGGGCAAGGCAGCCCTGGACGGGTTGGCCGATGCCGGTGCGGTGGATTCCGACCGCTTCAACGTGCGGAACACGTGGGGTCGAGTGCTCCATGGTCCAGTGGAGGAAGTGGCCAAGCTGCGCCAGCTTGCCGAGTTGCCAGGCGGATCTCGCCCGGCGGGGTTCGTATCGGGATTGGCAATCCAGCTTGAAGGGTGGGAGTGACGTGGGAACGCAAGCGCGTTTGCCCGCAACCCTGCCGACGCCGGCGCAAGCGCGATCCGCCCTTCGCCTCACTCGGAGCGAGGTCAAGGAGAAGTCCAACGTCGTCGAAGGCATGAAAGACCGCAGGGACGCTGCGAAGGATGAAGTCAAGGCTGCCACCGCGGAGCTAGAGGAAGCGGAGGTCGATCTGCTCGAAGCTGAGTCGGGCTCGAAGGAAGAGGGCGCCGCGGACGTTCGGCAACGCAAGGTCTGGAAGAGGGTTCGCCGGGCGAAGCTGGACAGCGAGAAAGTGTCGGCGACTCTCAAGCTTGCCAAGGGTGAGCTGAAGGCCGCGGAAGGTCGCTTGCGTGCGGCGCGGGAGGATCTCGAAGCCATCGCAGAAGGGAGGCGGGCGGGATGAGTGTGCGCACGGATGACACCGGCCTGCATGCAGACGATTGCGGTTGCATGCTCTGTGAAACGGGATACCGCCCGACCGACCGCGAACGGGAAACGGCGAGGCGATCTCTTGCCCGTGCGGCGCTGGCCATGGCCAAACTGCAAGGGAAGACGGTGGATCGGCCTTCGGTACGGCTCTCGCACACCATCGCGCCAATGACGAGAGTGCCACCGCCGATGGGCAAGGAAGAGCTTGAGGCCATGGCCGCGGACATTGCAGCAATGAGGAAAAAGCGATGAGGGTAGCCATCTATCACCGGGTGTCCACCTTGGACCAGAACCCAGAGGCGGCACGCGCGGAGCTTCGGCGGGCGGCGGAGGTGCGCGACTGGGAGATAGCGCTGCTCGAAGAGGAAACCGGAAGCGGTGCCAGGGCAGACCGGCCGGGTCTTCTGCGGGTAATGGAAGCGGTCAAGCGGGGGAAGGTGGGGGCGGTGCTCGTCTGGAAGGTGGACAGGTTCGGGCGGTCGCTCATCGATCTGCTGCGAAACCTTGAGGCCATCAACGCGGCCGGGGCTCGCTTCGTGGCAGTAACCCAAGGGCTCGACATCGGGCAAGGCGGCGATCCTGCCTCCCGCCTGCTCTTCACCATGTTGGCGGCGGTGTCCGAATTTGAACGCGAGCTGGTCCGTGAGCGGACGGTGCTCGGGATGAAGAGGGCTCGCGATCTGGGGGCAAGGTTCGGGCGCAAGCCGCTACCTGAGGAAGACCAGTCCGCGATCCGGGAAGGCATGGCTAAAGGGTTGAACGCCTACTGGATTGCCAAGTGGTGCCACCTCAAGCAGTCAACCGTTCGCGACTATATGAGGCGCTTTGCAGACGTGGGCGGCAAGGAAGGCTGAAGTGCTCGCAGTAGCGGAGCGCGATTACCTCACCGGCCTGGCCGCTGGGTTCTCTAACCTCAGTGCGGCGGCGCGAGCCGCGGGGCTTGACCGTAAGCATTTGCGACACAGGCTGCGCGCGCACGGTTTGAGGGCGGGCGGCGTGCCTGGTTCGCTGGGGGGTGAGGTCGCCGTCGTGCCGGAGCTGGGGGGGTGGGGCCTCGCTGCTCGAGCTGTGGGGCGAGAAGCCCCACCCGCCGCGGCAAGGCTGATCCTGGACCTGTGCGGGGGCTCGGGGGCGTGGTCGGAACCGTATCGCCGCGCGGGGTATCGCGTCGAGGTGGTCACGTTGCCCGCGGCCGACGTGCGGGTATTCGTGCCCCCGCCTGCCGGAGTGTGGGGCATCCTGGCCGCACCACCGTGCAATGAGTTCTCGCGGGCTCGACGTCTGCCGGGGAATCATGTTGCCGGACTTGAGGTGGTGGCAGCGTGCTTGCGTGTAATCTTGCAAGCGGTGCCAGTGTGGTGGGCACTTGAGAATCCGTGGCACGGCGATCTGTCTGCCTACCTGGGTCCGCCAGACTGGACGTTTCACCCATGGCAGTTCGGCGACATGTGGACGAAGCCGACGGCGCTATGGGGTGAGTTCACCCCACCGAGCTCGGTGGGGTGCCAACGCCCCGCGGGCCCGCTGCCGAGTGCGATGGACAGGGGCAACGCGGCGGCTCGTGCGGTGACACCGCCAGGATTCGCGGAAGCCTTCGCGAGAGCAAACCCATGATGCACGAAAATGGTGCAGGAAAAGGAGACACGTAACATGCCGAAATCACACAAGCCGAAATCCGCTCGAGCATTGCACGCCAAGGGAACCCCTGGCGTGCAGATTCCACCCATCATGGAGGTGGAGCTTAGGGAAGCGGTGGGCGCGGCTGCCGCCGAAACCGCGCCGCGTGAGCTGCTGGAGTTCGTAGGGGCAAGCAACGGATCGAGGGCCTATGAAATCGCAAGGGGAATGTTCGTGGCCATCTGGGATGGCATGAACCGGAACGGTGATTTCGTCGTTCTGAGGAAGATGGCCGAAGCAATCAAGGGGGTGCGCTTTGGGTGACCTTCCGGTCCCGAAGACCCTGCACCAAATCTGGCTTCAGGGAGCCGCAGCCATGCCGCCGGATGCCGAACGTTGGGTGATGCGGGCAAGACGAGCGGCGCAAACCTACGGCTGGCAGCATCGGCTCTGGTCGGATGTCGATTTGCTGGCGCTGCCGGAGTACTTGGCGGCTCGCGGTTTGGCCAACACCTTCTGTCATCTGGCAGATCTGGGGAGGTATTGCATCCTGTGGCATCACGGGGGGCTATACGCCGATGTCGATACGGAAATGCTTCGCCTCCCTAGCGAGCTTCTTGGCGCTTGGTTACAGCAAAACTCCAACGCCGTGATGGCGGCGCCCCCAGGTCACCCCTACATGGGCCGTCTCATCGCCGCGGCCAGTAAGCCGGAGGCATACCAAGGAATCCTGCCCCAGGTGAACCTGTGCCACACCTTGGCGGCGAAAGACGTGCAGATCTGGGAGGCTAAGCGGTGGTGTGGAAACTGGGTTCATCGGTACGGAAACCACGTGACGAACAACCTTGTGTGGGGCTCTCAGCTCATCTTGGGCGACACCTTCCCGCCGGGCGCCAAGGTGTGACACGCTTCCGGTATTTCGTGCTACCATCCAAGCCATGAAACCCTACCGAGTGAAGCGCGGTGGCAAGTTCATCGGCAACCTGCTCGTGGTCCACAAGGGCAAACGCGTGAACCTCGGCACCAAGGACCAGAACGAAGGGCGCCGCCGCATCGCACTGCTCGTCAAGGGGCAGTGGCCAGCGGAAGATGTTGAGGCGGCGCGTGCTGTGAAACAAGCTCTTGATCCGGCGGTTCTCCCCCCGGATCTGGCGAGCCCGCCGGAGGTGGCTACTCCTGTGCCATCTCCGGCGGTGCCGCCATCTACGGCATTGCCCGACCAGCAAACGCCGGCTGCGCCTGTCGTCCATCCCATGGATGCGGTGAGTGCGACTGCCGCGGCTGAAGCGGGTATCGAGGCGGAAGCAACCGCGGCAATGCGGGATCTCGGTGTGGACCTTGGTGAGCTTGGCCCAAAGCTGCCGGAATATGTGGGGAAGGGAATCACTGTCGTGTCTGGCCAGCTCGCGCGCGTCCCGGTGCGGTTTATTAGGGGGCGGTGGCCAGAGGCGCCAGCTTTGCCGGCTGAAGCGGAGCTTCTACGTCCGGTAATGGGCAAGTGCGCCTTGGTGAAGCTAGCGCAATGGGGAATCGATCTAGAGAAGCTCGGGCCGGGCGCGTGGTTCCTTGTGACCTTCGGGATCTGCGTGACCTTGCAGTTCGCCGTGGCCCTAGCTGCCAGCGAAACCGCGACCGAGGAGAAGAAGCCTGTGGAGGGGAAACCCGATCTACGTCCGGTGTCGTGAGGTGCCCTTGCTGCGGTTACGATCCGTCTGTGCCCGACGATCCGTGTCTTCGTCGCGGCCTAGGGCCGGGTGAGAAGCGGTGCCGCTCATGCAACCTTCCAACCCCGGCAAGCCTTCTCGACCACAGGAGGCGCTGCCCGTACTGCGCGCGTCTGGCCGCGGTTCGGCTCAAGACGCGGCGGCAGTTGCGTTGGAGGCGCAACCGTCGCCGCAAGGCTTGGCCTGTGATCCTGTCGCGATCTGCCTCTCATCGTTGAGCTTCGGCGAAGCACCGTGTGTGGGTTTCGTCGGGGATCGCGGCACGGGCAAGTCGCGCGCGATGCGCGCGGTTGCTGAAGGCTGGCTCGCGCGCAGTGCCGGCGTGGTACTGGCGCTCGACAAGGCAGGAGCTTCAGGGTTCGCGGGACAGCGCCGGGTGTCGCTCGCCGATCTGCGCCTGCATCCGCCTGACCGCGAGCCACGTGCCATTGTGTTCGTGGGTGATCTTGCCTCGGGACTCGATCCGGAAGCGGAGGGAGTCGCGCGCTTCGCTTGGCAGCTTCGCGCTACCCGCACGGGGTCGCTTGTCGTGGTCGATGAGCTGAAGTGGGCGGCCAAGGCGGGGTTCTGGCGGGCTCGTGCCGTGTGGCTTCCGCAGACGTGCACTGAGGGACGCAAGCACGACGTTGGCATTCTGTGGGCAAGTCAGTGTCCCCAGGATGCGCCGCGGGAGGCAATCGAAGAAGCCTCGCTGTTGGTCGTGTATCGCATGGCTGGACTCTCGGTGAGGTGCCTCCGGGACCGAAACTATCTGGTCGGGATGCCGGTCGGGGTTCTTGAACACCTTCCGAGCGACCTTGATCCACCGATGGAGCGCGGTCGGTGTGTGATCCTCCGGCGTGGCCACGCGTGGGATAGACGCTTCTACCGGTTCCCGTAGCACGTTCCTCGGGTTTTGTGCCACCTTCGGCACGCGGGCTTTTGTAGACGCGTGCCGGTGCCGGTTCCGTGGTGGACTTCATGAAACGGAAACCTTCCGGAGGAAGAACCCATGAACGCAAAGACCATTGCTGTCGCTGTCGTTGTAGCCGTTGCCGTCGTCGCCATCATCATGCGCGTCCCCAAGGCTCGCGCCATGGCGTTCGGCGCCTAACCGGACATCACCAAACCCTTCCAAGGCGGGAAACCATGAATCTCAAGAACCATTCCGGCTTGCGACATATCGTCCTTCAGGGCGACCAGAGCGAGGTGGCCACGTTTGCGCATGGCCACACCTTCCCCTGGTACTGCAAGACGCTGCCCGCGCTGACGGGACGTCTGGCCAACTACCTCGTGGGGTTCGTGGTCACAATCGTGGCAACGTATCAGTACGCCCCAGGGGAAACCGGTGCGGACATCCTCGACTACGATGATGTCGCGCGGGCTCTCTTCGAGTCGTTCGAGCTGAAGAACAGCTTGCTGGGCAAGCCCATCAGCCACAACTACTACCGCGGCGAGTTCGTTGGGATCGGTGGCTTCATCGCCAACGGCATGCGCCGACCAGTGCCCCAGCCGAGGTCCTTGCTTACCTCGGGGTCGAGCACCGTAACGCAGCGGCATGACTATTTCATCCCAGCGTCTGCCTTGCTCGGGATGAAGGGCCATCACACGGCACAGCTCGCCTGTCTCTTCGACGGCGCTACCTTCGAGGTGAAGACGGCAGCGGCGGGTGCTCTTGAGGGGCTTACCGTCTCCAACGCTACGATCCGAGTGACCGCGGAGTTGCTCGCGGATGCTGAGATTCGCCTGGGTCCAGGTGTCCAGTTCGTGAGGTACGAAAAGACCACGGGCGCGGGTGCCACCAAGCACACCATCGAAGCGCTCGGCAACACGTCAAGCTTCCAGGGTGTCGAGAACGGTGCGGGCATTGCCTTCCTTGGCTGGATGTCGAGCAAGCGCGGCCTCGGGGGCAGTTGGTGGGACGCCAATACCTTGGAGTACATCAACCTGCCCTTCCGCGGCCTGGACCAGTTGGTCACGCTGGACGGGCTCTTCCTCGACTACCTTGGGGCGTGCGGAAACAACGACTTGCCCAATGCGAGCCATGCGCTTGACGCTGGTTCCATCGCCACCATCCAGAACTGCGGCCCGTTCGCGACCAACGGGTGCCTCTTCGGTCCGAGTTACAACGGCGATGTGGGCGGCGTTCTCGGTGCGGACTTCGTGCCGCTCGTGGCGCCAGGGCGATTCCTGGAAGCCTCGAAGCTGCAAACCATTGAAGGCACCGTTGAGCTTAACGCCAAGACGAGCGGTTCCTTCAGCGGAAACGATGTCTTCTACGCCCTTCAATACCACTCGTGGACGCCGGCCCAGCAAGAGGAGGTGCTCAAGAAGATCATCTCCTCGGGCGTGGCCAACGGTGTCTGGGGCACTCCGAACCTCGTGCCCTCGACCAAGATCATGAACAAACAACCGGCTGGCGGCATCAACCGCGCGAAGACTCGCTACTTCGCCATGACCTGGTCGCCTGCCGAAACCCAGTCCAATCCCCCTGCCCCTGTGAAGGCTTAACCCCGGCTGCCGGGCATCGCCCGGCAACCAAACCGGAGGAATGACACATGACCTGGAAGCTCGCGGCAGTGGGAGCCTTGGCCGTGGTGGCCTACCTGCTCTATCGGCAGCACCATCCAGAGGGGGGTGCGAGTGCTCTGGACCGCGGCGATCCGCGCGGGAGCATCGCGCATGCCGCGGAGGTGCTCACCAAGGGCGCGAAGGAAGTAGCCGAGGAGGGTAAGAAAGCCATCCTGGGTCAGACGCGCGCGCATCAACGTGAGAGCGACAAGAAGCGGAGGGTAGGCGGATGAAAGGTGCAACCCTCGCGTTGATTCTGGTCGGCGTGGCTGCTGCCGGAGGCGGTGTCTACTTCTTCGTCATCAGGCGAAAGGGGTCCAATCCTGGCAAGGAAGAGTCGCGCGCTCTTGGCGCAGCACAGGCGATCCTGGGAGCGAAGGCGGTGCAGCAGGGAATCCCGATCCCGCCTGGTCCCCCTGGTCAACTGCAACCGTGGCAATCCGCCTCGGCTCAACCGGCGGGCGGTGGTGGAGGTTCCGGAGCCAGCTCGCCGTATGCCTCGCAGGTCTTCGGTGCTGCCGGCAAAATCGCAAACCTCTGGTACCCGGGCCTTGGCGACAAAGCGGCGGGAATCGCCAAGGCCATCGACTCCAAGATCGGCCTCGGGCTCATCTCCAAGGTCCCGGGGCTCAAGAAACTCAAGTTCTGGTAGGAGGCACCGTGCCGGTGCTTGTCTCTCACTCCCAGATTCAAAAGGTCAAGGATGCGCTGGCGTCAGTGCAGAGCAACGACCAGGCCGCGGCGGCAGTCGGCGCCGCCTTGGCTGCCGCCCACAAGCTCATCAACCTGCTCGCGGTGACCGGCGGTCCATTCCGCGCCCGGGCCGCGAAGGACTTGGGCGAGTATCGCGACCGGGTGAAGGTGTTCGTATCGCAGCTAGCAGGCCAGCCGACTGGGCCGGTGGGTGCGACCTGGGCCAAGGCCAAAGAGCAAGTCATGAACCTCTATATGCTCGCCTTCACCTTGGAGTCGACCATGTCACCCGGGGAAAACTTGGGAGATGGCTGGGGGCCGGCAATCTCGGGTGCTGTCGATGAGCTGCCCCAAACGGTGGGGAAGGCCGCGAAGGTGGTGGCGACAGCTGTCCAGACCGTCGTCAGAGAAACCGCCAAGGTGGGCGGCTCGCTGGTCTGGGGTGTCTTCTCAGGAGCATGGCCGCTCGTTCTCATCGTTGCCGCCATCGGGGTGGGTTACCTCGTGCTGCGGAAGAAAATCCCGGTGCTGCCATGAGTGACGAACGAAATCCAGGCAAGGCGTACGCGGATCAGCACTATGGTGAGCATCCTGGTAGGTTCGAGGTGGAAGCTCGCACGTGGCGCGAGTCGAACGTGGTGTCGCTCGTGGAATACGTGGGCGACCGTATCACGGCCCCGAATGTTGGGCGGGTGACGCTGGAAGCGTTCAAGCCAGATGCGAGGGTCACGTTGCGGCTGTCGATTGGGTTTGCGACGCGTGATACCTACGAGCTGGATGACCACACGATGTGGGAGGGTGACCTTCTCCGCGTGACCCTGGCCAGAACGAAGATCTGGCTTTCGGAGTGCGACAGCATCGGCGGCAACCTGCGGGAATGCGGCGATCTGGTCGGAACGGACACGGTCCCCGTTCAGATGATCTCGGATGGAAACTGGGGCGAAATCTACGAGGTAGACGTGGATTGCAAGGCGGTGCGTGCGCGCATCGATTTCGCGCCGCCCGGTTGCGCCGGGTGGTTCTACGCCGCGGCCAAGTGGGTAGCCGTGTCTCCGATGTCGGATCGCGACTGGATGCACGCACGCGAGCGCATGCAGGTCATCAACCGTCCTAAGGGACTCATCCTCTTTGCCTACTCGCCGTCAACATGAAAGCCGTCGTACTTACTCTCGGTGCAGCCCTCGTGTTTGGGGTCGTTCTCTTCGGGAAGAGGGCCGCGGCGGCGGTCAAGGGCGCGGTCGGGTCAAGCGCAGGGTTCACCGCGGGATTGGAGAAAGCTGCGGCGAAGCTCTCGGGTGAGGTCATGGCCGCGGCCAAGAAATGGGCGGCAAAGCGCGACTTGCCCCTGTCCGATGTCTTGGCCACCATCCTGCTCGAATCGCGTGGCGAGCCCAAGGCGCATGCGAAGACCAAGAACGAGGACAGCTACGGCCTCATGCAGGTGAATGCGAACGCCTGGAAGCCGACCCTGTCTTCCCTTGGCTACAAGCCGGAAGACCTGTTCGATCCTGACAAGGGTGTCGAGGTGGGAACCTTGATCCTGAAGAAGTACCGCGACACCGTGAAAGGGCTCGTCGATGGCTCGAAGGTGGCGCAAGCCCATAGCCTCGACACCATCACGCGGCTTTACTACGCCGGCCCGAAGTACGTGCAAGACACCTTGAAAAAGGCCAAGACCACCGAGGACACCAAGCATTTCTTCAAGAACAGCGAAACCTACGTGGACCACTGGCGCGCGGCCAAAGACGTGGTCGCGAAGCGTTGGGGGCTCATCGCATGAAGTTGTCGCGAGTGCTCCGCTCTGGCCAATCCGTGGGCGTAGGCCCGTCGGGTTCACCGCCGGATGGCTTGCGCGGCTTTGAAACCGTGGACGCCGATCCGTCGGGTGTGCTCACGCGCCCGGCGGGTTCCATCGTGGTGTCGCGCGCAGGGACCAACGCGTGGTTCAACTGGAATGGTGGCACGGGTTGGGTGAATTTCGCCAACATCGCGGGGTTGTCGACCTACATGGTGGGTCTAATGCGCCTCGGGGCGAGAGAGCAGGCGGGTGTTCTCCCGCAGAGCATCGGGGCCAACGTTTCGTCTTTCGATCTCACCCTGCCGGGCGGATGCGACGCGAACGGGGGGTTTCATTTCGTCTGCATGGGCGAATCGGTCGTGGCCACGGTCTCGCTGGTCAAGCTGAGGGTGAACGGTGTCGCCGGCAGCTTGCGACGAACCGGCCAGTGGACGCTCGACGACCAAAGCCAGCCGAATAACTACTTCGGCGATGCGTTGCCCGATATCGGGCAGTACAACACCGCCAACCCATCGGCAGGATGCCGCTGGATGGTGGATGTGGTCTGTCCTGCCGCCAAGAGCGGTGGTTTCCGCATGATGCGGTGTCGCTTCACTGCTGCGACAGACCCAACCAATGACGTGTGGTGGCCAAACTGGACGGAGAAAACGTGGCGCATCGGCATGGACATTACCCAGGTTGGTCTGCAAACCACCGTGGCAAATGACATCGGAGCGGGAACCCGCGTCGCCGTCTGGAGGTATCCGGCACTATGAGGCGTCACCTGCATATCGACGGGAATGGCGAGCGCACCGTGATGGACTTGCCCGACCAGAGCGCGGAAGAGCTGGCCGCCATCGCGGCGCAGTTGGCGGCCGACGCTGGCCGTACCGCCAAGGCGCGCGATATTCGCGACCAGATCGTTGAGGAGCTTGCGCTTCTCAAAGCGGGAACCACGGACTTCGGGAGCGCCGCGCGCAATCGATGCGCGCGTCGGGCTCTGCGTGCTCTGCGCTTCCTTCTGACGGGCGAGGTCGCAGAATGACGCCGGAATGGGAGATGCTCTGTCGTATCGATGAGCGCACCGCGCGAGTGGAGGAACGGCTGGCGGCGCACTGTGAGGCGGAAGAGCGGTCCTATCTGCGCCGTCAGGGTCTAGCGCCGTGGTTCTCGCTGGCCATCGCCGCGGCCGCGTTCTTGACGGCGGTCGCGGCTGCCTTCGGGCGATAGCCCCCCCCCACAGCGCGGGAAGTGGCAAAACACCATTTCCGCGCAGACCTGAACGAATAGCCAGGATTGCGCGAGCGTCCAATCGGCGCGATTCTCGGTATCGGCAAGATGGCAGCCCCACCTGTCCACGTTCGCGGCGATGTCTGGTATGCGGATCTGCGCGCCTTCGGCGGGCAAAAGCATACGAGCTTGCACTTGCCTTCGGGAGCGTCTCCTATCGAGGTGGGCATGGCGGTGCAGACCAGGATTGTCGAGCTTAGGGTATCGGCGTCAATCGGGCGTCCACCGTTGCCTGGGCTTGAGGATGCCGGTTTGCTCGTGCGTGATTTGGTCGCCATGTACCAGGATGCCCGCGACTATGACACCGCGGGGGGCGAGCGATACGGCGCGGATTGCGCCAAGCGGACCTGCGAAGGCATAGGCCACATGACGGTCAACGATCTGGCGGCTCCGCAAGGAGCGGCGGTCTTGCGTGCGTGGCGCGAACGCATGTGGAAGGACGCCTGGAAGCCGAGATCTGTGCGCAACGTCCTGAATTTCGCCGCGGCGGTCCTGCGCTGGGGGCAGGACGACGGGCGCCAGCTCACGGGCCAAGTGCCCAAGCTCCCGAAGTTCTGCCGCCCGGGCGAGGCCATGAACGATCCGCGCTTCGTCACCTTTGCGGAATCGGACTTCCGGCTTGTGCGTGACCACGCTTTCGATGCGGCCCTCCGCATGAACAGCTTCAACCGCATCTTCCGCGGCGACCGTGCCGCGATCCTGGACTACGTTGCGCGTCGCCAGCTCTATCTCTCGCTCGCTTTCTACACAGGCGCGCATCCGGAGGATCTGGCGACTTGCAGGGGGGCGCATCTCAACGTCCAGTTCAGGCGCTACGAGCGCCACAACACCAAGTCTGCCCGCGTGGTGGAACCAGAGTGGTTCGACATGCCGGAACAGCTGGCGCTCGACTGCGAGGCTGAGTTGGTCAGGCGATGCCTGCCGAGGTTCCCGCCCGAGGAGATTGTGACCGGCGGTTTCTGGCGACATGGCACCCGAGTCGCCACGGAAGCTTGCTTGCGCCTCTGGCCGGATCGCAGCCGACCGCACCTAGATTTCCGTACGACTCGCAGATCGATGATCTGGGAGTACACCATCAGGGGCTGGCGAACGCATGAGATTGCCGCGCTGGTAGGCCACGTTGACGAGCAAATGATCCGGCAGGTCTACCGGAGGTGCACGGAGCTAGGCATCGTCTCGCCCGTGCGGGTGGCGTGGACTTGCTCGAGCGGTCCGCACGGTCGGCCGTCTGCAACCGCGCCCGTGCTTGAGTTCAAGCGAGCCTGACAGACATCGCACGTGCGGTGCGATGCTGTGGCGGTCTTGCTGGCCCTCGTGTGGCGTTCGCGTGCCGAAATGACACTGCAGGGTCAATGCCGGCCGAAATGACGCGCGAAACGCCGGGGAAAACGGCCAACTATCAAGGGGCAGGGTTGCACGACAAAGGGCACGGAAAGTGCTACCATCTCTTTACCGTGGCCCATCGCTGGCCCATCGGTGGCAGTTATCCACAGCACCGGTCATCTAAGTACGCGAAATCGCAACTATCAAAAGAGGGGGACACATGGAGACGGGTTCGAGTCCCGCGGCACTCGATGCCGCAACAGCGCAGAATTCCGAGGGAAAACCAGCCAATACTGAACAGGCTACCAGTGCCTTGGCCCATCCTTGGCCCAAGGCTGGCGATGCGGTAGAGGTGCGATCGGGGAAGGGGTGGGAGGTGCGGAAGGTGGTGGGGTTGAGGGGGAAGTCGGTGCTCGTGGAAGGCCGCGGAGGTGCGTTTCGCCCTTCCAGCATCGGAGTGCTCTGGCGACCGATCGGGAATGACTGCGTGGAAGCGCCGGGGTGCAAGCATCCAGGG
>Ga0210136_1000027_pt1 | contig 14667 bp, 29 predicted proteins | sample WestPond_Cattail_3_FD_185583 | JGI IMG/M metagenome (GOLD analysis project Ga0210136, IMG submission 185583) | Wetland microbial communities from the San Francisco Bay, California, USA, that impact long-term carbon sequestration -... | ecosystem: Environmental > Terrestrial > Soil > Wetlands ... | reverse complement strand
CGCTTCGCCGTGCTAACACGGCCTATAAAACATGCTATTCGGTTCATTTAATAAACATTAGTTCAGTTTGCACGTAATTTATTTTTTGCCCTCGCACATTCGTCTTTTTCAAAGCCGTTAGTATTGCCTGTTCGTAGCTTATCCCATTGTTTTTAATATTCATACCATTATCAAAAACTTTAGGATATGTTTCCTGAAGCCTCCAAAATCTATCATCTAAATGACAACCAAATCCGCAAATCATACAACCTGTTTGTGTTTCTCCTTTATCATAAATTTCGCAATATGGTATATTATAGAGCTTTATAAATTCCCAAATATCCTTATCTGTAAAAATTGAAAGAGGTTTGCTTCTTGGGTTTTTTTCATCAAATGAATTGCAGCCAGTATTCAAATAATCCTGCTTTCTTAAACTGGATTCCGTGGCTTGAACTCCAATTATCGGTATTAGTCTAGTTTTGTTATTAAAAGCTAATGCTGGTTTTTTCTTCAAATAATAACAACACTTTTCAGAAATTTCAAATGGAGCTTCTAATAAGTGCTGCCATTTAAGTGCTATTTTGCCTTGATATTTCTTTCCGATTCTACCGTATAATCTTTGATTTAAAAGTTTTTGAGAATTAGTGTGTCTTGCCTCTCTTATGTATTTGGCCTGCTCTTTTGATATTAATGGAAATCCGCATTTTTCAATAACTTGCTTTAGACTGTAGTCTGGATTAATCCATTCTACGTTTTTCTGACTTTTAATAAATCTGTAAATCTCAGGAAATTCATTAGTAGTATTAAAAAATACTGCTTTAACATCTGGTTTTATCAATCTTGCTAAGTATAAAAGAACAGTTGAATCTTTGCCGCCTGAATAAGAAACATAACAATCCTTTTTAGAAATGGCATTTTCAATAGTGTAAAGGGCATGGTCTACCTTCTGATGAAGTGTCCAGCTTAATCTTTCATTTAGTTCTTCTATTGAAATTTTAAAACCCATCCCTAAAAAATAAATTACTGCATTCGTACTTTTAATTTGTTCAATGCTTTTTCACGCACGATTTTATAGCCCCATTCGTTGGCAGCAATTAAGACTGCCATTCTATATCGTCATCGTGCATATTATCATGCCACATATTTTCACTAACAAACCGAATTTCATAACATTGCGCATTTGGGTCATCGTGATTGTCTTGTACTTCAATTTCTTCACCAAAATATTCCTCAAACTCGCCACCTTTGTACTTATGTATTCCGTGATTCATAATATTAACTGCTGCCAACATTAAATAACCGCAATGGGCAGAAACATTATCGGTTATTGTGGGTTCATCGCATTGCCCACATGCGGTTATTATTGACGTTAGTGGCAACCGTAAGACACCCACGAATGAGCATCTTACGGATCACATACTTTTTACTCAGCCTTTGTAAAATCAATATAATACTCGCCAAATTCAAACTCTGCATCAGGGTTTGAAATATGCATCTCGATTTTACCAGATGGCGTATATTGCCAAAAGGCTTTGTTTTCTTCGCTACCAGATACCACAGGCATCAATGTAACTTTAGTTCCGCCACCATTACCATATTTGGCAATTTCAGCTACGTTAAATTTGGCTCTAATTGTCTTTGCCATATTATTTGTTGTGGATTTTACAAAGCCCGTCCAAGGCTGTATTATTTTTGTTCTCGTATCTAAGTTTGTACTTAATTTTCGCACGTTTTATATTGCCTACCGTTATAGCCAATTAAGAATAGTCCTCAATTATGCTTATAACATCCGATAGTTTGACGTAATCTTCATTGTCATCATTATCGCCATAATTTGATATTGTTTTCAATCTATTTACTTTATAAACCAAAGCATCTCTCATCCTATCTTTGATTTTATCCGTTTGATTTACTCTATCAAATTCTTCTTGTTCTTCTAATGAGTGAAAACTTCTTGTACAAGCTCCACGTCCGCAAATTTCACATTCCATTTTGATAAAAATATTAACTGGCTATAACACAGCATAAAATTAATGCGGGGTTAAGTGCCAAATTGTTACTGCTTCCTTTTATCAAGTTTTTAGCGTGGGATAGGTTCGCAGCTTTGAAATCCCGCACTAATCTTATGTTCACCGTTATAAGCCATTTTGAGCAACCAACTCGTATCTGCTTATTAACTTTCCTCGTTTATAATACCAATAGTCATATTTTCTGGGAATTGGGGTACTGGTAAATACGCTTTTTATATAAGCAGTTCTATCGTTTATGAAGTAATAAAAACGGCTTATAATAAAAGGTTTCCTGCGTAATTTATCTGTAATTTTTTTAATTAAGTTCATTGTATTTTTATATTTAGTGTTTCAAATTCCTTTACTGGTCAAACCTGCGACCGTTATAAGCCATATTAAGACGGCTTCGATTGAGAGTTTTTCGCAATGATTTTACGAATCTCATTTTCTACAAAAGGCTTTCGTTTTCGACCATCTTTTTTAGCAATAGAATCTAATTTTATTGCTTCTTCATCAGTTAAATGAATTTCTATTCTTTTCATGCTTGAAATCCTTCTGGGTTACGTTCATTTTTTAACATACTTAATAAATCAAGGTCAATTTCATTTTTAACACATGAATCTGGTAAATTGCTATCACGATTACATTGTTCGATATTTGCAAGGTTAATGTTCCATTTTGTACCAGTAACATTGCTTTTGCAAAGTGCATTTACACTTTTAATCTTTTCGATAACAAAGGTTTCGTTTTTGATTTTATTCTTACCTCCAATGTAACGTACAGTCATACCTATTTGTAAGGTATCTTTGTTCAATTTGCCTTCAAGTTGCATTTTCAATTGAAGCATTTCAGTTACTCTATTTCTTAACTCCCTAAGTTCAGCAACTGATAATTTGTTTAATTCTACGTTTGTCATATCTATTTAGTTTTAAATTTCTATACGACAAATATACGTATAATTATCGTATAAATCCAAATAAAAAGTGATTTATTTTTAAATTATTTTGTTTTATATTGATAATCAAGCAAATACGGCTTATAACACACGGTATAAAACAGTTGGGTATCCGTGGTTAATTGAACGTTTCAGCCCGTTTCAAAGTCCGTTGTAAATTGACAGGTACTAGCATCGCAACCCAACCGATTTCATACCGTCAAACGTTAACAACCATTTAAGACTGATCGTCCTTATCAATCTTACCAGTTAATAATCTATGCCATTTTGCGGGTGAATAAGCGGCAATAAATAATAATACAGCAAGTAGAAACCACCATCCAGAACGATTTAAAAAAAATACGACATAAGCACACCCACCCAATATCATAGCTTCGTAAAATACTATGTAAAAAAGGTAAGTGATAACAATAAAACGGCTGCTAACACCGTGTAATACGGCATTGCCTTTCGCTTCGTTTGATAAGTTTTCTGTATTCATAATTTTATGTTATTTATAAAGTTTGTACTAATTTGATAAAACGGCAACGATCTCATACACGAAACCTTTATAAACAATAATAAACTACTCAGCATTATCATTGTCTTCTAATAAATCAGGGGAGTTTATATAATACCCCACATAACCAGTTTCTATGTAAGTATGAGAGCAACATTTCATACACACGCAATAAACTCTTCCATTTGCTAAGTCAGGTTGCCTAATCTGCACTCTTCCACTATTATCTAATAACTGTGTCTCAAACCTGAATGAAACAGGTTGCCATTCATGATCGCATTTACCTGCAATTTCTTCACTCCATTTGGTATTTTGTCTATCCATTATTTGGCGACCTTCTTTTTTGCATTTTTCGTTATAAGTTGGATTCATAAAAATTACTGTTTATAACATCAGCTCATACGCTAGCAATGGGTTAGTGCTTAATGTTAAGTTGTAGCTACATGGCCATCGTTGTGCGCAATTCACGCAAAATTGAAATATCCGTATTTATTCATATCGAATCCGTACTCATACATTTTTTGAGATAAACAAAAAGGAATCCAATCCCACAAACTATTTAGCATATCTTCCTCATGTTCTTCTCCATAATCTTTGTATTGGTCAAACCAATTTTCTATATAATCATCTTCGCCTTGTCTTATGTGTGCAAGTTCATCATTAACCCATTCAAAAAATGGATGTTCTGGGTTTCGTAACTCTAAAACAGAACTGCGCACAACACTATGTATAGTGCATGGCTGCTCGGTTTTTGAAAATTTGATTTTATGCTTTTTCATTGTTAATTTTTCTAGTTTAAAATGGCCTTAAATTAAAATCTATATCAAGTCCCTTTTCAGCAATGAAAGTACGCTTTCCAGTTAATCCCTGAATTGAATCCGAAAACTGCTTAGCATTACTATTACCATCTGATAGATGCAAAAGCACTATATTTTGAACTTTAGATAAATCATTAGCTTTTAGTAATTCTTTACAGGTTTGAAGGCTAAAATGTGATTCCATTGTCCTTTTTCTCACAACTGCAGGTATCCTACTATTAAGAATATTATCATCAAGGATTTGCTGATCATAATTACATTCGATCATTACCTGTGTTAATCCGGGAAATTTAAAAGGAGAATAATGAGAATCTGTAAGAAATAAACATGTCCCTATTTCATCATGTTTGATTAAATATCCAAATGGTTCGGCGGCATCATGAACGATATTGAATGGTAAAATCTTAAATTCTTCAATGCTGAATGGTGTTTTTACTTTAACCGGAAATGCCAATTTATAGCGGTCAATATTGAGGGCTTGTAGTGTACCGAGGGAAGCATAAATATTATGTCCTCTGTTGACGAAGTCAACTGCTTTCGATGAATGATCACCGTGTTCATGAGAGATTATAACCCCTACAATCTTACTTGTTTCAAATCCTAAAGCTTTTTGAACTTCTTTATAAGGAACTCCTGCCTCAATGATTAAGGCAGAAGTATTGTTATAAAGAATATAACAGTTGCCCTGCGATCTGCTATTTAAAACTTTTAATTTCATGTTAGAATCCGGGTCCGGTCATAACTTGTTGCTCTATCTTTTCGCTGGATGATTCAGATTGTAATTCAGCTTTTGGTTTTTGTTCAACAGTGTCCCTTACTTCCTCGCATTCCGTGAAACTTATATTTTCTTTATTCGCATTCTCCTCAATCTTGCGTTGAGAATTTTGCTCTTTAAATTCAGACTCCTTTTCGGACAACCGAAGAAAATCATCATCTATCTTTTGACTGTCAATTGTTATTGAATTGAAAGCAGCTCTGAAAATTGTCTTGTAACACATTTCCTCAAACCACCCTTCAACATGTTCCTTACCGTCTTTCTTATTTTTACCAGTTTCATCTTTTACCCATTTATCCTTTTCACCTCCCCAGAATTCAACCGAAGCATATTCCGGCTTTCTTTTTTCAATATCATGCAATGATAATACTCGGAGTTTATTTTTCTTTGGGTTGTCCTTAAATGAATGGTAATAAAAACCACCAATAATTTCGCCTCTATCGAAGTTATTAGTAACCTCAAGCTGATAACTTTCAACCTGATTATTAATGTCTTTTTTAATTTGCTTGAATTTGTCTGTTGAATATACCAATTCAACTATAACATCGTCAGGGATATCTAACCCGTACTTTTTTGCCTTTAATTCCATACCACGATATCCTGGAATAAAACCAATGTCATATTTGTTGGTAGAATTGTTTTTGTATGGAATCATATTGATATGGTTTGGTTGAGCCGGATCAAGACCTATTCTTGCGGCTGCAACGACATCAAGTGCAAGTTGATTCAGGTTTACATTTTCCCAAATAAAAGAAATTTTGTCGCGGTATTTTTCATCTTTTTTTAACCTTGATGATTCGGCCTTTTTTAGCACACCATCTATATGGATGAAATAGTTCTGACAAAGTCTTTTATGAAAAGCTGTTAAACCAGTTGCATTTCCAACACCTGAGGTAAATTCTTTAACAACCATATTAGTAAATCTTTCAGACTGTGTAGGTTGCTGAATTGCTGGTTTATTTTCAATGGTATCTGCTTGTTTTGTTGTCATAATTAAGCTACTTTAAGTTGTTTATCTGTTGTTACAATTAATCGAATATCCTGTGCATTAACAGGTAAGAGTTTATTGATAGATTCAGCATTATCAGTGAATATAGGTGCTGAAATATTATAGTAGTTCGATAGAGTATTCACAATGTCTCTTCCGGCATTGATCTTCGCGGCATTGTTCAAGTCTGAATAAGGGACACCAGCCACAAGTGTTTCACATGTTTCCTCAATGCCACCATTGATCAGAGTATTGAATAATTTGAACTTGACATACTTAAACATTGAATTCACCCTGCTTTCAACAAGATTCATCTTGGCCTTTGTGAATTCCTCAATCGTAAATTCTGTTCTTTCGAGTTCAGAAAGCGAATAGGAAAGGCTTTTCATTTCTTTCTCTAGTTGGGTAATTCTTTCTTTAGCCTTGTTGACTGATTCTTTAATAGAGAGATTTTTCTTAACTTGGTCTATTTGTGAGACTATATCTGATTTGCGAATACTTAAAGAATCTGTGCTTTCTGATTTCACTTCAATTTCAAGCTGTTTTTCTAAGTTTTTAATTTTAACCAGTAATTCAGTATATTCCTTGTTTTCGGAAAGGATGGATTCAGGAGTTATGGATTCGATAGGAATTGATTTTAATTTCTCAATTTGAGATTGGATTGTTTCGATTTCAGTATATAAAGCAGTAAGTTCATCCTGAACTTTTTTTAATTCAATTTCCGCCTGTTGCTTTTGAATTGTGAAAGATTTCCCTTTTTCTGTGATCGAATTCAATTTTGAAACTTTGGCGTTATTGAAAGAGGAAATCATTTCTGATTTTTTAGATTGAATATCGTCAGATTCAAACGGCCTTTTGCAAGCCGGACAGATAAATTCATTATTATCAAACTCGATATTTTTAGCATTCTCAATACCCCACTCGGTTCTTAATAAACCCGCCTGAGATTCATAGCCTAAAATTGATTTCTGATAATATTCGATACTTTTTTGCAGATCAGTCGTGGTTCTTTGCTTTAATTCCAAAGAATTCTGTAAATCATTAAGTCAAGACCTTGCTTCATTATTTATTCGGTAGGCTTCATTTTTAGCATCAAATTTTAATTTAGAAGCTTTTACTTCTAAATTGTAACAATCATCCTGAAGTTTAATTCTTTTCTGTTGTGCCTCCTTATTTGCTATACTGGCATCTGAAATTGATCCTTCGATTTTCTCCAACTCTGAATTGAAGATGCTGAGACTGACTTCCAATTCTTGGTAATTTGGCTCCTCTGGGATTGAAAGATTTACTTCATCAATTCTGGCAGGAATAAGCGCTAAATCATCTTTGATTTTCTTTTTCTTTGCGCTTATTTCCTTTCTCATATCATCAAGAGATTTATTTGATTGAATGAGTTTTAGAAAGGCATCATTGCTATTACAAACCTGCATATCATCTATTTTGCCAACAATAGACATAAGGACATCCCTTCTATCCTGCCATTTCATCGAATTAAAATAGTGAGTACTGGTCACCATTTTGAACACCTGTTCATTTACAATTGAATCAATCTTTGCCTGGAATTCCTTTGCCTGCATTGGAACCTCATCACAATAGAATAAAGTTTCATGGCCGGTGAATTCTGTTTCTTCAGCCCCACGCTTTTTAGTCCATTTTTCTTTTAAAATACGGGTTAGTTTAATATCCCTTCCATCGACAATAAGTAGGCCGGTAACTTCATGGTCAATTTTTGAAATACACCTGTTATTAATATCAAGTGTTTTGATTTCAAAATCTTTTCGGTCAGTAGAATCTTTACCAAACAAAAGCCAGATAAACGCATCCATTATTGTAGTCTTACCAGTTGCGTTGTCCCCAGAGATTATTGTTTGATCTGCGAATTCAATATCAAGCTTTTTCAAGCCTTTAAAATTCAGTAATCTTAGAGAGTTTAATTTAATTTGCATAATCATTTGCGTTTACTTAGTTTTTATTTTTTTTCTTCTTATCAACATATTCCTCAAATTTTTCAGGTGTATAATCACAAGGAAAATTTATATGGTCACTAAATTTCCCATTCCTGAATACTTTTGCCGTTTTACTTAATTGATTGTATATAAGCATTATTTCATTTGTTATTTTTGTTACTATTATTTTTGTCATCAATTTTCAAATACTAAACATGACCTTAATATCTGAATTGCTATTTTATATTTAGAAATTAAAGGCTCAAGATTTTCCCTGTGCATCATATGGGTTTTATCATCAATATATCTTGGATGAGTTTTATCTAAATTGTGGCATTCAATAGATTTTTGTAATGAATGCTCAAAACTTATCAATTCGGTTTCAAGTAATTTTATGGGAAGTTTCGTGCTCATCTTCCTGATATTTTGTTATAAAATTTATTAAACCTTTCATCTTTTAAATTTCTCCGTATCTTGGGCTTTGGATTTGCCGGGGAAAGCTTCTCTATTTCACTGAGAAGCCCCTCGACAACAGATACATTGTTCCGCAATGTATTATGGATTAAGATTAATTTTTTCTTTATATTTTCAATTTTTGTCATTTATTTGCTTTAAAAAGCCATGCCCTCCGTTGGAGGTAGCGGTATGGGCATGGCCAAACCTAAAAAACCAAACTAACCTAAAACTCTAAAAAACTATAAAAAGCTATTGAATTCTCTTTGGCCTTTTAATTTCGTACTGCAACCGTATATCGGTCATATCCATTACTTGCTGAGAATGTATAATACATTTCGCAACATCTTTTTTGAATTGTTCTAAATATTCGTCCATGGCTTTTATTTTAGGTTTAATTAAATTTTTATGTTTTCTTCTATGGTAATATTGAAACTTGTGAATAATCAGGTTTAAAAATTTGACAAAATTTGTCAAACAGGTCTGTTTGGCTTACTTCAAGTGGTTCGCAATGCGAACCACATTCGCTGCATATATTAGCACCTTCAACGGGAGCACCACAACAGTCTGATTCGTAGATAATTTTACTCATAATCATTTGTATTTATTGATTATTAAACTGTTAATACTTTGGAATTGCGCTCAAACTCTTTTTTAGCCTTTATTTTTTCTTTTGCGAGTTTAATTACAGTATCATTTCTTGATTTTCCACGGAGAACAGAGGAAACGTTAGAGCAAGTCATATCAAGCTCTTTAGCTATTTCTTTCATCTCAATTCCGTACCTATATAGTGCTACACGGATGCTTCTTGATTCTTTATTATTTAACATGCCTATTTGTTTTGGTTTTTAATTATATTATATTTGTTCTATCAAATATAAAATTTCAATAAGCAAATATAGTCTATATATAGTCTATTTTGCAAATAAATAGTCTATATATTTTAAAAATAATTATAAATGCTTGATTTAAAAAGATTTAGAAAGGCAAAGAATATACAGCAAAAAGATATTGTTAAATTATTAGAAATATCTCAGGCTTATGTATCAGATATGGAGAGAGGATTAAAGCCCGTATCTAAAGAATCTTATGAAACAACAATGATTTATCTTCAAAGTCTTGGTTTGCTTTTCAATGAAACAATAAGAACGGCAAATATTTCATTTTAGAAATTGAGGAGGATGTAATAATTAATATATTACGGTTGATTTACCATATTCTGTGTCATCTGGGTACCAGGTGAAGACACAATATTTGCCATATTCATCCTTAGAAGCACAATGATCGTCCGGTCTTATATCTGAATGGATACAGTTATTTTCAATTCCAAATCCTTTAATACCTATTTTTCTTAGGGATTTAATTAATTCACTTGATTTATTTTTCTGATATTTTAAGCATTCTTGTTTGAAAACTTCTAAAACATTTGGCCTTGCATTGTGACTTATAGGTACTGAATCAACAGCAAGTTTAAGTGGATGAAAACCCCAGTGAATATCATTTCTAAAAACACAAGTAATTTCCCAGGGAAGTTTGTAAAAATCTCTGTAAATCTCCTGAGATTCATAAAGGCATTCTAGCATATCAAATTCAACACCGCCAAAATGTGTAGGTTTAAAAAATTCATAATATGAAAAATGGCCACCTTTTTTAATTAGGGCTTGAGAATCAATTATTTTAATAGTTTTCATGGTTTGATTTCAATTTTCCCGGTTAAAATAGCATTATAAATTGTAGTAACCATTGCCTTAACTTCATCCACTGCTTTTTGATAATCTTTCTTTAATTCTTTGTTCTCTCGAATTTGAGATTCTTCAATACATTTTATTTCTTCCTTCAGATCATGTTCTAATTCTGTAACCTTTATCTTGTCGGCTTTTTCATCGAGCTTTTTTTGATGGTCCTTTCTGATAGTATATGTCAATGCGACCCATTGTAGCCCAAAAATAGATATTTGAACCAGTAATCCTATTACAACTACCTGCGCTGTATTAACCTGCAAAACAGTATCACATAACATATCGTTAAGGTTATTAATAGTGAATAAATTGGGAATGAAATCTTAATATGAATAAAAAATTTAAATAGAAATATTAAAAATAAACACATGTTGGCGGTTCCTGATACGAACATAAATTTGCCAATTAACGTTTTATCAGAAACCGAAAATAATAAAATTGCAACTGAAGGCATGATGAATAAATAATAATGAGATCCTGCCAGCCAGTAAAGATAATACGCAATCGCTGTCGATATTGCACCTGTTATTTTTAATATATTCCGTAATTCTTTCATTTCGGGGGATCGTCTGGATCAGGAGGATATTTTTTTGTACCTGTAACAACAGTTGAGGCTAAATATGCTGAAACAACACCTGCTACAAGCTGTAGTGTAGCTTTCCAATTTATCTCACCTTCAATAACCAAGGTACTAACTCCTGAGATTATTGCATTTCCTAATGCCAAAAGGAACGCACTTATTGTATCTTTCCATTCCAATGACCATTTATTTGAAGTGGATTGATACCAGGCATTTTTGCCTGCATAAATAAGAATACTCCCGATGCAATTAATCATAACTAATGACCAAATTATTGGATCGTTAGATAAAGCGGTTGTTATAACAGCTACAATTGTTATAAACAAACCTTTTAAGAATTTTGGATTCATAATGTTAATTTTATAGATTAAATAACTTTCTAATACTAAACTTACTCCATATATTATAATGTGTTCCTGATTTTCCTATATGGTAAACACATTTACACCCTACGCTTTTACAATAACATTTATTTTTGAATATTTGAATAATCAATAATCGCATAAATATCAGCATCAATCATAAAAGCATCATTAAACGAGGCTAACATTTGTTTCAAATATTTTGGTCTGTTATAGGCAAATATTATTATTGCTGTTTTCATATTAAAAACTTTTATAGACTATTTTCAATTTCCCCTTTAAAACATATTCATAAATATTTTGTGGAGAAGTTTCCCATGAGTTGGGAAAAAATCCTGGTATCCCTGCATTAACTGAAATAGCGACAACCTCCCCACAAGTATTCATTCTTTCAGATGCTTTCCCGGTTGGGCCTATCCATAAATTCTTAAATAATTTAATGGCCTTAAAGAAAATCTTAACCGGAAACGAAAACAAAAGACTTGGAATATCATAAGCATTATCAATAAGAGAATAGGCTTTGTCTGCAATTCTTTTTACTTGTTCTTCAGTTATTTCTTCAGTGAATTCGCAAAGGATAAATTTAGCTTTTGCCTCTTCTATAGTAGTTTTACCGTAATCTGTTTCAAACCATTTTTCTTTTCGTACACCGTCGGCCTCCGCTTCAATGACTAAATATTCAAAAGGATTTGGTTGAGGATTTGGAATCTTTACAAATGCATGAGAAAAATATTTATCTTCACCGGGACAATCTAGTTGTTCAAACGTTGTAATTATTTCTCCTAATTTTCTTGAAGAAAGACAAAGTCCTATTTGGATTTTATTTTCTATCATTTTTTAATAATTATCAGAATTCTATTATCATTTTAATATTAGTTTACATTTTATTTAAAAATGGACTTAATAATATTTTCATTGGGAAATTATCTGTTATTCCTAAATCAATTTCCATAATGAATGTTGAATTTGCTGGAATACAATAAATTTTACCATTTGGTCCTAATACTCCACCTCTAAATTTATTAGTAATAGTTAAACCACTAAAAATTAAATTAGTTTTTTTAGTATATGGATTTATTTCCAATATTGAATCAGAATTTAATGGTATAGCGTAAATTAAACCATTTGGAGATAATACTCCATAAGCCCATTTAGATGTCCCTGTCAATGCACCAAATGAATGTGTTGTTTTATTTTGAACATCAACTTCTAAAATTGAAGTTTCATCAACTGGAATACAATAAATTTTACCATTTTGCCCCAATATCCCACCTAAATATTTATTTGCCCCACTGCCTAAGCTCCCAAATGTGTTAATTGTGTGATTATAAGGATTAATTTCTAAAATATTCGTCGCACTAGTTGGAATAGCATAAATTAATCCATTTGATGTCAAAACCCCACCTCGATATTTAAATGTCCCAACAGGCAGATTCCCAAATGTTGAAAATTTCTTTGTCTGCGGATTAAATTCAACAATAGTAGTATAAGAAGAAGGAATAAAATAAATATTATTATTCAATGCCAATACAGCTCCATGGAAATTACTTGTCCCAGTAAAACTACCATAAGTTTTTATATTACCAGTGCTTATATTTAATTCCAAAATTCCGAGTGCACTCACAGGAATAAAATAAATATTTCCATTTGGATGTGAGATAGCACCATTATATTTAGAAGAACTTGCTGATAAAAATCCAAGATTTTTTAAACTACGATTATAAGGATCAATTTCCAAAATATTCGTTGCACTAGAGGGTGCACAATATATCTTTCCATTAGAAGCCAAACAACCACCTGTATATTTACTAGTTCCAGATAGGTTTCCAAAATTTATGATGTTTATTTTTTTATAGGAATTTTTAGCAATAGTATTATTAATAATTTGCAAAATATTATGAATTTCTATATCATTTTTTGACTGAAATGTTTTAAACGATTCCTGAATATAATTTTTTTGAAATCCTTTAAAACTTGACGTAATAAATTTTTGAGAAAACCCATTAATCGAGAACAATAATAATATGTATATCAGAAGTCTTTTCATAATTAGTAATTTCCTCCTTCTAGTATTACATCAGTTCTGTCTTGCTCACCAGCATAGACCGATATGATTGCTCCTATTTTCGTTCCATTTTTCAAAATTAATCCACCTGGGAAAGTTAATGATCCTGTTGCACATGATCTTCTTGGGGATCTTGTCGCGGTATCAAGTAAAACACTTGAAGGATAATGTCTCCAAGCTCCTATCGAATCCATTATGAATATTTCTCCTGACATTGCAGAACTTTTTGCAGCTACTTTTTGCGAATTTACAAATGTAATCTTATCATACCTAGTTCCATATATCTTAGCGGTATCTAAAATCACAATAGTCCCTGTCCCATCAATTGCAGTATTAGCAGCAACTAATGTCGCCGATTTATTTACAGGTGTCTTAGTAGATATTGGATAAATATTCTGACCAAAAATATGCATGCCTATTATAAGGCAAATAAAAAATAAGAATGTCTTTTTCATAATATTATTGATTTAAAAATTTAACTAATAAAAATTTAATTGTTGAATCATTTAAAATATACCAATTTAGTGAATCAATATAAACGAGCCCTCTTCCTGCAACTTTATCAACTTTCTGATCTAATTTCCAAAGTGGCGTTAATCCTGTAGAAGAAGTAGTATCAATATTACTTCCTATTTTAACCCATTTATTTTGAATAGAACTCCAATAAATCAGTGTATCATTATAATTGATAATACTGGTTTTATTCCCAGCAATAATATTCGTTAATGATGTGGTTTCTGTTTTTACAAAAGTAGTATCATAAATCCTATCCAATTTATATATATAAAGAGGATAGTGTGCCTGGCAAAATCCCAGCATTGGGATTACTAATAAAGACAGAATTATAAATATTTTTTTCATGAGTTTATTATTTTTTAAATTCAACATATCCGCCAGAACACATAATACTATTTGTAGTTGTCGCTTGTCCGGTTAGATTTAGCATATTAACACTATTCCAATCAATTCCCGATGCTATTTTTGTAAAAGTTGTGCCTATACTTCCGCTACCACTTTCATAAGAAGTAGTTTGAATCATTGCAGAAGATGAACCTGTCCTAATTAAAAAAACAGAAATTCTATGTCCATTTGATACTACTATAACATCACATAATTGAGTAGCATTAAAATATACACGTACGTGTCTTTCTTCAGAACCAGCATATGACATATAATATTCAGCAATAATTTTATTGCCATTTAAATACATAGTCTTTGCAGGAATTTGGCAACGGAATAAAAATGTTTCTGAAGTTGAGATATTTCCCGTATCTGCATATATTGTTGAGATTATATAGTTATTTGCTAAAAAGCCTTTTATTGTATCGACAGATATAACATAACCATAATCCGAATTAAAACTTAATCGTGTAACATAAATATAATTCTGTGATATTTGACTTCCATTTGTCGCAACGACTATATATAATCCTGCATTTGAGCACCAAGCCGATGAGTCAGTACTATTAAATCCCGATGGGCCTGTCCATACAAATGTC
>Ga0210136_1000026_pt1 | contig 14807 bp, 18 predicted proteins | sample WestPond_Cattail_3_FD_185583 | JGI IMG/M metagenome (GOLD analysis project Ga0210136, IMG submission 185583) | Wetland microbial communities from the San Francisco Bay, California, USA, that impact long-term carbon sequestration -... | ecosystem: Environmental > Terrestrial > Soil > Wetlands ... | reverse complement strand
GGAAGATTGCTCTCTTCTTGGTCTGCAAAAATTTACCTCTCTGCGTGCAGTTAATGGCTTGTAAATCGATTAGGTCCTGAAGCAAAGCAACGGCGTCTGAGAGGTTGAGTCCAGTTGCTTCTTGAATTTTGAACTTTAGAATCAGTTCGTTGAGTGTTGTCAGGAAGCTTTTGTGCATGCCCTTCTGGTAACTGATCAAGGCGATTTCTGTGAAGAAAAACCGCGGCACCTTGGATAGATCGAATGTGAATTTATAGGGCATAACTTAGCATTAGCAACGTGCGCACTTAAAAAAATTGCTTATCTACAGTCAACTTTTTACTGAATTGTATTTATCCAGATTTAAACCTAAAAGCTCACGAACGGACTCAAGATCTTCACGAAGCCGCTTAACTTCAACCTCAAGGTCGCTGACTCTTGTCTGAGCATCTTTCCTCAAAATATCAAGGTTATTCTGGAGATCAGTCCTAGAATCAAGCAGTTCAAGCTTCAGATGTAGATTACTAAGGTTTTGTCTAAAACCCAACTGGATTTCTTTAAGTTTATCAACTAACTCTTGAAACTTTGGCTTTTCAAGAAGTGGGTCAGAATTATTCATTTTTAGAGCTCTAAAAAGTGGAAAAGAAGGTGAGGTTTAGATGCTTATTTGGAACATCATACGTTCAACAAGTTCTTTGTACCTGTTGCGGATAGTAACCTCGGTTACCTGTGCAATCTCGGCGATTTCTCTTTGTGTCTTACGTTCACCAGTTAATACAGATGCCACGTAGCTTGCTGCGGCTGCAATGCCTGTTGGACCTCTGCCTGAAGTAAGTTTGAGTTCTTTGGCTGAAGCTAAGATTTTGTGAGCGATTTCCTCTACTTTTCCCTGCATGGTGAGTTGGTTGGAAAACTTTGTTATGTATTGGCTTGGTCGCAGTGGAGGGATTGAATAGTTTAGTTCTCTGATTAGGAAACGGTAGCTTCGCCCAACTTCTTTCTTATTAACTGTTGAAGCCTGAGAAATTTCATCCAAGGTTCGAGGTAAACCGCATTGCCTGCATGCCAAATAGATAGCTGCTGAGGTAACGCCTTGAATTGATCTGCCGCGAATAAGACGTTCTTTTACTGCTTTTCGGTAAATAACTGAGGCTGTTTCAAGAATATTCTTTGGAAGGTTTAGGTTATTGGAAATCTTTGTTATTTCAGAAAGTGCAAAAGCCAAATTTCGTTCAGTTGCGTCTGAAACTCTTATGCGACGCTGCCACTTCCTGAGGCGGTAAACCTGTGCTTTCTGGCCAGGCGAGAGGCTTTTGCCGTATATGTCTCGGTCATGCCAATCAATGGTGGTTGACAAGCCTTTATCATGAATAGTGTATGTTAGTGGTGCCCCAACACGGGTTCTCTTAGATCGTTGTTCATCGTCAAAGGCGCGCCATTCTGGTCCTCGGTCAGCAATTTTCTGTTGAACAACGAAACCGCAGTCCATGCATACTATTTCTGCAGCTTCAGAATCATGCATTATTCGGGTGCTTCCGCATTCAGGACAAGCTCGGGCTTTGGGAGACTCTGAAGGAGATGCGGTTTGGTCTGAATTTACTTCATGTTGTAACTTGCTGTCTCTAATCATCTATTTTTGCTCCGTTTGGTTTTCGAGAGAAGCAAGTACACCGGTTTATTCACTAATTTCTCAGGTTCCCTAAGGGTTGTCTTAATCACTGCATAGGGGGCTGAAACTGGACCTATAATGTCAAAGACTTTTCCTACAACGTCCAAGTTTTCATCTACAACTTCAAAACCAAGTTTCGGGGGATTTTCCACTTTTACAACCATGTTTCGCGATGGAGTTACATTTGAAACCTTGCCCAATCTTTGCAAACGCAATTCCCCTCTCGAAAACATGTACGTAGCCGTGACTGGGGATTTAAACGTTTCTGGATGGTCAATACTGCCGAAGAACAAGTACCAGATTTTGCGTCGAAAGATTATTAAATAAGAAGCGTGGATAAGACTGTGCCTTAAAAGGGTGAGGCTAAGAAAATGTCTAAACCATTCTATGTAAAATATGAAGTCCCGAAAGAAATCGTAGATGCAGCCTATGAAGCCCTAACGATTGCTTCAAAATCAGGATCTGTTAGGAAAGGAACCAACGAAGCTACCAAAGCGGTAGAACGTTCACAAGCCAAACTCGTAGTTATTGCTGAAGACGTTGACCCCCCAGAAGTTATAGCACATTTACCACTACTCTGCGACGAAAGAAAAATTCCATATGTCTTTGTTCCAAGCAAAGAACAACTCGGCAAATCCATCGGCATTGACGTCCCATGTGCAGCAGCCTGTATTATCAGAGAAGGAGAAGCAGCAGGGTTACTCAAAGAAATCGTTACACGAATTGACCAGGTCAAACGAGGAACTCAGTAATGAGTAAAGAAGCAGCTGAAGAACTTATTCCGTCAGAAGTCATACAAGTCATAGGTCGCACAGGCGTAACAGGCGAAATCACACAGGTTCGCGTCCGCATAATGGAAGGCAAAGATAAAGGCAGAATTATCACACGCAACGTTAAAGGACCAGTCAGAGCACAAGATATTCTGATGCTGCGAGAAACAGAAAGAGAAGCAAAGAAAATTACGAGATAAAATAGCTTGGAGAATTTGTCATGCCAAAACCGAGAAAATGTTCGTTCTGTGGTGCTGATTTCCCAGCTGGCACAGGCATGATGTGCGTTAAAAACGATGGCTCAATTCTTTGGTTCGATTCTAGTAAATGCAAGAAAAGCAGCTTATCATTCAAACGCGATGCACGCAAGCTTAAATGGACTCAGTACTTCGGCAAAGAAGAGAAAGGCAAAGGGTAAAGCGAGCAAGTTATCTTCTACGTTTTCAACCCATTTTTTCCTATTTCAGATTAAAATTTTGTATTCGTTTTTTGGCTGAAAGCTTATGTTCTAGTAGTTAAGCTCTAAAATTGTGGTTCTAGATTTGCCGCTTCTGTACACAAGAAAAGAAGTATTCAACTGGATAAAACAGGGCAAAAAAACAGTCGATATAAGGAAAGGTAATCCTCGATGTGGAGAAAACATTGTTTTCCAGTCAGGGCCGAATACCTTGCGATTTAAAATAACAAAAAGGGAGTCCGGACAACTCGGTGAGGTTTTACGTTTAGACAATTACAAACAGGCTATTCCTTCCGCTGTGGGTCTTAGTGACGCGGTTGATTATTTGCGGTTGATTTATGGTGTTTGTGACGGTGTTTTTACAGCTTACTATATAGTGCCGCTGAATAATTCCGAAAAAAGCTAATGCAACAATCAAATCAATTGATTAACTCAATATTTATTGCTATATTAGTAAAAATAATATTGAAAACGTAAGACTTAAATAATGAACGACCCAATGTTCCACATACAAAGAGGAAAACAGAATGGCATCATTTAGCGGTTGTTACACAGCTCTAATAACCCCCCTGAACCGTAATCGCCAAGTCGATTATGAAGGATTACAGCAACTAGTGAATTTCCAAATAGAAAACGGAGTAAAAGGCATATTAGCAGTTGGCACAACTGGAGAAAGCCCAACCTTAGACTGGAACGAACACACCAAAACAATAGAAAAAGTATACGAATACTCAAATAACAGGTGCCGAACCATAGCCGGAACTGGAAGCAACTCAACCCAAGAAGCCATAGACGGAACACAGCATGCCCATGACTTCGGCGTAGACTGCGTTCTATTAGTGGATCCATACTATAACGGACCAAGTTCCATGGAGATCCGAAGAGAATACATTGAACCCATTGCTAAGCAATTCCCCGAAGTACAAGTAATTCCCTACATCATTCCAGGCAGAACAGGAACACAACTCTACCCACAAGATCTAGCTATGCTTCACCAGCAGTATCCTAACGTTCGGTGCGTAAAGGAAGCCACCGGCGATCTTAAGAACATGGAGTTAACAAGGCAGTTCTGTGGAGAAGATTTCGACATTCTCTCTGGTGACGACGACAAAACTTACACTATGATGATTTCACCCGACATTGGCGCAAGCGGTGTAATATCGGTTGTTTCCAACATTGCTCCAAGCGCAGTAGTTGACATGGTACACTACGCCTTAGACGGAAACGAAGAAGCGTCTAGCGTTATTTCCCAAGCACTTCAACCTCTCTTCAGCATAGTAACCGTAAAAACACAAGAACTAACACCCTACGGACAGGTAGCATGCAAAGCTCGCAACCCTCTCGCTTATAAGACACTAATGAACGTACTGGGCATGCCTTCGGGTCCATGCAGACAACCGTTGGGAAAAATGACCCGTAGTGGTCTAGAAGTAGTCCTAGCAAACACACGAAAAGTCTACGAGAGCAATCCTCAAATTCTAAAGCCCATCGCCGATTATTTTGATGTGAACCTCAAAGACCGATTGTACAACGAGAAGTACCTAGAGGGACTATACTATGCTTAAGCTCTGCATTGCAGGCGCAGCTGGACGAATGGGTAACGCAATCATCAACGAAGCCACCGCTAAAGGACACCAAATTGTGGGTGCTATTGAAGCGCCAAGTAACCCCGCAATCGGCAAAAGCCTTCGTGAATTAGGGTTTAATTCTGACGCAAAAATCCAAAGTTCAGACAAACTATCCCAAACTATACAGAACGCCGACGTTTACATTAGTTTCACATTGCCAGACGCTGAACTCACAAACATCCCAATAGTTGCATCCCTCGGCAAACGCATAATCCTCGGTACTACAGGCTTCACACCCGATCAAAACCGACAAGTGGTATCTGCAATGTCGGGCAAAGTTCCCGCAGTGTTCTCTCCAAACTACAGTGTAGGCGTCAACATACTCTTCAAACTAGCCGAAGCTCTCAAAGCGTTTCCACAAGGCTACGATTTCAGCCTAAGCGAAATCCACCACACAGGCAAGAAGGATGCACCATCAGGCACATCAAAGAAGCTTGAGCAAATAGTATCTCAAGTCCGCAGTTACTCAAAAACGGTTTATGGAAGGGAGGGAATTAGTCCACGACAGCCTTCAGAACTCGAATCGGTGGCAATCCGTGCTGGTGGAGTGCCTGGAATTCACGATGTTATCGTTGCGGGACCCTATGAAATGCTACGAATTGAACACACAGCATTCTCACGGAACGTGTTTGCACAAGGAGCCGTTTACGCCGCTGAATGGTTAAGCAGACAAAACGAGCCGAAAGTGTACAGTATGGCGGATGTTTTAGGCTTGACTTAAAGAGCCAAAACCATTAACTTTTTTATCAAGAATTGACAGAGTGAAAAGAGCAAAGGAAGAAAAATAAACATGCCAAATAAGCGCAAAGTCGCCATATTGGGCGCAACTGGAGCCGTTGGACAACGGTATATTCAACTATTGCAAGATCACCCATGGTTTAGAATTGAGGTGCTTGCCGCTTCTGAGCGGTCAGCAGGGAAAAAATATAAAGATGCCTGCAACTGGCTGATGGAATCCGACTTACCTAAAGAAATCGCTGAAATGCCCGTAATCAACGCTGATGTGGTATCTGTCGAAAAAGCAGGCAATGTAGACCTAGTTTTTTCTTCGATGCCGGGTGATTTGGCTGGTCCAGTTGAAGCTGAATTTGCTGCTATGTATCCGGTGTTTAGCAAGGCAAGTGCACACCGAATGGAAAAAGATGTGCCGCTCATTATCCCAGAAATCAATCCGGACCATGCTGAGATAGTGAAGGTTCAGCAGAGACTTCGGGGTTGGAAAGGCTTTATCTCAACGGATCCAAACTGCAGTACAATCCAAATGGCAATTACTCTAAAGCCTCTAATGCAGTTTGGTCTAAGGCAGGTAATAGTAACTACGATGCAGGCTCTCAGTGGCGCAGGATATCCAGGTGTGTCTTCCCTCGACATAATCGACAACGTCGTTCCCTTCATCTCAGGTGAAGAGGACAAGATGGAGACGGAAGCCCTTAAGATACTTGGAACATTCAACAAAGGTATCATACAAAACGCTGATTTCAAGCTTAGTGCAAGCTGTAACCGAGTTAACGTCAAAGACGGCCACTTAGAATCTATGTTCGTAAAGCTAGACCAAGACCCATCGATTAAGCAAATCGAAGCAGCCTTCGAAGATTTCAAGGGTGCGCCACAGTTACTAAAGTTGCCATCTGCCCCAGCGAACCCAATCATCGTGCGTAAAGAAAAGAACCGACCACAACCACGCTATGACCGAGACACAGGCCGAGGCATGAGTGTTGTAGTTGGCAGAATTCGCAAAGACCCAATCATGACTTTCAAGTACATGTGTCTTGGACACAATACTGTTCGAGGTGCTGCAGGCGGAGGAATCCTGAGTGCAGAGCTGTATGTGGCTAATGGTTTAGCTTAAATCCCGCTCAGGCAGTAACAGTAGAGTCTGGTGCAAGGTGGATGGTAAAGAGAAAGCTTCGTGAACCTTTAGAGGACCGAAAAGGCAGCCTCTTCTTTGATGGTTTCTCAGTTAAGGAATTAGCAGAAAAATACGATACTCCACTGTATTTGCTAAGCGAGAAACGCATAAGAGATAATTACAATCGTCTCCACAACGCCTTAATCAGCAACTACAAACATCTGCGAGTCTACTACGCCGCAAAAGCAAACACGAACCTAACAGTTCTAAGGATTCTTCAATCAGAAGGCGCTTACCTAGATGCCGTAAGTCCAGGTGAAGTGTTCTTAGGCTTAAGCAGCGGATTCACACCTGATCGTATCCTATTCACTGGAACCAGCGTACGAAACGACGAATTGAAATTTCTAGTTGGAACAAATATCACTATTAACGTTGATTCGCAGTCAGAGCTGGATAGGCTCCTAAAAATAGCTGTTCCCCCCGTCGTCTCGGTACGGGTTAACCCTGAAGTCGGTGCAGGACACCACAGCCACTGCATCACTGCTGGTCGAGAATCTAAGTTTGGTCTCTGGGAAGAAGAAACAATTCAAGCTTACGCAATCGCCAAGCGAGCCCGTGTAGAACGCTTTGGAATTCATATGCATATTGGCTCAGGAATACTAGACTTGGAACCATACGTTGCTGCAGTCGAGAAGCTCTTGAACATTGCCAAGCGAGTCCATGAAGAAGTGGGAATCGACTTTGAGTTTATCGATATCGGCGGCGGGTTAGGTGTCCCATACAAACCTGAAGACAAAGATCTTGACTTGTCCGAGTTCTCGACAAAAGTTGTTTCTATGTTTAAAGCCAAGGTGAAAGAGTATGGGCTGGGTAAGCCGTTCTTATGTGTTGAGCCTGGCAGATATCTTGTTAGTGATGCAAGTATCCTTTTAACCGCTGTGAATACCGTCAAAGAAACGCCTTCTAAGAAGTTTGTCGGTGTTGACGCAGGTTTCAACACTCTTGTTCGACCAACAATGTACGGCTCGTACCATCCCATCATAGTAGCCAACAAGGTTGCACAGGCTAACAAAGAAACCTACGATGTCGTGGGTCCAATCTGTGAGTCAGGCGATGCTCTTGCAAAAGATCGACAGCTCCCCAAAATCGAAGAAGGCGACTTATTGGCTATCTTGAACTCTGGAGCATACGGCTTTAGTATGAGCTCACAGTACAATTCGCGACCCCGAGCAGCAGAAGTCATGATTCGGCAGGGCAAGGCAATCGTGGTTAGGCAACGTGAGCAACTTAACGATTTAACTTCTAGTCAGAGGATGGCAGAGTGAGCGTATGCGTTTCTGGAAGATGCATGGTTTAGGCAACGACTACATCATAATGGATAATCGAGAACAAAAAATTAGCGATGCAAAGGCTTCTGAGTCAGCAAAGAAGCTTTGTGAGAGGCGTTTCTCAGTAGGTGCCGACGGGCTTCTTTTTGTCGTCAATTCAGCAGTTGCCGATGTTAAGATGCGGATTTTTAATGCTGACGGCAGCGAAGCAGAAATGTGTGGTAACGGCATCCGGTGCTTCAGCAAGTATTGCTACGAAAACGGAATTACTAAGAAAGAGGAGTTCTCGGTTGAGACACTGTCAGGTGTTAAGCATGTCTGGTTGACGGTGAAAGGAAAAGAAGTAGTCGCCGTCAAGGTAGATATGGGTGCACCGAACTGGGAAAGAAGAAGCGTGCCCATGAAAGGGAACGGTACATGCATAGATGCCGACCTGGATGTTGAGGGAGAACAAATCAAGGTTACTTGCCTTTCAATGGGTAACCCACATTGCATAATCTTTGTGGACTGCATCGACTGCTTCCCAGTCGAAGAAATCGGCTCAAAAATTGAAAAACACAAGGCCTTCCCCAAGCGAACCAATGTAGGCTTTGTCGAAGTCCTCAACGAGAAGGAATTGAATGTTCGAGTTTGGGAACGTGGTTGCGGAGAAACCTTGGCCTGTGGCACTGGAACCTGCGCAGCTGTGGCTGCCGCAAACAAACTGGGAAAAGTTGGCAGCAAAGTTACAGTTCATGTACTCGGCGGCGACCTCCAAGTAGAAGTTGGCAAAACCATCTTTCTAATTGGGGCAGCTGAGAAAGTCTACGAAGGAACATTATTCAAGGAGCCATAAGAAATGACGTTTGAGTATGCAGACCGAATTAAGCGATTGCCACCCTATATTTTTGCTGAACTTGAAAGACTTACCAGAGAAAAAAAACACTGTGGCATTGATATAATATCTTTGAGCATAGGAGACCCTGACCTTCCCCCGCCACCCTTCATCATTGAATCGTTCAAAGAAGAAGCAGGTAACTTGAAAAATCATAATTATTCGTTTAGCCAAGGTGAGCCAGACTTTAGAGAAGCAGTGACTGCTTGGTGCAAGAAACGGTTCAATGTTGATTTGAATCAGGACCAAGTCGTTGCGCTTTTGGGCTCAAAGGAGGGAATAGCGAACATTGCCCGAGCATTCATTAATCCAGGCGACCGAGTTTTGGTGCCTGACCCTGCTTACCCAGTTTATGCTCAGGGAAGTACAATCCTTTGCGACGGCCTACCAGTGTCCATGCCTTTGTTGGAAGAGAACGGTTTCATACCTGACTTTGACGCAGTCGACACAAAAAAAGCGAAGATGATTTTTCTCAATTACCCAAACAACCCCACTGCGGCAACAGTTGACAAGAAATTTCTCAAAGAAGCCGTTGATTTTGCCAAAGATAATAATCTGTTGCTTTGTTATGATAATGCTTATTCAGAAGTCACCTATGATGGTTATCGCGCTCCAAGCATTCTGGAAGTTGATGGTGCAATGGATGTTGCAGTCGAGTTTCATTCACTTTCTAAAACCTTTAACATGACTGGGGATCGGATTGCATTTGCTGTTGGAAACAAGCAACTTGTCACAGGGTTAACTAAAATAAAAACCCAAATCGACAGCGGACCACCTGTGTACACACAAAAAGTCGCAGTAAAAGCACTTTCAACTTACAAAAGCCGCGAAGCTCCAGATTTCCTTAAGCAAAACAACCAGACGTTGCAGGACCGGCGTGATTTACTTGTTGATACACTCTGTAAACTTGGCTATGAAGTTGAAAAGCCCAAAGCAACCTTTTACGTTTGGGTCAACTGCAAATGCGACTCCATGAAATTCGTTGCAAAACTGCTTGATGTCGGCGTGGCTGTAACGCCAGGTGACGGCTTTGGGAAGTATGGTGAAGGATACGCACGCATAACGTTTACCCAACCTAAAGAACTCATTATCGAAGCCTGCGAACGCATCGCCTGTGCATTCAAGTAACGTAAATAGAAAAATTAGCAACAAATCTAAAGATATTGAAAGAAAAGATAAGAAAGGTTAGCTGCTTTATTTGGCAGCTGCTTTTGCGAGTTTCTTTAGAATTTGATCCTTAGCAATGGTATAGGCGATTGCGTAGTCGAAGAGTCCTGATGGCTCAGCGGTTGCACGTTTAATCATTTCTGTTTCAGTTTTGATTTTGAGTTTGCCAATGGCTAATGCACCTATGCCGTAGACGCCTGGTTTAAGTTCTTTGCCATCATCGTTTGGAGCTAGACCTTCCACACCCAGTGGCTTGATTGCGTTGATGTCGGCTACGATTTTGCACAGTGAACTTTTATTTAGATCTGCTGCTGAGAGTAGCTGGATTCCTCCAGCGCCTGCTGAAAGGATGATTTCTGCATCTTTTATAGCTTCAGCGGTCTGTTCTGGTTTTGTGACTTCGACGACTTTGACTCTTTGCGCGCCGCATTCTTGGTTGATTTTGTAAGCGACAACTTGACCCTTTGCCAGTGCACGGCTAGTGATGGTTACATTGGCTTTTTCTGCTGCGTAAATTCTGGCGGCTGTTTGGCCAACTGGACCTGTTCCTGCCAAAACGGTGACGTTTTTGCCTTCCAAGCTTCCAAAGCCTTTCTCCATGGCTGCTCCGAATGTTTTAGCAACAGCGGCTGCGGCTGTGGAGTATCCTCCTCGGGGGTCAACTATAATGCTGTTCCCCCATGGGGCTGATTTCATGGCTTTTTGAGTTGCTTCAACGACTTTTTCTACCATTTCAAAGTTGCTTCCATTGATGAAAACTTTGGTATGTTTTGCGCCTTCGGGTCCACGTGGGAAGAGAAGGTCAAAGACAATTTTTGGGGCATCTTCGCTTGTAACATTTTCATACTTGAATATCATTGAGTCTGGGAATGCGTCAATAGCGACGAGCATGTCGAATGGACTGCAATATTTGTCTGTGTCAAGGAAAACGAAAACTGTTTTATAACTTGGTGGTTGTTGTGCCAATTTTTACACCTTACTCTGTTTGTGAATGCTGTTTAACGATTTAAGAATTATCCAATCCGTCTATACCACAACCATTTAATAATTAAGCCTTCAGAGTTCTAACCATAAAACTCAAGAAGGCACACCACCCTTGTCCATAAACCAGAACCTAGAAAAACTCTCCAATGCTTGTGGAGTAACAGGCAGAGAAGAACAAGTTAGAAACTTGATGGTTCAATTGATGACCCCTTATGCTGACGAAATCCAAGTGGATAAAATGGAAAACGTAATAGCTATAAAAAAGGGGAAAGTCAAAGCACCAAAAATCATGTTAGCAGCCCACATGGATGAAGTCGGCTTAATGGTGAAAACAATCACGAAAGATGGCTTTCTGCAATTCTCAAAGATGGGAGGTATCGACGACCGAATTCTTCTGGCCCAAAAAGTTACTGTTTTCACCAAGAAGGGACAGTTCCCAGGAATAATCGGCTCCAAACCGCCACACATCCAAAAGGAAGAAGAACGTAAAAAAATCATAACCTACGACGACCTCTTCATCGACGTTGGCGCAGAAAATAAAGAGGACGCGATCAACCTTGGCATTGCAATCGGTGACCCAATAGCCTTCGATATAAAATATGTCAAACTGGGAAACGATGTAGCGATGGGCAAAGCGTTTGATAACCGTGCCGGATGCATAACGATGGTTGAAACCTTAAAACTGCTTGCTAAAACTGATTGCACAATCTGCGCGGTCGGTACTGTACAAGAAGAAGTCGGTTTGCGCGGAGCTATAACAGCAGCCTTTGGTGTTGACCCAGACCTCGCAATAGCACTAGACGTCACCATCGCCGGTGATGTCCCAGGTGTTAGAGAATTCGATACAAGCGTAAAAATGGGTAAAGGACCCGCCCTCACTATCTCCGATTCGGGACTAATCACCCATCCAAAAGTTTTGCGGTGGCTCAAGGAAACTGCGGAAGAAGAAAAAATTCCCTATCAGATCGAATCGGGTTTGCTGGGAAGCACTGATGCAGCAAGAATCTCAATCACACGCCAAGGCATCCCAAGTGGAAATATCTCCATTGCAACAAGGTACATCCATAGTCCTGTGGGTATGCTCAGCCTAAAAGATATCGAGAATAGCGCAAAACTAACCGCGGCAGCAATCCAAAAAGCCACACAGTACTTCTAGCATCGTCTTAGCAATTGTTTTTTATTATCCTTTCCTTCTAATCTAGAGTTGGTCATAGGGCATGAGTAAACCTGACAAATTCGTTGGAAAATTCGAATTTCTAGAGCACACAGCAGACGTCTATGTTCAGGCACATGGAAAAACAATGGAAGAAGCTTACGAAAACGCGGCACTCTCCATGTTTGAAACCATGACCGACTCAACCAAAATCGCCCAATCCCAAACAGATACTGTTGAAGTAGAAGCTGAAGACCAATACGCGCTCCTCTATAACTGGCTTGAGGCGCTTCTGGTCAAATTTGAAACAGAAAACATGTTGTACTCAAAATTCCAAATTACCGATTGGAAAGAGACAGCTGAAAGCTTTAAATTCAAAGCAAAAATTTGGGGAGAAAAATTTAACCCCGAAAAGCACCCGCAAAAGGTCGCCGTTAAAGCAGTAACCTACCACCGCATGGTGGTTATCCGTGAGATGGACAGGGTGATTTTGGAGTTTATCCTTGACATCTAAACGAATTTTAACTTCTTCAGTTCCGTGAACAGTTTTTCAACCATGGGTTCAGGCGGCTGATCCAAAGTTTTTGTTTCAAGCTCTATAAAGGGAACCTTCATCTCTTTATAGAATGCAATCAGAGGAGCGGTTTGCTCTTGGTAGACTTTGAGTCGGTTCTTGATGGTTTCTGGGTTGTCGTCTGATCGCTGGTATAAGGGTCCACCACATTTGTCACATACGCCTTCAACTTTGGGCTTTAGGAATTTTACGTTGTAGACTGTACCGCAGTTTTTGCAGATTCTGCGCGTGGATAAACGTTCAATGATTATCCAGTCGGGGACGTTTAGCTGCATGATGACGCCAATTTTTGTTATGCCGTCAAGTTTTTTTGCTTGGTCAAGTGTGCGTGGGTACCCGTCGAGTATGAAACCTTTTCCTTTAGAGATCTTAGCCAAATGAGCCTTTAGCACTTCAACGACAACATCGTCTGGTACCAGAGCTCCTTTTTCCATGTAACTTTTAACTTTACTGCTTAGTTCCGATTTTTCCTTAACGAGTTCGCGGAAAATATCTCCCATCGAAATAACGTCAACACCTAGTTTGGTTTGAAGACGTGAAGCATAGGTTCCTTTACCTGCACCTGGCGCTCCGAAGATAATGGCTTTCAACATGTTATTTTCTCCTGTTAATCTCTTTCTTACATTAGAGATGCATAATTAAGTTTTATTGTTGGGCAATATTTATGATTATTACAAAACACTAAACAACTACACAAAGGTGTAACGGTTGCACACTAAACAAGTTGGAAAAAACCTGTATATGGTGGAGTTGAAGACCGGCGGCTTTGAACATTTAATCTGTAGCTACATTATTACTGGCGAAAAACCCTTTCTGGTCGAGTCTGGACCAACATCTTCGGTTCCAAATCTGCTCTCTGGCTTAAAGGAACTAAATATCAACTTTGATGACATTCAATATGTAGCTGTCACCCATGTTCACCTTGACCATGCAGGCGGTGCAGGCACACTTCTAAAGTCACTACCAAACGCCAAACTTATCGTTCACCCACGTGGGGCACCACACCTTGTGGATCCAGAACGACTCTGGCCCTCCTCTCAGTCAGTCCTCGGGTTCATAAGCGATATTTTCGGCAAACCTGAACCAGTCCCCATAGAACGATTAATTCCGATAACAGAGGGCACTTTCGATTTGGGATACGGCGCCAAATTGACTGTCATAGAAACGCTTGGCCACGCTTCCCATAATTTAGGCTTTCAAGAATCGTTTAACGGAGGAGTTTTTCCAGGAGACGCCGCCGGCACCTACCTTCCATTATTCGATGTCATCGTGCCGACTACGCCTCCGCCTTTCCATCTTGACGCAGCATTGGCTTCTTTGGATAGACTAATCAGTTTAAACCCGACAGTTCTGTATTTTAGTCATTTTGGAAAAGCCACCGATGCGGTGAATCGCCTCAGAGACTACAAGGTTCAGCTTCAGCTTTGGGCAGACATAGCTGAGGATGGCGTTAAGAAGAATCAGAGCATAGAGGAAATTCGCGATAGAATAATCCAAGAGGACAAAGTAATGAATCAGATAGTTGGATATGTGAAGGCTCATAGAATTTATTCAAAAACAATGCTGGAAAACTGTGTTAGAGGATTCATTGATTACAGCAAACAAAAACTTGCGAAAACTCAATCATAAATGTTTTATAACCTCGCTAAACTTTTTGTTTCAACGGTGAAGAGTTTTGGGTGAAAGTGAAAGCAGAGCCGCTCCTGAGCGGATTCCGTTAGAGAAAGTTAACGATTACATGTGGCAGATTCCCAAGTACAAGCCTGAGATGAAGGTTCCAGGCATGATTTTTGCTAACCAAGTGCTACTTGAGAAGATGCAGACTGACCGTACACTTTGGCAATGCTCAAACGTAGCGCAGTTACCAGGTATCTACAAGCACGCAATTACACTTCCTGATGGTCATGAGGGATACGGTTTTCCCATAGGCGGCGTGGCAGCAACAGACTACGAAAACGGGGTAATCAGTCCAGGCGGAGTCGGCTACGACATTAACTGCGGAGTTCGTCTGCTATCAACAACACTCACAGAAAAAGATGTACGTCCAAAGCTGGCACCATTAGCAGAAACAATTTTCCGCAACGTCCCTTCAGGACTGGGTAGCCGCAGAAAAGACTTCACCATATCCCCACGAGACTTAGAAACATTAGCAGTTGAAGGTGTACAGTGGCTCATCGACCGAGGATTAGGCTGGGCAGGAGATGCAGAACACTGCGAAGAAAATGGACACATGAAAAACGCAAACCCCGACAAGGTTTCAAACACCGCTAAAAACCGCGGCTTAACCCAAATCGGCACTCTGGGCTCAGGCAACCACTTCTTAGAAATCCAGAAAGTTGACAAAATCTTCAACCAAAAAACAGCAAAAGCCTTCG
>Ga0210136_1000025_pt1 | contig 15018 bp, 23 predicted proteins | sample WestPond_Cattail_3_FD_185583 | JGI IMG/M metagenome (GOLD analysis project Ga0210136, IMG submission 185583) | Wetland microbial communities from the San Francisco Bay, California, USA, that impact long-term carbon sequestration -... | ecosystem: Environmental > Terrestrial > Soil > Wetlands ... | reverse complement strand
TACTGCTGGGAATGCACCAACGCATGGATCAGCTTGCCGAGGATTTCGCCAGTCATCTGGGTGAGCATAAAGCTCTCGTGCGGCTCGGCAAGAATCGACTCCAGTGGCTGTCGACGCTCGCCTCGTGGGTTGGCGCTGCGGTGGCAATCTCGGCACTTCTCGCACGTTGAAGGGAGAGAGAAACATGGCAGGCATAGCGCATTTGCAATCAGCGATGTTGTCCTCATCGGGAGTGGCGGTGGCAAACGCTGTCCTGGTCGAAGAAGCTGCTCTTGGGCACAACGGTCATGCGGCATCACACGCTGCGGCTATTGGCGTAGCGGTCTGGACGCCGGCGCTGGAAGCGGAGGTTGCTGGCCATCTCGGCAACCTGCTCGTGGTGCTGGATGCGCGCTACGCTGCTGGCGTCCATGCCGGACCGATTGACGATCTCAGTGTGATTCGTGGGGGCCTGGCATTCAGCAACAACCGGGCTGTCCAGGAGTCCGTCCTGGAAGTCGAGCGGGTGATGGGGCACTACTCGAGGGCAGGCACAATCGCGAGTAGGGCGATGGCCGCACAGGCGGTGTCGACGATACCTATCCTAGATGCACAGCTGGCGCTCTTCTTCGCGGACCTGGACGGGCGCTATCTCGCCGGAACCGCGACTAAGCCGCCGGGTGCGCTCGCGGAGCTGCAGGCCGCTTTGATCCACGTGGTCGAGCAGCAGGCGACGGTATGTGTCATGGGTATGGAGCACAACCTGGGGCATGACGGACACGCGGTGGTGAGTGCCGCCGTGGCGACGGCTGCCGCATCGGCCGCGGTAGCGGCCAACACCGGCTGGCTGACGTTCCTCCTGAACCAGCTTGATGCCAGGTACGCCGGACACGCCTAGCTCGCGAAGGTTGGAATAGAGACGGTCCCCTGTCCGTCTGATACCATCGGGGGAACCGGCGATGCTTCCCAAGTGCAGAGTTCGCGGATCGGTCTGGACAGCAGATCTGCGCCGCTATGGCGGAAGCTCCTACCATGCTCTCGGCCTGCCGGCGTCAGCCTCGCAGATCGAGGTAGGAGCGGCCTTGCAGCGCGCGGTTGACGGTCTTGTGGTAGCGGCAAAGGTGCTGTCGCCAGAGCTGCCGGGGATAGAAGCGCCGGGCCTCACCATGGGGCGCAGATCGGATGGCACGCCGGGCCTTGTCGATTTCTACCTCGATGCTCGCAAGCTCGAGGGCTACGATTCGGATGGCGGTGAGGAACACGTGGTTTCTTGTTGTCGCCGTGTGGCCAAGGCCATCGGTCACCTTTCAGTAGAAGAGCTAGCTGGCGACACTGGTTCTGCGGCTCTTGAGCGCTGGAAGGCGAAAATGTGGCAGGCGGGGTTAGCTCATGCCACCGTCCGCAACCTGCTACATCAGGCAATCGCGGTCCTGCGCTGGGGCCGCACGGGGCAACGCAGGCTGACCGGCATCTTGCCCGACTGCCCCCGCTACATCAGACAGGGCAAGGTGCTGCGACAGATCGTCTATGACACCTTGCCCGAGGCAGACTTTCGCACCTTCCGTACGCGCTGTTTCGAGCAAGGCATGCGTCAGCTCGAGGGCTGCTACACTGTCGATGGCGCCGTGGACTTCATCGCTCGGCGTCAGCTCGCCCTTTCCTTCTCCTTCTACACCGGTGCGCATTTTGACGATGCCGACGGCTTGCGCGGCTGTTACTTGAGCGTTGATGTCGGGCGGTACGAACGGCACAACACCAAGTCGCAGAAGTGTGTCGGCCCTTCCCCGTTCGATATGCCGGAGCAACTGCAGCTGGACTGCGAAGCGGAGCTCCGCCGGAGAGATCTGCCGCGGTTCCCGCCGGATGAGCTGGTAACGCGGGGACGCTGGGGCACCTGGCACCATGCCACGCGCACCTTTGCCGCCGTGGTTAGTCGCCTCTGGCCCGACGGCTCGCGGTGTGTGCCAACTTTTCCCGTGCTGCGCCGATCTACGGTCTGGGAGTACACGGTGCGTGGCTGGCGCACCCATGAGATTGCCGAGATCTTAGGCCACGTGGACGAACGCATGATTCAAAACGTCTATCGCCGGTGCTCCATGCTCGGCTTGATCTCGGCTTCGCGTGTCCCGTGGACACTCCGCAGTGGTCCTCGGGGCGAGCCTACGCGCACTGGTGACGTCGTGCGGTTCGCCCGCAAGGGGTGATTCGCTGCACCGGGGTGTGGTGTTCCTGCGCGGTGTCTGTGGCGTTCGTGCGCCGATGGTACCCGCTCGCCGTCGCAAACCCGCATTCTCGCGCCCTTTTTAATATGGCGCGAGAAGTGCTAGGATGTCCCTCGGGTGACACGCCGGCGACACAGACGGGCGACTTATCCACAGCTGCACCGATGTTCAGCGTCGGCAAAGTGTCAAAAGGACTGAGGAATCACCACCGCAAACTGTCAAAAAGAGGGGAAGACCATGGACAAGGGTTCGAATCCCGCGCCCAGCGCGGACACCGGAATCATCGAAAACACTACAAATCAAGGGGTCGTAGAGCGTCAAGAGGGTGTCCTACCTGAACACCCATCCAGCGCCGCGACACAACCGCGACACAAGCTGACTGGGGATCACTGCCCCGTAGATGGGAATCCGTGCGAAGGGCAGGGCACCGACGCGCAGTGCGGGAAGTGCCTGGAAGAGCGTCAAGAGGGTGTCCTACCTGAACACCAGGCGAGTGCCGCGACACAACCGCGACACAGACTGCTGGATCTGCCGGTGATGGGAGGGCGGGTGCCGGATGTGTGCGTGGTGACCACCGCGGGTGTGGAGTCGTGGGTGTCGGGGGAGGCCGTCATGTCGTCGGGAGAAGATGAGTATGGAAGGTTCTTCAAGGTGGCTCAGGCGGTGTATCGGGGGCACTTCCTGCGAGAGTCGGAGTTCGGCAAGTCGTGGCGGTGGCCGGAGACAGCAGCGGACGCGGAGAAGCAGAAGCGGCAGAGAAAGGTCGGGCTCTGCAAGCGGCGCGGGTGCAAAAACCCCTGCATGGATGACGGCAAGCGCTTGTGCGGCTTCCACGCCGGATTGCTCACCGTCGACGCCCCAGCGATCCCCCAAGCCGAGGCGACCGCGGACACTGAGCCGCATCCGGCGAGGGATGTCGAGCTCTATTGCGGGTTGACCGCGAATCCGCAGTGGAAGCGCGCCAAGGTGGCAACGGTGTCGGCGGGTGGCTTCGTCTTGGCCTCGGGTGATTCCTTTCACTGGAGCTCGGAGGGCAAAGCGTGGCGATGGGCTGACACGTGCATTACCCAAGATTGCTCGGGGTTTCGGGTGCAGGGTGACGTGTTCTGTGCGGATTGCATGAAGGTGCTCGGGAGGACTTCGGCCCCAGTCGATCCGATCCCGGAGGAAGCCGAGCAGCCGAGCGATGGCCAGCCGGTGTCCGTCGATCTGCTCAAGGCCACCCACGGAAAGAACGGAGTGCCGGCGATGCCAGTCGTGCCTGAGCGCTTTGGTGCTCACGATGGCCAGGAGTTCGGCAACGAGAGGCAGCCGCGAGTCTGCGCCGGCGTTCCCGGCGCTCTCGGTGATAACCGGTGCGACGTCATCCTTGGCGAGGATATCAAGGGGGAGCGGTGCTCGCGGTGCGAGTCAGTGCTTGCCATGTTCAAGGTGGATCGCGGCGCCTGTCTCCGTTCCGGCTGCCTCCGTCCGTGCACCGAAGGATCGCGCTACTGCGGCCACCACAAGCGGATCTCCGAAACCGTGGCGGGCACCGCTCTGGCCCAAGCCTTTGAGGCGGCTTGGGATGCGCTCGCGGACAACCCGGAGTGCGATCCGGCAACGGTCGCGGTTTGCAAGCAACTCAGGGACGCGGAGATTCTCCGATGAAGGCATGGCTTGGCTCGTGCTTGGCCATCGCGGTGGCTGGATTCGCCGGGGCGTGGATCTGCCTCCGTCTCCTGCTCTTGCCGGTGCTGCTCGTGGGGATCTCGGGATGTGGCACCATGGGTGCGACGATCCTGCTCTCGGGAATCGCCGGATCTGCCGGCGGTGCGGCCATGGGAGCTCTCGTGGCTCGTTCGGTAGCGAGCTCGGAGACGACTCGACGGCTGAAGGCGATGCCAAGCGATGCCGAATGGCGGCGGGCCTTCGGATCGATGGCAAAGCCAGAACCTTGGGAATGGCGCGATCTGGACGCCGCGGATGAGGCGGCGAGAAAGGCCGTGCGACCATGAAGCGGGCTTGGCGCGTGGCCTTGGCCACTCTGATGCTCTTCTTGTCAACGCCTGCATGGTGCCTGGCGCTGGCCCTGGTTCCCATCTACTACACGGAGCGGTTCAGCTTCTGGTGCGTGCGTCGCGCGTGCTTCGGCTTCATCGCGGCGATCAAGGATCGTCCCAAGATCGATCCCTTGACTTCGCGCGACCGCTTCTTGGCCAAGTCGCGAAACGCCAGGCGACATCACAAGGTTGTGCGGTCATGAAGCGCGTGGTGTGGATTCGGGGGAAGTTCCGCCTAACCAATCAGCTCTTGCATGACCAGCGAGCGGCTGGAGCCTATGCAGGTTTCGCGAAGGCGAAGGAATGGAGGCTCGCCAGCAGCCATGATGACTTTGCCTGTCATCAGGCTGCCGTGCGGATGTTGGCCAAGACAGCGGCGCGCCTGCTGTTGCCGGCGGGGAGGCTGGCGACGAAAGGGGAGGTAGTCGTCTTGACTTTCCTCGTTTTCGGACATGGCAGGGGAGATGCGGATGCGTGGTCGCTCATGGGTAAGGCCATGACAGACGGATTCGTCGATTCGGGAGCGCTTGCCTCTGACCGCTTTGATCTATGGATGACGGGTGGAAGAGTGCTCAGAACCGCGGCGCAAGAGCGCGCTGCCTTCGCCTTCTTGGAGGCCATGGTCGGGGGAGGGCGACCGCCGGGCTTCGATTCGGGCGTGGCCATCGTGGTGGAAGTCGTTGCAAATCCAGGATGGTGAAATATGGCCAGCCAGGCAAAACTACCGCACACCATGCCGACGCCTAGGGGCCGGGGGGACATCCGGGCGATCCAGCAAGGGAGGCAGAAACGCAAATGAGAACCACCGACGAAACCGGGCTGTGCTCGCCCGACTGCGATTGTCCGCGGTGCGAGGCGGGCTTCCGCCCGAGCGAAAGGGAGAGGGCTATCGCCAGGCGTTCGCTCGCCCTTGCCATCGAAGCCAGACGACGTATCGCCGAGCGTGACGAGCCGAAGACGCCGGGGACCTATCCCACGGTCCAGTGGTGGGCGAGGCGCGTTCCGTCACCGAAACCCTACAACGAAGAAGAGAAAGCCGAGCTGGCAGCCATGCGTGCTGAGTTCGGAAGGAGGGGAAGGCCATGACCACCGAGGAACAACAAGTCCGCGCAGAGGCGAGGGGGCACGCGGGTACGTGTCCCGTCTGCGGTTTCGTGCTCCTGAAGTACGGGCGAGAAGTCAACGAAGCGCTCGCTACCCGCACCTTGCCGGAACCCGTCGCCGACAAGATCCGGGCGCAGCTCTGTCGCAAGGGGGCGGTCATCTTTGATCGCGTGATGGGGGTGGGCCATGCGTAGCTATTGCATCGCTTTCCTCCATGAGGCACAAAGGCAACAAGGGAAGGTGTCCCATGTCTGACGCGCGGGTTGCGGTGCTCTATGCCCGGGTGTCTGACAAGGACAAACAGGACACCAGGCAGATGTTGGCGATCCTTCGAACCTACGCCCAGGGACGCGGCTGGGCCATCGCCGGTGAGCATTCGGACAAGGTCACTGGCGATCCGGCAAGGCGTCAAGGCGAACCGCCTGGTCTGCGTGCCGCCATGGAGCGCGTGGCCAGCCTCGCCGGCGCAGGTGTGCTCGTCATCAGTGCGGCAGACCGCTTGGTGCGTTCGCCGATTGAGCTACTCGATCTGGTGGCGCGTGTGCAGGCCTTGCCTGGCGCTGTCTGCTCTGCCGAGGATGGCAACGACTGTGACACGAGCACGGACACTGGGCAGCTCCTGCTATTCATCCGCGGGTGGCTTGCGCGGATGGAGCTCAAGTTCATCCGCAAGCGCACCATGGCGGTGCTTGGAGAGCGCCGCGAGCGGTGCAAGAGGGAAGGGGGGTTCGTGTCTAAGCGGGGGATCTGGCGCTCCCGTCTCGGCCGTCCTTCCCCCCCAGCGGCGAAGCTGTTCACGGCGTATGAGCTGTGGAAGGGAGGCGCGGGAACGCGTGAGGTAGCGTCGCGCACTGGTCTCAACGATTCCACGCTACGCACCTATTTCAGGCGCTGGGAGCGCGGTGAGGCTATCCCGCGAGAAACCCCCAACGGAGAGGTGACGTCATGAGTGAGCAAAAACGAGGGGTTACGGGATCTCCTCGAGCAACGCGAGAAAGGGTCGTTTCTCGCGGGGGTAGTCTTGCAGGCGAGTAGGGGGAATCGGCGGGGAGACAACTTCACAGTGCGCTGGTCCGATGCCGAGCGCGCGGAGGTCGAAAGCCTTCGTCAGGCAGTGCCGGGCCCGCGGGCTCTGGGGCCATGGCTCGTGTGGGCTGCACGTCGGGGCATTGCCGTCTCGAGAGGGCAGTGCCGGAGCTCGGGCAGTGCCGCGGCCAGGCAATCCCCGGCCGGAGCGGCAGTGCCGACGCCGGCGTTGGTGCTGGATTTGTGCGGAGGAACCGGGGCCTGGTCGGAGCCCTACCGGAAGGCTGGTTATGATGTGCGCCTGGTGACCTTGCCCGCACTGGACGTCAGAACCTACCGGGCGCCGTCGGGTGTGCGCGGTGTCCTCGCCGCCCCACCTTGTAGTGAGTTCTCCGGGTTGAAGCGCGGCGTGCGGGACTTTGCGAAGGGTCTCGAGTGCGTGGTCGCTTGCCTACGCATCGTCGCCGAGTGCAACCCGGAATGGTGGGCGCTGGAAAACCCGGGGAGTGGTTTGCTGCGGCGTTGGTTGGGGCCGCCTCGCGACACCTGGCAACCTTGCGACTTTGGCGATCCATGGACGAAGTTAACCGCGATCTGGGGGAGGTTCGCTTTGCCTGACCGTAATTACGTCGCGCCACTTGGCGGAATGCCGGGCGAGACTAGCGAAGAAAGAGCGGTAACACCGCGCGGCTTCGCTGATGCCTTCTTCCGGGCCAACCCGTAGCACGATTCGTGAGAACCGTGCTACTCTCGCGTTATGAAGATCTTCCGGCGAAAGAAGAACGGGCGCGAGGTTGGCACGTACTACGTTCGGCCCAAGGGGGGGGGGCGGCCGATCTCGCTGGCACTCGATGGCAGGCCTTGCACCAACGCGGAGGAAGGCATGCGCCGCGCTCGTCTCGCGCTCAAAGGAAAGTGGCCGCCGGCGGCAAGCGCGGCTGCCAAGGTCGCAAGTCGAGCCGAGCACGTTCCTGAAGACGAGTCTCCTATACCGGAGGAAACTCCGAAGGGGGGCGGCATCGCGGCGGAAGCTGCTGCCGTCCCGTCGCCATCGGAGCCGCCCGTCACCCCCTCGCCGGAACCAGCGGGCGGCTCCGATGCTGGCGACGAACCCGATCCGGTAGCTGCGGCATCGGCTGCGGCTGCCGATGCTGCTGGCCCAGCCGAGCCTTCCGGAGGCGCGTTGCCATTCGACGAAGAATCTCGCCGACGGCAGTGGGGCCAAGAGTTCGCGGGGCGCTTCGGAGCCGGGGCGCTGGGCGCGGCTGTTGGCGGCACCTTCACCCCGGGCATGGCTTGCGCAACCGCGCAGTGGTCCGTGGTCGCCGGCGCTGCGGCTCGCATCGGTGCGAGGAAGAACCCGCCTCAATATCTCGTTGTCGATCCGCAGACAATCGCGGTCCCCATGCAAATGCTAGCGATGGCATGGGACGAGCAGCTGCGCCGCTGGGGCCTTGATCTATCCCGGGTTGAGCCATGGATGGCCATCGCCGGCGGAACCGTCGGGATCATCATCGCTTGCGCGGGCTCCATGACCACGACCACGCCGAAGGAAACGGAGCCAGCCGGTGTCCAACCATGAAATGCCCGCGGTGCGAATGGACGGACGAAACCCCCCCCGATCCGTACCTGCATCGCCATCTCAGGACAGGGGAAGTCAGGTGCAGTCGCCAGGCTTGCCGGGTCCCCTTCCCGCGCGGCCTGGCGGACCGCCGGGGCAGGTGCCCCCGCTGTCACGAGCTCGCGGAACATGCGCGCCGAGCGCGGACAGTGACGGCATACCGCCATCGGGAGCGCGGCGAGAGTGCCCGGGTTCTGCGGCGCTTGCTGTGTGCCTTGCGCCGCTGGCCTCCGGCGAGGGTTTCCGCCTTGGTTTCCTTGGTGATCCAGGATCGGGCAAAAGCTACGCAGCCCGCATCGTCGCGCAGGAATACCTGCGCCGGTCCCGCGGGCTCGTCGCGGTCGCCAACAGTAAAGGCGAATCCGGCTGGACGGGCGAGGAATACGCCGAGGTAGCCGAGCTCCGGGACCGCCCGAACACGGGCCGCGCCCTCGTGTTCACGCCGCCGGCGACCGGAGATCTTGACCTGGAAGAGATCGCGGTGTGGCAGTGGTCCTGTGCGACGAACCACCGTTGCCGTTCCCTGGTGATCTGGGATGAAATCGCGGACGCGGCTGTTGACGGTGAATGGCTGGACTGCGAAGGGAGGGATGATGTCTCGCGGATTGGCCGTTGCTTCACCCACGGGAGACGCCTTGGAATGTCGGAGCTCTGGGGGGCTCAGTACGCCCACCAAGTCCCCCGGGAGGCCTACGAAACTACCTCATGCCTCTGCGTGTGGCGCCAGGCTGGCAACGCTCTGCGGATTCTCCGGACGCGTGGCTACGCTGATCCGGCTGTCGAGGCCGTGATTGCCGCGCTTCCGGGCGACGACGTTCCGCCGGCGGACCGCGGGGAGTTCGTGTTGCTCCGTCGCGGGCGTCCTTGGGACGGCTGCACCTATCGCTTCTAAAACGCCGGCGTTTGACCGGGAATGTCACGCTGCTTACGATCTTTGTGCACAGGCTTCGCGCCTACTCGTAGTCCAGGATGGCCACTGACGTTCGTCACCTTCGGAGGCTTTGACCATGCGTTACATCGTCCCCATCCTGCTCGGTGCCCTTGGCGGAGTCGCAGCCGTCGCCATCCTCAACCGGACCGTCTTCGGCAAGACGATCCTGAACACGTAGTCTTCCCCCTTATCTCTCCTTGGAGAACCGCCCATGATGCGAAATCACACTGGTATGCACCCATGGCCACTGACCGGTAGCACGGGCCAAACGGTCACGTGGGCGCCGAACGGTCGCGGGCAGTTCCTGCTGGGGGACATCCCGATGGTTATCGACGGCAATCTCGCGTCGCACGTCCTCGGGATCTTGCTGACGTTCGTCGTCCACGTTGGGGCCAGCGGTGTGGAAACGCACGCCGCGAACGTCGACACCTTCCTGACGTGGCTGCTCGAATCGGTAGAGGTGAGAAATGCCTGGCACGGTACCCCGATCAGCCAGAATCACGCGAAGGGATGCATGCTGGGGCTCATGGAGTTTCTGGCATGTGGGTACCAGTATTTCGGCCGGAGGATGTCCGTTCCGGCCTTCCAGGAACTGGACGCCGGATGGGTCAAGGTCAACTGTTTCCTGCCCCTGTCCTACAATCTCGGCCACAAGGGGCACCACAGCGCGCTGCCCGCGGTCTTTTACCGGAATGCGGAGCTTGTGCTGAACTTCGGACAAGGTTCGGGGGATGCAGGCGGCGAGGGACACTCGGCGACCTTGGCCAGTGCCACCGTCAGGGCTTCGGCGGTCCTGCTCGCGGAGCGTGAGATTCACATGGGCGCCGGCCAACAGTTCATCGACTATCCCTGTGCGGTGGCTGCGGGATCGGAGAGCGTCAAGCTGGACAGCTTCGGCAACTCGACGTCGTTGCAGAACATCGAAGCCGGGGCGGGAGTGGATTTTCTGTTTTGGTTGTCGAGCCACTACGCGCAAAGCCAGACGTGGCTTGGGCCGGCGCGCGTGCGCGACATCCGCCGAGTAGCGATCCCCTTCCGCGGAGTCCACAGCACCACTCACCTTGAGCCGTTCCTTCTGGGCTTTGAGGCGGCTGTCGGCGGTCGCGAGCGTGGCGAGTCCGACGCTTGGGACATGACCGCCATGGACGTCGTCGCCAGCAATCTCGCCGGCTTCCCGTACGCCCCGAACTACGCGGGGGGGTTGGTCGCCGACATGGCGGCGGACCACGATGAGCTGCGGGATATGCTCGGATTCCCCTTGATCTACCCCGGCCGCGATCTGGAGTTGACTAAGGTCGCCAGCTATGAGGGAACACAGTCCTACTTCCTCGCATGGGCAAACGCCGCTGCGCCTGCCACGGGAACCCATCACACCTTCGCCCACCAGTTCCACTCCTGGACGCCGGCCGCTTGGGATGCGGCCATGAGGCTCATCGTGGATAGCGGCTTGGCCAAGCAAGTGATGGGAACCAGTTCGGGATTGGGCTGGGCTACGAAGTTGGCCGCCAAGAACCCTTCCCCGGCAGGCATCGATCCGGCAAAGCTGCGCTACCTGCCTCAGAAGGTGGCCTTGCTCAAGACCGCCTAGCCCCGGAGCGGGGGAACCCCAAGCCAACCGGAGCCAAGCCATGGATTGGAAAGACTACGTCATCATCGGAGGCGCCCTCTTCCTGCTGTTCGGAGGAGGCTTGTACACCCACTACAAGAGGAAGGGGGAAGGGCAAGTGCAGTCTGGTCCCGCCGGAGATGCCTTCTTCATCGACGATCTGCGTAGGGTCGGGACAGCAATCACGACGGTAGGGGGACGTGCGATTCAGGAGGGCGCGAAGCTCAAGCGCGACGGCGCGATGGCCTATAGCAACCGGCAGCAGCGCGGCCAGTTGCATCTCGTCGGGGGTGGGTGATGTCGACGGCAACGGGGATCATCGTCGCGGTGGTGCTCGTCGGTGGGGTTGGCGTGGCAATCTATTTCGGATCGCGGAGCAAGCCGCCCATCTCCCAGTCCATCCAAGCGCCTTCTGTGGCCGTGGCGGGAATCAATGCGCTCGGCACGTTGGCGGCCAAGGGCTTCGATTCCTATCTCAAGTACAAGGCCTCGGAGGCTCAGGTCGAGAAATCGAACGACGTGGAAGCGTGAACCATGCAAACCGGGACCATGATTGCCCTCGCTGTAGGGGGGACCGCGGTTCTGGGGGGCGGCGGGTTCCTGCTCTACCGCGCCGCAGTCGGTGCGGGAACCAAGTCGGCCCAAGCCATCGGTATCGCTGAGGCCGCTGCGGCTCTGGCACCGGCGATGGCCGGGATCGGGCAAGGGGTTGCAGGCCTTGGGCAAGGTATCGGCCAAGGGGTATCCAAGGTGGGCGGCGCAGTGGAGAAGATCGGCGGTGGCGTCGGAACTTTCGTGGGTGCCGTTGGTCAGGGTGCTGGAGCCGTCGGGGGAGGGGCCGGAAGTGTCCTACGCGGTGCTGGTAGCGCAATCTCCGCGCCCGTGGCGGTGGCCACGGCGGCCACGAGAAGTGTCGGCCGGGGGGCGCAGACCGTGGCGCAGGATGCCTACAAGGGCGGCAAAACTATCGTCAGCTACGCCAATCCTGTGACGGCGATCAAGGGTGTCGGGAACGCGGTGAAGTCCCTCAAATTTTGGTGAATCCATGTACAAGAACGCGAGTCTTCTGCAGCACACTAAGGCGCCGATGGACGCGATTAGCCCGTCGAAGCTGAGGCTCGGTCTAGTCGACCGCATCCGCTTTGCCCGCGGCGGAACCACCGCGGTAGCTGGGGCAGCGGCCAAGCTGGCGAAGTCGACCCTGACCACTCCGTGGACATGGGGTGGGGCCGGGGCCAAGGCGGCTAGTAAGCAGGTTGCTCGAGCGGCGGCGTCGAATCTCACGCGTGGTGGCTCAGAAATAGCCTCTGGGATCGCCAAGGGATTGGGCAAGCTCAAGTTCTGGTGAGGATGTGTCGAGCTCTCTCACCATACCGTCTGGGTGGCTTCGCGGGATTCAGGACATCCTTGCCACCGTCGACACTTCGGGGAAAGCCTACGCCGCGATCTGGGCGGCCAAGGCGTTTGCCGACGATGCCGCGTCGGCGGTGAAGGCTGGGGGTTCGTGGTGGAATCCCGATCCATGGAGAACGTCCGCCGCTCGGGATCTTGAAGAAGCCGGGGTGCAGATCTCACGAGAGGAGGGATCGTATCGGGAGGGCAGCGCTACCGGCATTGACATCGGTAGGTGGTCCCAAGTCGCGGGCAAGATCTCGAATGTCTATGCGCTGGCCCAGCTCGCCAAGAAAGCGTTCCCAGAAGACGAAGACACGACGGGATTCGACGGCAGCTTGATCTCGGGCGCGGCTCAAATCGTCCAGGATATTCTCGACGCTCCAAGTGCCGCGACCTACGTCGTGGGCAAGGCTACCGATGAGGCCACGAAGATTGTGGAAAAGGTCGGGGACACTGCCAAGGCTGCTGTGCGGAAAGTCGGCGAAGTGGCCAAGGAAGCCGCAGGGCAAGCGCGCGACGTCGCAGAAGAGGCGATACCGTGGAAGCTCATTCTTGGGGCCGCTGGGGTACTCGCGTTGGTCGTGGGTGGCTTGGTGGTTCTTGCCAGGAGCGGAGCGATCAAGCAAGTAGGAGGAATCGTCCATGGATGACAGGGACGGCAGGGTCGGGCGCAGAGTGCAGCCGTCGGCGCTCCATCTCTCGCCGTGTTTCCATCGCAAGGATTTGCCATGTCAGGTGTTGGCAAACGTGAGGATTCCCCCAGCGGAGGCTTCAATATTCGATGGTGACGTGGAATTCGTGGTGGGAACGCCAGAGGTTCGCTGTCGGGTGAAGGGACTTCTAAAGTGGGTGCCGGCTGCCACGAATCCCTACGTGTTGCCGGAGCACTACCATTTTCTCTATGGCGGTCCCCCGGCGGTGCCGTTCTCACGTTTTGGTCAGACCAGCCTATGGCTGGCGAAGCGTGATGACGTGGACTTGGGTGGCCGCGGGTGCATGCCGGTCGAGAATCTCGTGGGGGACATCTATGCTGGCGTACCCATCCCGGAGCGTGGATGTCTCGGTTTCGTTTTCGAAGTCGAGGTAGCGGTCCCGGAGATCTGGGGACGTTTCCACATTGACACCGCAGACGATCCGGGTGAGGGGCGTTGGGTTCTCTCGGCCGCGATTGATGCTGTCGAGCAAATGGATGAGGTCGAGTGGAACCGAGTGTCGTGCCGTGCTTTCGTGCGAGCTATCGGCGGCTTGGTTCTCGATGTCACTGGAAGGCCAACCTAGATGTGGGGCTTCCTCCTCATTCTCGGTGCTGCTATCGTCGGTGTAGCGCTGCTGTCGGGCGGCGATGCCGAGGCATCGCGCGTTCGCCATGTCGTCGGAAAATCGGGATGGGTAGAAGCGGAGCCGAGAGCGCTCGCCGGCCTCGCCGGGGTGAGTGATTCGATCTATGCCCTGGCATCGCTCATGGCTTCCGAGGCCGCGGGCGAGAAAGCGCAGATCGCTGTCGGTTGGGCGATTCGCAATGAGGCGAGTCGCAGGGGGGAGTCGGTATTCCGCTTACTGACCAGGGCTGGACGAAACGATCCCGGAACCAGAACCTTCATCGCTCATGAAAGCGACGGATTCTTTGCTCCGCAGAACGTGGGACCGCGATGGGCATCGACGCGCAAGCCACCTACCGAGATGACCTTGAATTTGGCCGCGCGGGTGCTCACTGATGCCGTGGACGATCCGACTGGCGGAGCAACGCAGTTTGATGCGCCCGGTGCACAGGATTCGTTCATCGGAAAGGTGGAAGGCTACATCAAGACGGCGCAGCAGATTGCCGAGGAGAGAAGCAAAGGGTCTACCATGGTCATGATCCCAGGGGTGGACAGCATCCGCTTCTGGGTTCCCAAGGATGCGTGATGGAAATAGACCTGTTTACCCCGCGAAGCAACGTGCCGGTAGGGGGCGCTCCCGCCGGTCTTGATTCGTGGTGCGTCGTCACGTCCGATCCGTCGGGGCTTCTGCGAAGACCGGCGGGAACGATTGCCTATCTCGCGAGCGGCGACCGGGCCTGGATCAACGTGACGGGGCTCCCTACGGGTTGGGTAGATCTGTTGGTGATTGCTGCGGTGTCGTCTTCCCTGAGTCCGTATCTTGCGGCGCTGGTCGCAGTCGCGCAACGGGAGATGGCCGGTGTGCCAGCAGCGGCGCTCGGTGCCAACGTGTCCTCTTTCGACGTCGCTCTACCCGGCGGCTGCGACGCGAGCGGGGGTTTCCATTTCGTCTGTATGGGCGAGTCGGTCGGGGCTGCGGTGTCGCTGGTCAAGCTGCGGGTCAACGGGGTTGCCGGAAGCCTGCGCCGCACGGGACAATGGACGGTCAACGATCAGAGCGCGCCAAACAACTACTTTGGCGATGCTTTGCCGGATATCGGGCAGTACAACACCGCGAACCCATCGGCAGGATGTCGATGGATGGTGGATGTCGTGTGTCCGGCCGCCAGAAGCGGCGGCTTCCGACTGATGCGGTGTCGATTCACCGGGGCGACCGATCCGACAAACGACATCTGGTGGCCGAATTGGACCGAGAAAACTTGGCGAATCGGCATGGACATCGCACAGGTAGGTCTTGAGACCAGCGTCGCAAATGACATCGGAGCGGGAACCCGCGTCGCGCTCTGGAGGTACCCGGTGCTATGAGACACCACTTGCATATCGACGAAGGCGGCAAGCGCACCATGACGGACTTGCCCGACGAAACCGCAGAGGAGCTGGCCGCGACCGCGGCGCAGTTGGCCGCCGGGGTTGACCGTGCCGGAAAAATCAAGGACATCAGAGATCAGGTGATAGATGAGTTGGCCTTGGTGAAGGCGGGTACGACCGATTTCGGAAACGCAGCTCGCAACCGCTGCATCAGGCGGATGCTCAGGGCGATACGTTACCTTCTGAGTAGTGAGGTAGATGAATGACCGACCGGGATCTACTGCTGGGAATGCACCAACGCATGGATCAGCTTGCCGAGGATTTCGCCAGTCATCTGGGTGAGCATAAAGCTCTCGTGCGGCTCGGCAAGAATCGACTCCAGTGGCTGTCGACGCTCGCCTCGTG
>Ga0210136_1000024_pt1 | contig 15176 bp, 23 predicted proteins | sample WestPond_Cattail_3_FD_185583 | JGI IMG/M metagenome (GOLD analysis project Ga0210136, IMG submission 185583) | Wetland microbial communities from the San Francisco Bay, California, USA, that impact long-term carbon sequestration -... | ecosystem: Environmental > Terrestrial > Soil > Wetlands ... | reverse complement strand
CTCGACCGACTTGAGGCAAGGAACTACGAAGAAGTGACGATGGGCGACGTCGTGAGGGCGCTCAAACTCGGAACCGACCTCGAACGGATCGCACTCGGCGACCAGCCGGCACAGCAGCCCGCATCCCAGCCCGCCGGAACGCCCGTCATCGAGCGTGTCTCGATGATGACACCAGAGGAACGCAAGCAACGACTACGGGACCTCACCGAGGAAATGGCTGCCCGCGCAGGCCTCAAGGTTGGGCCCATGGACACGCCCTGATGTCAGGGGCAAGACCTACCATGATCAGACATACGCCGATGTGGGGAGTGACATGGAACAACGCGGCAGCGTGCCGACCACGCAACGGCGCCGACCGAGCAAGGCCACAGCAGGACAGACAACCGGCCACCTGGCCGCGTCGTTCGCGATGAGCCTGCTGGCACTGGCTCAGACGCTCGGCCTACCCATCACCGTAGAACAACAAAATGCCCTGTTTCAGGTCATTTCGATCGGTTGGGCATTCGGGTCGGCACTGTACGCAATCCGGCACCACCAGCAATCAACCAGGTAGCCCGTAGCCCTGGTCCCCATCACGCGGGACCAGGGCCGCACTCTGAGGAGAACCGCCGATGCCGATCGAACCGGGTGACACCGTATGGGTGCCAGCCACCGTCACCGCCGTGTGGCCGGACGGCACCGTAGACACGACCGAGGACACCGGATACCGGCCTGGTGACGTCTACGCCAACCCAGCACAGACAGAGGCAGACCTACAGGCCGCGCGGGCACTGCTGGACGAAGCGTGGAACATCATCGGCAACGTCGATGGTGGCGAGCTGAGCGTGTCTCGCCGCTGGCGTAGCAGCGCTGAAGCGTGGTTCAAGCAGCGGGCAGCGCTCCGCGACCAGGTCTACACGTCGGGTTCCGGGGCAGGGGAATAGCGGTTGGTGGCGGATGTCCGGACGACACTTGCATCGCGTCACGTGATGTGTCATGATGGAGTCTCGACGGACGGAAGGACACCACCATGAACTTCAGCAAGCTCACGAAGCAGGAACAGTCGTACGCCCGCGCCCTGAGAGACAGGGCGCAGCGTATTGCGGAGGAAACAAACGATCTTGAATTGGCCGAGGAAGCGACGGTAAGCCAGATTGCTAAGGACATGACCGGGTGGGAGCGACGCATCCGTTCGGCAGAAAGGGAAGCCAGGCGGCCCTAGCCGGAATTCAACAAGATCTTTTTGTGTGCAAAGGAAAGGGCGTGGACCAGTGTCCATGCCCTTTCGCTTATCCGTTCGGCCGAACCACTTGCATCGCGTCACGTGATGTGTCATGATGGAGTCTCGACGGACGGAAGGACACCACCATGAACCCCAAGGTCACCAACTTCGTCAAGGTCCACGACCTTACCGGAGAACTCAACATTCTTTTCGACAAGTCCGGCTATGACGTCTATGGCCAAGTTGCCATCACTCCGGCAGTCGACCACGTAGATATCCAAACGCTCATCGCAATGAGCCCAAACGCATGTAGTGCGATTCTCAACGTGCTACACGACAACGGATACAACTACACCGGCACATGGGAAGACCTCAACACAGGCGGCATGATCACCGTCCCGGTCAACATCTGACCGCCTAGCCACTCTGGCGCCGGACACAACGCCGGTACCGGGGTGACTATACGACACAAAGGAGACTGCAATCATGTGGCAAACACAAAGAAGTAAAGATGAATGGTCCGCAGACGAAGAGATGAATCGGAACTCAATGTTCCGTTCACCAGAACAGATTGAAATAGATCAGAAGTACGCAATTCAAACACTCAATAACTGGATTCCCATAGCGGAAAAAATTATTGAATTGGAACTGAGGGAGGCGCGGACACGTCGAGCGCATGCACAAATGGTTGAACAACTGAAAACCAAAATTGCTGCATTCGCCAAATTCCGTACGTGCTGGACGGAGCGTGGAATTTGGAGTCAGCAGAAAGATCAGGAAGCACAGCAAGAGCACGACGGTATCGTCGGCATGCTTGGAAAATGCCGTACTGCGCACGCTGCAGCGCTGCGCATCATCGGAGAGTGCTCATCGGAACGAGTGGGACTTAGGCGACAGCTCCCAAATCTCTCAGGAGCATTTGAGGATTTCAGACTCGATAGTGCCAATGAAGTAAAACAGCGCGTGCTTGACCTCGAAGATGAAATGAAGAGTGCAGAATTAGAGGTGTACAACGAATGCAAAAGGGAAAGCAGGAAGAATGCGGGACGAGGTTTTGGCACCATAAGGAATGCTGACAGAATTATTAACGAGTCAACCGAGGTTGTTGAATTAGTAGTTGTTAGCTGGTCACAAAATTGGAATAACACAGAAGTCTATAATGCCGCAAAACCAGAAAGAGATAGAGTGAAATGGCTCCTATATAGCATTGAGAGAAACTCTATCTAATATCGGTCCTACAGATTATAAGTGTTATTGTCCCCATAGGGGCTCGAAAGGAATAGAAATGCTGATAACTCTTGAGCAAGTTGCTAAGCTTGGCGGAGACAAGGTTGATGGAGATGATCGGGAAAAGGTACTAGCGAAGTGGCGCCAGTGGCTCAAGCGCCGACGCGTCAAGCCGGTTGGCTCAACAACATCGGAAACAAGCGGACGCACCATGCATACATGGAACGAGGACGCCGTACGGAAAGAATTGAAGATCGTAAAGCCAATCGGGCTAGCCGCAGCGAGCAAAGAAACGCGGAAGGCCGTACACGAAGCATCGGCCAGAGCAAAGGGATACCGCTAGTTCGCCATCGTCACTCTCGCTGCTGGACAAGTCGCCAGCGGCGGGGGTGTCCGTAGCGCCAGCGCGAATAGTGACACTTGGAGGAAATCATGTCGATCGCAAGATGGATCAAGAGCCGCAGGGAAAGAACGCAGCGAGCATGCTGGAAAGCCGGTGAAGCGGTACGGGAAAAGCAATTACAGTTCGTCATCATGGCGGTACCAGAATTGCCAGCCGTGTCCAGCGTGCTTGAGGCCATGCAGATGATGATGGAGATCTACCAGCAGGAAGAATTGGACGACCAGGTTGACCGGCTCACATCTGCGCCGGAGTACGCGGACCGATTCTGCTGGTCGGCAGACCCGGGATTCCAGCGGGTGTTTCCAATCTCGTCAACGCTGGTACCGCCGAGCATTCAGCGCGAACTGATGAACTCGGACGTCACGGCCTGGTCCATGCCGCAACGTCTCTATGGTGCCCGTACCCGCTTTTGCTACCAGTGGTCGCTACATGCCGGCTGGAACCTCATCGTCCACGCTGGCGAACCGTGGGACTGGCAGCACCTATACCAGGTAGTGCCGCAACTCCGGTGAGCGGTCTGGACGATCGGGAGTCGGCGTAGGGCAGGCGACGGGCGTACCTGGTGGGTGCGCCCGACGCTGTGTTCGGGAACCACACTTGCATCACGTCATGTCGTGTGACATGATGGGCCTGTCAGCGAAACACGACACGGAGGAACCACCATGAACTACGACGCTCTGTACAGGTTCGACACCCTTGACCCCCGCAACCCTGTGCGCGTACCCGAAGCAGCAGAGGCCAACAACCGCGTGTTCGCACGCGGACCTGTCTACGGCATCGAAGTGACGATCCCCGCGCTGGCCGATCGCTGCTTCGGCAACCTCGACCCGCAGCACACCGACGGACTCAACGTCTCGGCCTGCAAGGCCGCCCTGACATGCCAGCTGCCGGCATTCGGAGCGACCCTGGCAACGAACCGGCTCGACGCCGATTCGCTCGCCGCTATGGCCGTGCTGTGGTGCCGCGCCGCCGGCAACCAAATCGACGTTGAGATCATCGATGCCATCGACTCGGGAGACTGCACACCGCGCGGCCCGTGGGTACGCGACTATCAGCCACACTGGATGTTCGCGGATATGAGCGCCCTATCCCACGATCGCTCACTGACGATCACTGACAAGGTCATGCGCGTGGTCGACGTCCTCATTGGAACCGGTGAACCGCTCCCAAAGGCCGCACAGGCAGACCTGTCCGGCCTCGACGTCGACACAGCGCACAACGGTTTCGTTGTCATCTACGACCGCAAGGGCGACGGGCGCGGCGCCAACGGGCTCGGCTACCAGCACGCTCCCGTGGTCATCACCTGCAACCCGCGCTTCCGGTACAACGGTGGCCAGCCGCACCTCAAGTTCGGCGTGGCCCGCTGGAACGCCCAACACCCCATGGGTTGGGACGCCATGCTCGCTGACCTGAGGGCCATCGAGTCCGGTTGGGGTGGCTCTGCCAGTATCGCCGGATCAACGCAGGGCGAGGGATCGCCCATGACGCTCGACCAGGTCATCGAGATCGTGAGGCGCCACATCGTGGCATAGATGCCAGCAGCACAGCAGGGGCGCCGAACCGGCCGGTTCGGCGCCCCTGCTGTATCCGTGCTATTCGCCGCGACGATCGATGAACGTTCCAACGTTGAAATGTTTTTTGAACTGTTCAGTCATCGAATCATCGGAAACGCCAACGAAAATCAGAAAGTCAACATCAGGCAATCCGAAATCTTGACCATTGAATTCAATCGGCTTATCCGCCATGAGAAGTGCAACATTTTGCAGCGAGAACCCAAAGATGATGAGTTTCTTCCCGTCGTTGCCGTCGGCGGTCGCCTTAATCATTGCTGCTCACCCGCTGCTCTTTCGTCGGCCATTGGATAGGCTGCGACGCTAGCAGAACAACCGCATCACGCTGAATTGGCCACATGGGCCAATTGGATGGGATGCTGAGACGAATAGGTGTTGTGTTCGGATACCATCCGTCAAATGCATACGAGTGGACAGTAAGTCCGTGCGCGTCGGCGTAGCTGATAGTCTTGTTTGTGATATGGCTCTTAGCGTAGGTATGGGCAAGTACGAAAGCGTTCATTCCGTTGTCGGACACCCATACTCGCGCATGGTCAAGACCAACGGAAAAGCAGCCTGATTCCGAGCGCCCCATGGTTGTGCAGGAATCCATTCGATAGAGTCCATGGACGCAGTGCATTGCCGTTCCGGTATATAGCAAGTATTCGAATTGCTTGGCCCAATTCTGGCCAAGTGTACCAATCTCATCACCATATCCAAGCCTTTCAACAAACTCAGATGAATATGGAGACACCAGGTCCATCTTGCTGTTGATCATTTCCCATCTGGAAATATTCATCTCGTCTTGCTTGTAGGGTTCCATTTTTCTCCTCGTGTCACTACATAGGTGTGCCCCGGTAGCACATTCTACCGGGGCACGTTGATCAGTTTGAATTGAGGTGAGCGGACACCATGCGTAGGATTTTGGCCCGATCGATTGCAAGCTTGTATCCTGGATTACTCGCGGACTCCCAATCTGGTCCATCCTCCTGCCTTATTGCTGTAAGGAAGCTTGCGACTTCGTTTCGGTAGGATGCGATGAGCGCGATAGTGTTTTCAGCCATTGGTTCTCGTGACGTCCTGCCGCGATCGGCAAGGATGGCGATTGCGACGTTCACGATTACCATCACAGTGTCAACGTCCGGGACGATCTGTGATCCCAGTACCATTTCGTTAAGCGCCGTTTCGAGCTTCGTCATGACGATATCCGTCTTGACGCTGGCCATGTCGTGTGACAGCAGGCCGACGCCGAACAGTTCGTTGGAGCGCAGCATGGCGGCTAGTGCCGTTTCGTAATGCGATAGCTGCTGAAAGCTTGAAGTCATGATCATGCAGCGTCCGGAAATGTCGCTCAGATCGATCGGCATGACAGTGCAAATGATCTGTCCGGTTGCACTCGTCATGACGAACGACGTTGGAGTGTTGTCCGCTGTCGTCCAGACGTTCCATGACGCACCGTTGGGGAGATCCTTTTCTGCAATGTCAAGGATGTCGGAGAACGGGTCACAGGCTTTCATGTACTCGGGTTTGTCCATGTTTCGCACCCTCCATGTGTGTGTTGTAAACAGTCTACGCTTTGCCATGCTTGACAGGCAACGGGTACCCGTATGATGGTGCGCTATGGGCACACCAATCAGCCTCGCCGACACGCCAGCAGCATGGGCCAAGCAGCGCAAACCACGGAAAACCGAAGAATCAGACTTTCAGCTGGCCGTCGTCCAGCTAGCCAAACTCAAAGGGCTACGGTTCTTCTACGTGCCCGACAGCCGGAAGTGCCCGGCAGGCTGGCCCGACCTATTCGTATGGGGCCCCGGTGGCGCACTCGGAATCGAGAACAAAACCGAAATAGGCGACGCATCGGACATCCAGCTGACAACGCATGACCAGCTCCGCGCGGCCGGCGTGCAGGTCGTCATCCGGCGACCACACGACCTCACCAGCGGACTCGTCGCACGTGACCTCAGCCGGCTCGCCAGGCCGGCAAGCACCGACCAGCGGGCAGCAGACATTGCCCTGCTGATCGGATTCATCGCCAACGCCGGTGGGCCAGACTCTGACCTGGCAAAAGCATTCGCCCGGATCATCGCCAAACCGACACCGTTCGTCATCGAGACGCCCAAGATCAAGCCAACCCCGACGACCAGGGACAGCCGGAGCAGGCAGCCCCGATAGGGTGACCACCCAGACGGTCAAACATAGACGAATCATCAAAATATGGCCGTGCCACCCGACGTCGGCAACACCCAGCCGTGTACTCTCAGCCGGTCAGCAAACACCCATGAAAGGCCAGTCGTGAAGATCGCAAACTACCTGGTAACTGGCATCGCTACGATGGCGATCGGCGCGGGTGTCGCGCTCGCGGCGACACCGACACCGACACCCGAGATGGTTCCGGTGTGCTACACGCAACCGGCAACATCCTCGGCATCGCCATCGGCAAGCAGCGTTGCGGGAACTCACCATTTCTGGAACCCGTGCGCGTACGAATCGTCCAGCGCTGCTCCGTCGGTGGCGCCCAGCGTTGCACTCAGCGTCGCGCCCTCTGAGTCGCCTGCTGAGACCGTTTCGGCGTCCGGCCAGCCGCCGGCATCGGTCGGCATCGTCGTGCAGCCGATTAGCACGTCGCACGCCGCGACGAGCACCCTCCCGGTGACCGGAACCAACCTGATCGGCCTGCTCGCCGCTGGCGCCATGCTCGTCATCGGCGGTTCCGGCGCCATGCTGTTCGCTCGGCGCCGTAGGGTCACCTACCGAGCCGAGTAAGCCCACAACGCTGCGGAAACATCAACGGCGCCCACCGATTTGGTGGGCGCCGTTGCCTATTCGGGTGGCTGGTCGTTGTGTTCGTTGACCCTATGCAACGCCTACCCGTAGGATTCTTATCATGGTTATCGTTACGCAGGAATTCGAGATCAAACAGCCTGGTCGACGTGTCGTACGCGTCGAATCGGACCAGTACAGGACCAGGTATGACGTGTCTGTCCGCCGGTTCACGGGTATAGACACCGTAGCGGTCTACCGGCATCTCGGCGAGGTCGTATGGGAACCTCCCATCGGTCCGGATGGCTGCTGGTCCGCGTACGTCGACCCAGCGGCGTTCATGCCAGATGGAGATGAGCCGGACCGCGTCGTCCGCGCGTCGGTGCCATCGGCGCTCTACTGCGGTGACCCGGCGACCGGCCAGCCGCGCCTCATCGCGTCCGGCCCGGACCACATGGAGATGGCTGAGGCCGTTGTCAGTTGGTGCATCCGGGGGCAGGCTCCCGCGCTCGGCTACATCCCGCACACATGGCCGATCCGTGGCTCTGGCATCCGTGGCGCCATGGCCAACCTAGTCGGCCGGTTCAGGGGCACGCTGTGACGACTATCGTCAAGAGCAACATGGTTGCTCACGCCTCAACTCTTGCGGCCAGGTGCCTGTCGCTCGCGGCGCATAGCCGGAGTGACCAGGTGACCATGCCGACGCAGTCTCTGCCGGTCGTTGTGATCGGTATGGCGAATCGTGCTGAGTACGGGATCGCGGAAGCTGACGGCCGGCTGATCGCTGACGTTGTGACCGAAGCGGTTGCGGCGGTCGCTGCCGAGTCTGGCCAGCCGGTGGAGGACGTGTGGTGGAAACCCGTTGGCGCGCTGTCCGGGCGCTCGGTGCCCCTGTTGATGCGGGCTGCCTCGCGTATCCGCAAGACGTGCCCAGCGTCAACGCTGGACGTCGCTGCTGCTGTTGAGGTGCTTCGGTACATCTCCCGGTCGGTGCTGCCAAAGGCGAGTGACAGCCTGCTCATGACGGCCGTAGCGAACAAGATCGGAAACTATTTGCTGGAATATGGTCAGCCACCCAAACGGAGGATGGCTGTTACCGATTCGGCTGAAGCCGTTTCTCGTCTGATCGTCCATTCGATCGCCTCAAATATGGGACTAGACCCGGGCGAAATCAACAAATGGACAACCATGCGGGCCCTCGGTCCAGACCTGGCCAGCCGGCGCCGCGCCATCATCGAGATCAACACTCACATGAGATACTCAAATGACCCAAACTGGGCGAACAAGTAAAAACGCACAAAAGTAACTGGCCCCGGAATCCGATGAATTCCGGGGCCAGTCCCTGTCAGCGTCACACCCGTGCCGATCAACGCTGCCACAATCTCGATGACACATGGAGGCACGGACAGTATAACCAGCATCACGCCAACTGCAACGCCTGCAAACGCCGGACGATCGCCCGAACATCCGACAGCTTCGCCGTGACCATGCTGGCAAACCCAATGTCACCTGCAGTCGTCGCCACGGCCGCGAGCGACGTGTAGGACGTCTCCAGCTCCGTGGCCATCATCATGGCCGACACCAGGTTGGCATAGTCGTCCACGGCCACCACGCCCGTGAGCATGCCGAGCCGATGCCAGTAGTCCCCGCTGGACACCGCAGCGAACGCCAGCAGTCCCCGCGCCATGGCCTCTTTCTGCGCCATCCGGGCGTACTGCGCACCAACCCCACAGAGGGCCGTGAAGTACGCCTCCCGACCAGCAATCAGCCAAGCGTTCGCCAGTGCCTGCCCCGTGGCGATCGGCGATCCGGCAATCAATTCTGACTGTGTGATCGTCACCGGCGCCGGCCACCGATTCGTTGCCAGCGCCCCGAACATCCGATCGACGTACACTTGCATGTTCCCGTGGTCGGTGGCCAGCAGGGCGAACGTAGCGGCCGACGCGGTGTCTGGCTGTGTTCCGGCAGCAGTCGCATAGTCCGTGTACTGCTCTGCCAGCGGCGAATGGGTGTCCCTGATCAGCCGCATGTTGTTGATGTTGTTGACGGACATCATGCCCGACCCGCTCACGAAGTTCACAAAATGGTCACCACGGACCAAAGCGGCAGACTCATGCAAAGCGCTATCAATCGCATAATACCCATTGAGACCAGCCGAATCAGCCCAAGCATTCCACACCAGATAGGCAACGGCCTGGTCTCGCGCGACAATCGCCGTAGCCTGCCGCGTCACCGGTGACGCGACCATAGCCGTACCGATAGCCTCTGAAGCCTCATCCATCATCGGTCGCCATGACACGGCCAGGAAACCAGAAACACAAAAATGATCATGGCGCCTCCCTTCCCAGTGATTGTCTACCACAACGCAACAGAACGTAATCGCCAAACGGCTTGATACCATCTGTCCCGGAAGACACACCCAAGATCAAAGCACCCAAAACAGACACATGGAGAACACATGACCACACCAGAAATAAAAACAACCGTCGTACTCGCAAGCGGCGGACTCGACTCCACCGTCGCAATAGCCATGGAACTCTACCAACAACGATCCGTAGCAGCACTCACCATCAACTACGGACAACGCCACACAGCCGAACTACTCGCAGTCCAAAGCATCATCGACTACTACCAGCGCGACGGACAACCAATCACACACACAGTCATCGACGTCAGCAACCTAGGACCACTTCTCAAGTCGGCACTCACAGACCCATCGAAAGCAATACCAGAGGGTCACTACGCCGAACCATCCATGGCAGCAACCATCGTCCCAAACCGAAACATGATCCTCCTAGCAATCGCATCCGGATACGCGGCATCGATCGGTTCCGACCGCGTCACCATCGGATGTCACGGCGGAGACCATTACATATACCCGGACTGTCGCGAAGGATTCATCGAAGCAGCCGACCTATGCGTCGACAGGGCAACAGAAGGACAGGTTGCCATACACGCGCCGCTGCTCAGCGACACCAAAACGGCGGTAGTCAGAACAGGAGTACGGCTCGGAGTGCCGCTGCACCTCACGTGGTCGTGCTACCAAACACCAACCGTAAGGTGGCGGCACTGCGGAGTGTGCGGAACATGCAACGAGCGCAAAGAGGCATTCAAGCTGGCCGGTGTGCCAGACCCAACAACCTACATGGAATGACAATGGAAATGTTCACAGTGGCAAAGCGGTTCACGTTCTCGGCGTCACACATGCTCGACCAGCTTTTGCCGTCACACAAATGCCGACGTCTGCACGGCCATACATACAACTGCCTGGTCAGGATCGACGCTACCAAGCTTGACGGCAACGGCATGGTCATGGATTTCGCCTGTTTCGCCCCACTCATCGAAGCGGTGCGTCTCGAATTCGACCATAGGCATCTCAACGACGTCATGGATGAATACCCGACGGCTGAGAATATCGCAAAAGTCATCTGCGAAATGGCCGAGCAGACACTCATTATCCCAGGAGAACTCTACACAATCACCATTCAAGTATCAGAGCAGCCGGAAACATATGCCGAATACTCGCGAACAATCCACAGGAACAAAAATGAGTAAGCAACTCAAAGTCAGCCGAATCATTGCCCCAACAATTCAAGGTGAAGGGCCATTCACCGGCATTCGAACGGCACTCATTCGCCTATCCGGCTGTAACCTGCATTGTTTCGCGTGTGACGAACCGGAAACGTGGAAACCGGAAGTAATCGAGCACGACCTACTCTTCCCAGATCAGATACTCGAAATGATAAGAGAGCGCGGAAAACTGCACAGAATCAACCACGTCATTATCACCGGCGGAGAACCGCTCATTCACCAGCGAGCCGGACTACGGGAACTCGTAGAACAAATCCTGATGGGGTACCGATCAGTCCACATCGAAACCAACGGAACAATCTCACCAGACCCATGGCTACAGCAACTCATCGGCCAGACAATCACCGACAGGCTCAGCATCGTTGTCTCTCCGAAACTATCCGGCCCGCTAGCAACAGACCCAAGAACACTGCGAATCAAGCTGTCGGCAATCAGCATGTTCGCGGCACGCGGAGCCAAATTCAAATTCGTGTGCGCCCAAGAATCTGACGTTGCCGAGGTTGCGAAACTCGTCGACCAGGTAGCCATCAAACGACGCAACGTCTGGATTATGGGTGAAGGATCGACGATAGACCAGAGCAACGCATCCCTTGCCAAGATCGCTACCCTTGCCGTAGACAACGGATTCAACCTGTCCGGGCGGCTACATCTGGCAGCGTGGCAAGGAGGAGAATAGACATGGCCATGGTTCGGCGACCGGGTGAACTCGATGACGACGATCTGATCGCCGAACTGTGGGAACTGCAACGCCTGGCCGACGCTGAGGCCGTCACCGATCCGGCGACCCTGCTGGCCCACCTGTCGCCAGAGACGTACTGGCGCTGCCCACACCTCGACGTGATCTCAGGCGAGATCGGCCAGATCGGGTGGACCTACGACCGAGAACACCCGATCGTAGGTCCCCAACTCATGGTCATGGAACCGCCGCAGACAGGCAAGACGGCCACGGCCGTCGTCGGCGCCGCTTTCTGGTGGCTGGTCAACCACCCAACTCACCGCGTCGTCATCGGGTCCTACAACGACACCCTTGCCCAAGACCGGGGCCGCGAGATCCGCGAGCTGGTACGCCGCTACGGCGCCCGGTACGGGCTCATCCTGGCCCGTGACAGCTACAAGGTCCAGGACTGGCACCTGATCACTGGCGGGGGCGTCAAATCCGTCGGTGTCGGCGGGGGCATCACCGGCTCCCGGGGCAACCTGATCATCATTGACGACCCGCACAAGAGCCGCGCAGAGGCCGATTCCAAGGTCGCTCGGGATCGGGTCTACCGGTGGGTGTCCGCCGACATGATCAGCCGCATGTTCCCCGGTGCGCCGATGCTGCTGGTCATGACGCCATGGCACCCCGAGGACATTGCCGCTCGGCTGCTGATCGAACACGGACGCGTCGAGGACGGCGGGGCGTGGCGGGTACTGCGGATGCCGGCGTTCTGCACGGACCCCGAGAATGACCCGTTGGGCCGTGCGTACGGAGAGCCTCTGACGCACCCGCACATCGACACCAAGGACAAACAGCGACTTATCGACCACTGGAACAACAAACGCAACAAATCGTCATTGCAAGACTGGTATGCCCTCTACATGTGCGACCCACAACCCACAGAGGGCGCCCTAGTCAGCATCGCCATGCTCCGCGAACGACGCTGCTTCCAAACCGGCACATGCGAAACAGCAGCCAAACGGGCAGCAGTCGCCATCGACCCATCCGGCGGGGGCAGAGACACAGCCGGCATCGTCGCCGGATACCTCGGCACCGACAACAAGGTGTACCTCACACACGACAAATCCGGCGTCATGTCCTCCATCGACTGGTCCCGCACGGCATGCCAACTCGCCATCGACACCGACGCAGACACGATCATTTTCGAATCGAACTACGGCGGAGACATGGGCGCCCTAGCCATCCGCACGGCATGGGCAGCAATCAGCGAAGAAGCAACCAGCAAATACGAAACACAGAAAGAGGAAATAGAGGCACTACCAGATGGACAACAGCGAGCCCAGAAACTCGCCGAACTGGAATCATGGTTCAGACCATATAAGCGGCTACGGCCACGCGTGAAATCAGTATCCGCGCGGAAAAGTAAGCGCCTACGGGCCGAGCCGGTAGCACAGCAAATCGTCGAGGACAACGTCAGATTCGCAACCTACTTGCCAGACCTCGAACACGAATGGGCAACCTGGCAGCCCGACAGCAGCGAATCACCAGGCCGCATCGACTCATCCGTCTATCTCGTGCTCGAAATGCTGCCACGACAGAAGCAGACACCGAAAAAACAAACCAGGCCACGCGGGTCACTGCCAACAACGTCCATGTCGCCACTCGGATAGGAACATCAATGACATTGTGGATAGCCGACGTCAACCCTGACTACCAGAAAGCACTCAACGTGCCCGACCTGGCAAGTGAGGGATACAGCGCGCTCATCATCAAAGCGACAGAGGGCCGAACGTGGCGATCAAAGCCGCTGGCAGACCAGTGGGCCAGGCAGGCCAGAGACAACGGCCTGATCGTCGGCGCATACCACTGGCTTACCAACGCGAACGTTGCCGATCAGGTTGACAATTTCATGAGCAGGATCGAAGCGCTCGGCTGGCCAAACAGCATGATCATCGCTCTTGACGTTGAAAGTGGAGAATCAGGAAACCCGACATGGGACAGCATCCAAGGTTGGGTTAATGAATGGAACGCAAGAACCAACGGATACCCCATCGTCATCTACACCGGACGATGGTGGTGGAACACTGCCGGCAGACGATGGGACGGCAGCAGACTAACCCCATACCTATGGCATGCCGAATACGTCACCGAACCAGGCAACAAGAACCTGTCTATGGCCGGCTACGGCTCAACCGTCTACAGCCACGTTCCACAAGCCTGGTGGAACACCAACTACGGCGGATGGCAAAAAGCCACCATGCTCCAATTCACCTCACGCGGCACAGCGGCAGGCATTGCCGCCAACGTCGACATCTCAGCATTCGAGGGAACGATCGGCGAACTGAGAACACTAGCAGGAATCACGACACAGCAACCAGCAATGGAGACTGAAGAAATGGTCATGTTCTACGCGCTCACCAATGAGGCAGCAGCCGCCATCGGAGAATCACCGGACGCCGTATGGGCCACTAACGGCGTCACCCGCTGGCACGTACCAAACCCGGCCGATATGGATGGGCTGGAAACCATGGGCCGAGCAGGGGCATTCCCAATGTTCGCCGGTGGCGAGGTTCAGAGACTCGGCGTGCACATCGGCCATGACCTCAGCGCGGATTCCAGACTGGCCGCAAACAGCGAACGAATCTTGGCGTCATGGGCGCAAGGCATGAAGCCATGGGGAATCCGGTTCAGCGAGGATGGCGAACCGCTGGAACTCGGCAACCCGTTCATGGCGCTCGCCGACGTGATCCAACAGGTGTTGGCCAGGCCGGTAGCCGAAATCACTGATGATCAAATTCTGTCCATGGCGACCACGATCGCCGAGCACATGTCGACCAGCGTCGAGACCGTAGCCACAACCGGGCAGGCCCTGATGACCAAGCTGAACTCGGCGCTGGCGGGCGTGGCCGGAGCGCTCAGCGCCGCGACGCAGGACCAGGCCCCACGGGCCATGCACAGCATGCCGGTCGCCGGGTACCGGCCGTTGACGGGCCAGCGAGGACCCGAATAGCATCACCCGTGTCCGGGCAGCCGGGCCCAAGTCGGGGGCGCTTCCAGTCGTGCAGGAAGCGCCCCCGCTGTATGCCTGAATCTCTCGTCGCGGGCTACGCCCGAGCGGCGATTGTCCCGACCAGGTAGCCAAGGTCACACAGCAAGCATCCGGTGCATAGTGGATCGGACGCTTTGGGAGTGCCTGGTGTCATGAACTTCGGCCGGCTGTCGCCACGGAAACGGGAGAGAGCAGTAACCGTCGTCGCTGTTTGGAATATCACCATGCGGCATGGAACACCAGGCTTGATACTGTCTCGCCTGGTGAATGATGCAGGATCGTCCGTTGCTTCGGATACAGCAATGCCGACGAAACCAGGTTGTGCAAGTCGCTCAATGACTGGTTCGACTTTTCCGTTGCCGCTCTTTTCGTTTTTCCTATGCCTTTCAGCAAGGTTCGTCGTCAGCCTGAATGGGAAGGATCGAATTTCATTCATCGGCGCCATGTCGCGAGCGCAGTATATTCCATCACCAAGAGAAATCTCGGGTGACGTCATGAATTTCCGGTATTCCTTCTGCGCCGGAGAGTCGGATAGGTATACGGCAACTATGAGACCCATTTGCTTATAGTTGTCCCAGTCGAACGATTCTTCGATCTTATATTCAAGATCTAGCATCGCTTCCAACAGTTCATTACTGATGTTGTCAATTTGCACCGCTTACCGCCCGTCCGATGATGTTCCTAACAGTTCCCTCACTCACGGCAAATTCCGGCGCTATCGCACGCAGCGATCG
>Ga0210136_1000021_pt1 | contig 15941 bp, 18 predicted proteins | sample WestPond_Cattail_3_FD_185583 | JGI IMG/M metagenome (GOLD analysis project Ga0210136, IMG submission 185583) | Wetland microbial communities from the San Francisco Bay, California, USA, that impact long-term carbon sequestration -... | ecosystem: Environmental > Terrestrial > Soil > Wetlands ... | reverse complement strand
CACGTGATGCTCGTAGCAGACATGATGACCACTACAGGAGACGTACAGCAAATCGGCAGACACGGAATCAGCGGCAAGAAAGCCAGTGTCCTAGCGCGCGCCGCATTCGAAATCACTGTACCAAACATTGTTGAAGCGGCCGTGAAAGGAGAAAGTGATCCTTTAGCTGGTGTAACAGAAAACGTTATAGTTGGGCAATCAATACCAATCGGCACAGGCTTAGTTGAACTGTACATGTCAACTTTCGAGCGTCAAGAAAAAGATGGAGGAAAAACAGAAGCATGATAGACATAGATAAAGCATTAGCGTCTGCAGTAAAAACAGGCAAGGTTTCCTTTGGATCCAATGTCGCACTGCAAAACGCCAAAACCGGCAAAGCCAAAATGATTGTTTTAGCCGCGAACTGTCCCAAAGACATAAAAGAACAAATCGAATACTATGGAGAAATCTCTAAAGTTCCCGTCATAACCTACAAAGGTGGATCAATGGATTTAGCGGAAGTCTGCAAGAAACTCTTCATTATTTCAGCAATCAGCATCCGCGAAACAGGGGATTCAGATATTCTCAAAGTAACCGAGGAAACTCAGGTACAAGAATAAAAAGATGGAGGCAAGAAAAGAACGAGTGGCATAAAAATTACCTGCGACGAAATGCGATACATTGCCTTATTTGAAAGCATCAGCGGCGCAAGCGTAAAAGACTGTATAGTTGACGAAGTCGAGCAACGAGCAATATTCATCGTAAACCAAGGCCAAGTTGGCGTTGCCATCGGCAAGGGCGGCAGAAACATCCACACCCTTGAACGAATGACAGGCAAAAAACACGAAATCATCGAGTACAGCGAAGATCCCGCAACATTCATGAAAAACGCCCTAAAACCCGCAGCAGTACGCGAAATCCGCGTCACCGAGCGCACTGATGGTAAAAAAATGGCGGTTATAACTGTGAACCCCAAAGATAAGGGTGTCGCAATAGGTAAAAACGGCAAGAACGCTGAACGTTTGCGCTTTTTGGCAAAACGGTACTTCGACATTCAGAACGTAAGCATCTCCTAAATAGTCCGTAACTGGCTATTAGGCGATGAAAACGTCGCTATTAATCATGTATTGTTAAGCATAAATGCGGCTCTTATTCTATTCTCTCTTCACGGTTTAGGTCCAAAACAATGTTCCTGTTACCTCAGTCAAGAAACCTTGTCTGGGATTTTTGTTATTTTAGCATTAATGATGATAAATGTTATTTTCTTCCGAAATCTCCCTTCAAACCTCAATCGTTTTGGTGTCATTATTTGAGGCAGAAACCAAAACAAGAGGTGATTAAATGGAGAACAAGAAGAAAAATAAACAGTCGATCAATCAATTTCTCCCTATTTTTAGACAATCTTGCGTGTATAATTTTTTATAGCCTACGCTGTATATGTACAGGAGGGTTTACATGGCTGGCTCTCCTGAAGATGAAATCTACTCTGTAATGTTTGCATCACTTAAGCATCCAGTTAGACGAAAGATTCTTCGGATGCTTGGCGAGAAATCGATGACTTTCATGGAGATGGTTGAGCAACTCGGAGTCTCTACGCCTCATTTAACTTACCATCTTGAAAGCTTAAACGAACTGGTATCTAAAACGGATGATGGCCACTACAAACTGTCGAGTTTTGGACAGGCTGCAGTAACCGCCATGAAGGGCGTAGAAGACGTGAACGAAGTTGAGCCCAAGAAAAATCGTTTAGTGGCTCCTAAATGGAGAACTCTTTCTGTTGTGCTGTTGGTTGCAGTTTTGCTTTTGTCTGGTATAGGCGCTTTTGAATTCTTTTCTATTAGTCAGCTATCTAGTTCTCAGCATTTGCTGCAAGTTGAAAATCAGCGTTTGCTCTCCTATGGATTGGGCGCGGACAAAGTGGCTAGTTTCCTGCAAAACGTTACTAAGATTGATACAGCAAACTATACTCTTTCCTTGCTTAGCAATACAATGCTGTGGCGAGCAGATTTCGGTGGCGTAGCTGAAGAAGGGATCCAGTACTCTCTGACAAGCAGCCTAAGCAATTTGAACGTAAATTTCCGTTATAGGAATAACCATTTCTCCAGGTATGACCTTGTTATGATTGAAAGTTCTCCGATTTTCACGCAGAATCAACCTACCGATGTTCTTCAGAATGCAAAGTTTCTGCTTTCGCGATATAAGACTTACAGCGGTGACTCATACCTTACAAATATGACTGACCTCTTAGCCGCTGTCAGCACGATAGGTAACATGAATGTAACTCAGGGCGACATAAAGCTTCAGATTTCGGTTTCAGGAGACACGGTTACCTTTTTGTTCATGCACACTCAGAACGGTGTCGATTATCAAGCTAAGGGCTTACAGATGACCTTCCAAAACAACATATTAACTGATATGTCCGATGGGTACTTCCTCTTTACGGTAGGAAACAGTGATCTCTCTACTACCCAAGAACAAGCAGTAACAATAGCTAAGAACTATGTTAAGACTCTGACCTGGAATATCGAGGGAAAGCAAGTCTCTGGCTTTACTGTGATTGACCCGCCTGTATCCGTTCAACTTGTCCCACATACAAGAGGCAACTCAGTAGCACTGATTCCTTATTGGTTCATTGAAATGAGCCTTACCCAGACTTATTCCGGAGGTTACAATGAAGTTGCAATCGGAATTTTCGCTGACACAGGAGAAGTTTCAGATGCTAACTTGGTAAGCCACGGAGCAACCTGAACAAAGCCCAAGAAGTTTCTATCCCTTTTTCGCTAAATAAAATTTTTTGGTTATCTATGTTGATCTAGATTCATAAACTATAACACAGTCACTTTTGATCTGCATGACTAAGTCATGTCCCTCTACTATCTTCCGTAAGCCACCCATAGATTCCTTAGATAGATTTGCTTTGATGTTTATGTGGTATCCCTGATATAGTGGATACATAGCTTTTTGCGGTATCAACGTAATGGTGGCTCCGTCTAGGCTTGGGCACCTGTCAACGATTTCTCTGAGCAAGATTGCGATCTCTGCAAACTTCATGTTTAACCCTACAGTATTTCATACATGCTTCAATTAAAAGGCTTAGCCTAGAACTATTTTTTGAAATGTTAAACTATCATATTATTGAAAATCCTTGATAATTAATGCTTTATGTAAAGAAGTCTATGTACTTTTTTTAGCTAAAGAAGCGGTAATTTTCAAGTTTAGCTGACCTCTGCAACAGGGCTATTCTGCATTAAGATGTCAAATTGTTTTAATAAGGCGCTTTTCAATAGTGTGAACGCTTCAAAAAAGAGGCAACGAACCGTTAATGTTAATCCAAGAAGTAATCCTTGAAAATTTCATGAGCTACGAATACGCCAGAGTGCCCTTCAAACAAGGCGTTAACATAATTGGCGGACCAAACGGAGCGGGAAAATCCTCGCTCTTGCTCGCCATTTCAGTGGGCCTAGGGCAAACCTACACCGAACGCTCCAGAAAACTCAGCGACTTAATCCGCTGGGGACAAGAGCAAGCCAGAGTCACTCTCATCCTAAACAATGGCAAACAAGGCAACAAACGGCCAGTACCAAAATACAGCAAAGACCAGCTATTCCTAACCCGTGTCTTGCGCCGCGACGGCAAATACTTTTTTGAACTCGAAAACCGCGTAGCCAGCAAACAGGACATTGAACGGTTGCTCGGAAAGTTCGGTGTTGACCCTGACAACATGTTAATCATCATGCATCAGAACATGGTGGAGCAATTCAGTGTTCTTAGCAACGTAGAAAAACTGCGCATGGTTGAAGCAGCGGTCGGTTTAGAACCTTTCCGCGAGAACGTTGTGGCTGCAAAAACCAAGTTGATGCGCATTCTAAGCCAAGAAGAGTCGGTTGGGAAACTTCTTGAGCAAGCACAACAAACCCTCAACTACTGGCGTGAACAATACGAAAAGTTTCAAGAGAAGAAACAGCTGCAGCTTAAACGACGTTTTCTGGATCGCGAGATGATTTGGGCGGAAGTTGAAAAACGTGAAGCTGCAATCAAAGAGTTACAGGCTAAGTTTAACAGAAATCAGCAGTCATTGGGTAAAATTGAGGATGAGCGACAAGCTATACTCGTCAAACTTGATGGTCAACAGATAGGGCAGCAAACTCTTAAAGGCAAGGCTAAAACTGTTTTTGAGCAGCGAATAAGCTTGGAGCGTGAAATCGCACAAAATGAATCGACCCGACCTTTTATTGAACAGGTCCTCGCCGAAATCCAAGCTATAGAAGGCTTCACCAACAAGAGCGAGTTCAAGTTTCTTCGAAGAGAAAATCTTAAGAAAATGCTGGAAACTTCCAGACAGCAACTCGAAAGAGCAAACGAGGAAATTAAGGAAACCCAAACAATAATGAATATACTAGAAGATTCAATTGAAAAATTTGCCTCTGAATCTCTGGATAAACGTGTCTCTTTGGCTTTGCTTGAGTTTAAACGAGCTAACGCAATCAATGAGATGAAAACAATAGAGAAGCAGCTAAAAGAAGCTGAAGAAAACCTTAACACTGCGATCTTGAAAGCCCAGCAATCTGGCGAACGAATAGTAGTTTTGAAAAGCAACGCGGAAATTCAAGATGAAATCGGCTTAACTAACGGCCATCTAGCGGCGCTCTCCTATGTTTCAGAAGATATTGAGCGGCAATATGAGTCATATTCGAAGCTGTATTTGGAGCTTAAAGAGAAAGCACAACTTGTCGAAGAGAACCGCGAGAAAACACTTGAAGAAGTCAGAACACGCATGCTGTCATGGCGTATCGTAATGGAGAACTTGCTTGAACGCGTCAACGTTGAATACCAAAAAATCATGAGTCAAACTCTTGCAACTGGTGAAGTCAAGCTTTCCGCAGTGCAAGATATCGAAACTGCAGGTTTAGATATTTATGTTGGATTTAAGGGCAGCAAACCTGTGGCTTTAGATGCCTACACACAAAGCGGCGGCGAACGAACTACCGCTACAATGGGGTTCTTGCTTGCTCTGCAGCAACATGTAAGATCCCCATTTCGCGCAGTCGACGAATACGACATTCATATGGACCCCAAAAACCGGGAGATGATAGCGAAGGTTCTGGTTTCCATGATTAAGGACGCCAGTGCACAGTATGTAGTTATCACTCCTAGCCAAATCACCTTTGCACAGCAGGACGCAAATGTTATTACCGTTCAGAATCTTGAAGGAAAATCAATTGTTCGTGAGGTTGCCTGATGCCAACGAAAGAAGGCAAGAAGCTAGGTAAAGAACGGTTGGAACGCATAATCGAAATGTGTATCGCTATAGAAAACCACCAAGTTGACCCATTCACTCTAAACGTCGACGACATCATCAAAATCGTTAAAGAATATTTTCCACATTGGGAAAACCCAGAGGAACTAAAACTTGACGCAGAAGTGCTTCACCACTTAGCTACTGTAATCAAAATGCAAAGCGAATGGGTAAAACAAAGGTCAAACTCACTTTACACAGACCCTTTTCTGCTTGAAGAGAAAATCCGTCAGACTGGCAAAGAAGGCATGGTTGATGTTTTTTTGAGGTCTTGGAGTCCACTGGTTGAGTTTGAACAGATTAGCCTGCACAGTCTAGCTCAGGGGTTGCTATATTGGGAAGCATTGGCGCCTCTTGGCGATCGATGGAAAGACATCGACGTTTCCCAAGTTGCCATGGGTTCGGTTAGCCGCGACGAACTTGTCAAGCAACGGGTTTTAAGTGACCGGGAATTCTCAGAGGAACTCGAGTGCTACTGGCAGGAGCTCAAAAACAAGGTCGTAGAAACAAGCCTCGGCGGCAAGGTTGCATATTGGGATTTTATCGGCGCAGACACCTACGAAGTAACTGTGCAACGCGCTTTCCTGACTGCTTTTCTGGTTACTTATGGTTATGCGACGTTGGAGATTGACAGGTTAGAAGAAACCGTCTTTGTTCTGCCCTTCGATAAACCCCGTAAGGAAGCCCTGACCGATCAGTCCACGTCGGTTCCAATCGCGGTTTCATGTGAAGACTGGGGAAAATGGAGAAGAGGCGAACTAAAATGAACGTTAAGAAAAAAGATATTTACTTAGGTAAAGTCAAGAAAGTAACACAGATGCTTTTCTACAAGCGTCATCAGAAGCCAGGTGTGAAAGGCTGGGAACTTCACAAAGCCATAGGTTCAGATTACCCCAAAGTTCTTGACTTGTTAGAAGAATACCTAAAACCTATGGATTTACAAGTTAGAGTAGTTTTTGAAGAAGAAAAAACCCCGGAAAAACCAACGATTGAAGAATTGGATAAGGCACGTTTCTTCGTTGCTCTATCGAATGGTTCGGTTACTAAGGAAAAGTTGATGGGTTGGCGCATTGACGATTTAGCGGGTTTAGCCATAACCATAAGCTACATTATCAGTAAGAAGGGTCAAGCAGCACGCAAACACGTCGAAAAAATGCTTGGTGAGAAAATGCCAAACTGGAAGATTGGTTTAAATATAGACCGCTACATCCGTTATGGGTACCTGATGCAAGACGATAAGGGATTGCTATACTTGGATTGGCGGACACGCGCCGAAGTTGATCAAAAAGCGCTAATCAACATGTTGCTTAACGCGGAGAAACAGCAAGAAGAAGCAGCTGAACCCCTACCGGAACAGGATTTAGACGTGGAAACAGCCGAAAAAGCCGAACCCCAAGACAAAGAGGAAGAATAGTCCCAAAGCTAAACAACTAATATTGCAATATAACAATTTACATCTTCATCATCAACAAACACAGTAACCTGCAAACTGCTGTTTTCCAAAATATCCATGAACTTTTCAAGTGGAAACGCTTTCTTCAAACCAGTCACCACAACCCTGCCAACTGGTTTAACAACGCTCTTCAACTCTTTCAAAGTTTCATTGGGTTTAGGCATGTTTTGGAGTACGGTAAAAGCAAAAACATGATCAAAACATCCTTTTCTAAAGGGCAAATGGTCTGCGTCCGCTTGCAGCACGAAAGCGTTTATAAAAGCCCTTGCTTGTTCTTTTGCTTTAAAGAGCAGTTTGCGGGAAATATCCACTCCAACAGCCATTAATGCATCTTTGGCAACTTCTCGGAAAAACAATCCTGAGCCACAACCAACATCCAACAATTCCTTGCCTGAAACGTTGACTTTTTCTAACGCTTTTTTGTATTTCCTCTCTTGTTCTTCAGCATACCGTTCCTCATACATTTCCGCTGTCACATCGTAGCTCTGCATGACTTTGCGCTTGTCTTTCCAAGTTGCCAATTGTTTTTCCTTCAAGAAATCTTATGTACCCAATGCCTGACTAAAATAGTTGGCGAAAACAAGAATGCAACAACCAAACAAACTTGTGGTCCTAACTGAACCGACCTTGTCGGAAACTGCTGCTCTGATTGAGAAAGCTTTTTCACAGCGAAGAACTCTCGTGGTTGCTGGCACTTGCCACGTACATTATGTTGGGAGGGCACGCTCAACTCTTGAACCTGGCGAACGTCTGCTAATCATAAAATCAGACGGGTCACTGCTTGTTCATCGTCCAGTGGGTTACGAACCGGTTAATTGGCAACCTGCAGGCAGCGCCTTCCATGTTCAGCTTAAAGAAGGCGAGTTGGAGGTTCATGGCGTTAGACAGAAACAACGCGAAAGCGTCAAAGTTGCATTCAGCAATGTCTACATGGCTTCTGCACTTAACTTGACTGATGCAGGAGACTTTCTCTTGTACGCCAGCGAAGACGACATGCACCGAGCGATTCTTCTAAAACCTTCTCTTTTGGAAGAAGGATTTAAGCCTATTAGCTGGGAGAAAAAAGTTGAACCAGGCTTTGTAGATATTTACGGCGAAGACAAAAACGGCAAGCTCGTAATTGTAGAAGTTAAACGCAAAACTGCGAGCAAAGAAGCCGCGTTGCAGTTGGCAAAGTATATTGAACCCATCAAAGCTAAAGTTAATCGCGACATCCGAGCAGTCTTGGTTGCGCCAAGCCTTGGCAAGGACGTGCAGCGGTTGCTGGTGACGCTTGGCTTGGAGTTTAAGGCGCTTGACCCAAAAGTCTGCGCTGAAGTCCTTAGGAAAACTGAGAATTCCAAGTTGGAATCTTTTTTTAACGCTCCTGAAAAGCAGCCATAAAAAATGCAGGTCTTCTCCTAAACGAGTGGGCGCAGTTTAGAAAGTCTTTTTCCAATCATTCCTTTTACGGTTGGGGCGTTTACTATGCAAGGTTTAAGTGTTTGTTGTGTCAGCGATGGAGCTGAAGTTGTTGTTGTTATTGTTGTTGCAACTGCTTGCTGTGGACGGGTTGCAACTTCTACAGAATTAAAACTTGAAGGCAATCTGGGTGATTAAGCGTAGGAACCGATTTGAGCTAATCTGTAACAGAAAAACTACAATTGACTATCTTCATAATTCGTAGAAACTTGCGCTTTTTGTGATTTATTTAGATTTTTTGTATTTCTATGAAGCTGAAATGCTAAGAATGGCCGAATTTGCAAGTCCTAATGAAACTTGCTTAAACCGTTTTTATTCTTTTTTGCCGTTTTCTTCAGGGACCAAAACTGCTGCGGCAACGGTTGTGGTCCAGAGGCCGTTTTTGTCGCCTGCTGCAGATTGAGTTGTGTTAGCGGTCTTGATTATTAGGCCTGTGGTTTTGAAAATTTTTTTGCGTTCATCCCACGCGGTTTCAGGGTCAAACTGGATACCCATGGTGGTTGCAAGCATGGTGGCTGCGAGATCTTCTGCGTACTCGCCTGCGGTTTCGTCGGTTTGCCCAAAGCTATGATGTTCGCTGAGATAGCCGTACTGGTTTTTGCCTGAAGGGATTGCGACTCCGACCGAAGAAGCAACAAGCCTGTGTGGTTCGTTGGTTGAGTTGCGGGCGATGACTACGAAGGTGATTTCTCCGGGTTGGATCAACTTTAAGCCTTTTTCCCGTGTTACCAGTTCACATCCTGGTGGGACAATGCTGGATACGCTCACGAGGTTGCACATCTGTATGCCTGCATCTCGCAGGGCTAATTCGAATGATTGGAGTTGCTCTTTATGTTTACCGACTCCTTTAGTGAAAAAGAAGTATTTTGGTATCATGTTAGTGTCGGAAAATAGGATTGCAGCATGCATTTATTAGTGTTGTGTTTTGAAACTTAGTCTACGTATACTATTCCTCTATGTATCTAACAGCTACCTAAAAGTGATCAGATTCGAAGGGCCGTTAGCCTGGAAACTTAATTAGACCTTTCGACTATTACTCATATTGAGGAATTTTTTTGGCGACACCTCAAGAAGAAATAAAAAGAAAGTTGCCAGGCGTAGTAGACATAGCTTATGAACAGTACAAACGTGATTTGCCGCGTTACCGAATGGCAAACGAACTAATGAGCAAGGACGTCGTGACCATAACTCCGGAGACTTCGCTAAATGAGGCCTCCCGAATAATGGGTGAAAAACACATTGGAAGCTTAGTCGTTGTGAAGTACAAAACACCGGTGGGCATAATTACAGAGCGCGACTTGCTGAGTAAGGTCTTAGCGTATGGGTTATTTCTTAGAGAAGGAAAAGTCGAAGATATAATGTCGTACCCACTTAATGGTGTTTCTTACAATGCCAAGATAAAAGAAGTTGCCAAGATGATGATTAGCCAAAAAGGCAGACTTGCAGTATTTGATTCTGGAATGCTTGTGGGTATCATAACCGCTTCAGATTTAATCAAGAGTTTACCCGATGTTCCTGAGACTGAGGTTAAAGTTGACGACTTCATGACCAAAGAGGTTGTTACCGCTGACAAAGAAACATCTGTTATCAACATAGCTAAAATAATGGGGAGCAAGCGCATCGGCAGCGTTCTAATTACCCGCGATGGAGAGCCGTTTGGGATTTTTACTGAACGCGACCTGCTCACCGCCTTCTTGGCGCAAGGTAGAGATTTGTTTACTGAAGTAGGAATGGATTGTTCATCGCCACTAGCTGTTATTCCTGCTGGCACAAGCGTTCATAGAACCGCAGCTGCAATGGCATTAAAGCATATTAGACGATTGCCTGTTGTCAAAAAAGACAAGTTCGTAGGTATTGTCACTGCACGCGACCTAGTTGAAGCTTATGCAAAATAATTTTCCTTCCTTTTTTGTTCTCTTTTTAGCCTATTTGGAAAGCTCGCATCGAAACTGAGCCATGCTGAAACCCTTCATGAATAAACTTCAAACTCTCACCTTTTCTTTGAAGTCCAATAGTGTAAATCATTGGGAGATAGTGATCTTGGGTTGGCACGGCATAATTTGCCTCTTTTCCCAGTTTAAGGTAATTGATTAAGGCTTTGTGGTTTCCTGAAACCAACCATTGTTTAACTTGCTCGTCAAATTTTACAGCCCACTCGAATGGTTTGGCATCAATGTCAAAATCGATAATCCCCAAATTATGGACAATGTTGCCGCTGCCGATGATAAGAACTCCTTTCTCCCTTAACGGCGCAAGCTCTGAGCTTAAATTATAGTGATACTCCATCGACATTGGGTTCCAATCATTAAAGGGTGAGTAATTCAAGCTCAATTCGAAAACCGGGATGTCTGCATCTGGATACATGTGTTTTAAGACTGCCCAAGCTGCGTGATCCAATCCCCAGTTTCCACACTTTATCTGGGCTGATTTTCCCATTTTTATGGTCAGTTGAGCGTTTTCCGGTGAACCAGGACTTGGATAATTGAGTTGGTATAGTTCTTCTGGAAAGCCGTAAAAGTCGTAGATAGTTTTTGGTTTTTCTGCACATGTTACAAATGTGCCGTTTGTTAGCCAGTGAGCTGATATAACCAGTATGGCTTTGGGTTTTGGGATTTCTTTGGCGGTTTTTGCGAGGCTTTTGGTGTAGCTGTTCTTTAGTATTATATTCATTGGTGAGCCATGACCTACGAAGAGGACAGGCATTTTCTTGAAAGTTTCTATGCTGATCTAACCTCGCTTTGTTGTTTTTTATAGAAACCGTTTGACTCTAAAACATTTTTGTCTTTTCTAGGTTAAAGAGGTTTCTTTCATTTAGGATACAAACTTATACATCTGTTTTTAAAAGATAATATTACCCCAGACAATAATCTCTTATCTTGAGGAATCTAAGTGGCGCCGCATCAAAGCGTGTTCAAAGACGAATCGAGGCTTGACATAAACTACATTCCACAGAAACTACCCCACAGAGAAACTCAACACCGACTACTTCTTGAATTCTTCAACTTTATATTACATTGTCCTGAGCGAATGTCTCAACGGGTAATCTTGACTGGCGATGTGGGTACAGGAAAAACAGCGCTTGCACAGCATTTTGGCGCAGGTATCACCTCGGAAGCTAATAAACGCGGCTTAAAATTCCGCTACGTTCACATTAACTGCCGGGAATACCGCGGAAGTCTCCAGCCGATTCTACATCGAACTGTTACAGTTTATCGACCCAACTACCCAGCGCGCGGTTACGGAGCTGAAGAAATTCTTTCGACACTCATGCAGGTTTTGGACGAAGAAAACGCCTTCATGATATTAACTCTCGACGAGTTTGACAGCCTAATCGAGAAAGAAGGCGCTGACGCCGTCTACAAACTCACGCGGTTGCAGGAAATGCGGCAGGACAAACCCCAGCGGTTATCGTTCATTTTTATTATGCGTGATTTGAAAGCAGTTGAAAAACTGGATGAAAGCTCAAGGAGTACTCTGCAACGAAGCATTATAAGCCTTGAACGGTACGGCAAGCCACAGCTCGTAGACATCTTAAACGACCGCGTTACGTTGGCTTTTAACTTGGGCTCAATGCCTGAGGACGTGGTAGATTTGATTGCGGAAGTGGCCTTCTCTGAGACCGGAAATGCCCGTTTCGGTATTGAGTTGTTATGGCGTGCGGGCAAATATGCTGATGCAAACGATGCTGGGTGTGTAGAACCTGAGTATGTTCGGATGGCTGTGTCAGCTATTATTCCAGGGGTGCGACGCGGTGAACTGGCTTCTTTGGGGTTGCATGAGAAACTTTTCCTGCTTTCTATTGCTCGTTACTTTAAGGAAAACGAACAAGCTTACGTTTCCCTCTCTGAAGTTGAGAAAGCATACGCGGTTGCCTGCGAAGAGTTCGATGAGACGCCAAATGGGCATACGCAAGTTTGGAGCTATGCTCAATACCTCTCCAAGCTAGGTGTACTGAAAACTGAGGTGATGCCTGCTGAATTGCGTGGGCGGACAACACGTATTTCTTTGCCAACCATACCTGCTGGCGAGTTGGAGAAGGAATTAGAGGCGAGTTTGCGAATGGAAAAGGGACGAAGGTGAAGTCTTGGAGCTTGAGGAAGTTTTCTCTTCAAAGTCCCGTATGAAAATTCTAAAACTTATCTATCAATTAGGGCAACTAAATGTTTCTGATGTTGCTAGACGGCTAAAACTTAATTTTACCTCGACATCTGAGCACCTTAAGGTTTTGGAGTCAGAGGGTATCTTGCAGGAGCGAACTTATGGTCGCGTTCGGATGTACCGATTTAATGAGGGCTCAGTTAAGGCGAAGACTGTAGTTGCCTTGATTGAAGCTTGGAAAAAACCGTGACTGTTTATTGGGGAATGAGCGGATGGCGGTTAAAATTGTACCTTTTTTGGGCAAGGGTACTTTTTTGCCTCCCGCTCATAATATATAACAATGTTATTTTTAAGTATAAATGTTACCCCTTATAGATATGGGTTTAAGCAAACTTAAACAAATTACATCAACTAATAAAAGCAAGCAAAACCAACCTATATCCAAAGCATAACTCTCAGAAGGAAATCACAAAATGGCTATGATTGATGTATCGGGTAAAGCAGAGATTTTCAGAGAAGCAACGGCGACTGGCTCAATAAAATTGAAAACCGAAACGATAGGTCTGGTTCAGACTGGGAAAATCGCCAAAGGTGATCCCCTTTACACTGCAAAGATTGCAGGTGTATTAGCTGCTAAAAGAACTAGCGACCTGATTCCTCTTTGTCATCCGCTGCCCTTGACTAATGTAGACGTGGATGTGAAAATCTCCGACAAAGACAAAGTATCCGCCACCGCGACAGTGAAAACCAAAGCGCAGACGGGAGTGGAGATGGAAGCTTTAACCGCTGTCTCAATGGCGCTCTTGACGGTTTGGGACATGACCAAGCAATACGAAAAAGACGCCAATGGTCAATACCCTTCGACAACGATTGAGAATATTCATGTTGTAAGGAAATTCAAGCAGGTATAATTATGAGTGCAAGCTCCAAACAGCATAAGGCAAAAGCACCTAAAAACATGAATTTTGGTATCTACATCTGCAGCTCGTCACGCTACAAACAAATCGAGCAAGGCGAAAAAGAAGTCAACGACATAGGTGGCGACACCATCGTGGAGTTGCTTAAAAACGCAGGACAAAACGTTCTGTTCAAGAAAATAATAGCTGACGACCAAACGATGATTCAGGATGAGGTCATGTATGTTTTAGGTTTGTCTGCATTAGATGTGGCGATTTTCTCAGGAGGCACAGGAATCACTCCCACAGACATCACCATAGAAACGGTTACACCGTTTTTTGAAAAGACCCTGCCAGGATTCGGCGAGTTCTTCCGTAGAATAAGTTACGACAAAGTGGGTTCAGCAGCCGTTTTGTCCCGTGCCGTAGCTGGGGTCGCAAAAGGAAAAGCTATCTTTTGTATCCCAGGTTCACCTGACGCTGTGAAAACCGCGGTGGAAATGCTTATTTTACCCGAGGTTCCTCACATCGTTAAGCACGCACGTGAACAACGATGACTTTAGCGGATAACTGCGGTAGACCTCTACTTAATCTGAGGATATCGATTACCCAGCGATGCAACAACCGTTGTGCTTACTGTCATCGAGAAGGCGAAGTGCAGCGTGCTAACCGTTCGAGAGAACTAATGTCGGTTAACGAAATCGTGCATATCGCGAAAGTTGCAGTGAGCTTAGGAATTGCCCGAATAAAGTTGACTGGAGGCGAACCACTTATGCGCCAAGACCTCCCTGAAATCGTTAAGGGCATTGCAGCATTACCTGGTTTACGTGATTTATCTTTAACTACTAACGGGTTACTGCTTGGTGAGGGGATGGCTAAGAAACTGCGTGCCTGCGGGCTTAGACGTGTAAACATTAGCTTGCCCTCACTGAATCCAGAAACTTATCGCAAGTTAACGGGCGGAAAACTTGAAGATGCACTGGCAGGTGTGAAAGCAGCGATTGAAGCTGGTTTTTGCCCCGTCAAGCTGAACACAGTTGTTTTGAAAGATGTTAATGTTGGTGATGTGCCAGACTTAATAGAATATGCTGGGCGTAACAACATTGTTTTACAGCTTATTGAGCTTGATCCAGTTAACGTAGGCGATGTCTACTACAAAGAACATCATCGCAGCCTAGACGAGCAAGAAGCCTTGCTAAAAGAAAAAGCCGTTTCAATAGAAAAACGTCCATTCATGCATAACCGGTTAATCTACCATTTGCCAAACGCAACTGTTGAAATCGTAAAACCCATAGAGAACACCGATTTCTGCATGCACTGCACGCGTCTTCGCGTAACCAGCGACGGTAAACTAAAACCCTGCCTCATGAGAAACGATAACCTGACTGACATTTTAGCGTCGATCCGTCAAGGTGCAAGCGATGAGGAACTAAAACAAATGTTTGTAAAAGCAAACTATCTAAGGGAACCTTACAATAAGGGTAAATAACAAATAGGATTTTATTTTGTCGAAGAATATTGGGTTTTGAATTTTTTTTGGGCAGCATTGTATTCTTCTCGTATGGATTCGTTCACTGATTTGGTCTGAACAGTTTTTTCCAGCTGATTTGCGTGGCTCTTAATTTCTAGTAACTTGTTGGCACAGGCTTTGGCTTCTTCGGTTCTGCCTAGTTTTGCAAGCATGATTCCTTTTCCTAGCACCGCATCGGTAAAGTTAGGTTTAACCCTAAGCGCTATCTCGAACGATGCCAATGCTTTCTCGTAGTCTGCCATGTTTCCCCACGTGACTCCGATGTAGTAGTCTATCCGAGGATCGTTTGGTATCTGCATTTTTGCCTGGGCATAGCATTTGAGGGCGTCTTCAAACCGCTTGAGTCTCTGAAAGGCACTGGCTAAGCTTAATCGGAACTCGAGGTTGTTCGGGTTCAACTCAACCGCTTTTTCCAAACATTCAACTGCTCTCTGGTGCAGATTCTGGGAAGTGTATACAGCTGATTTTAGGCGCCAAGCGTCGGGAAAGTTTGGGTCTAACTCTATTATTTTATCATAACACTGGAGGGCTTCACTGCACCTACCCAACTTGCTTAGGATTACGCCTTTTATTAGCCATGCGTCAACGTAATCGCTCTGGATTCCTATAGCTTGGTCAAGAGCCGTTAGAGCGCTCTCGTATTTTCCAGTACTTTCAAAAGTCATTGCGTCCTTAAGTTTAACAGCGGCAGTTATGAACGCTGATGATTCATTGCTTGTTTTTTGATCAAACACATTGCTCTGCCTCAGTTAAGAAATGAGGTAGACGTGGTTACTTGATTTATACCTAATCGCATTAAAGATTGCAAAAATGGCTTTAAAAAATCAGGGGTTTTGAAGATACATTGATAAAACTATTCTTGTATTTTTGATGGGGAAAAGAAATACCATCCCGAAAAGCTAAGAAGTGGTCTTTTTAGTATAAATGGTATGAAAATTTTTTTCTATAGGTAGATTTGGAGTAGTGTTTCGTTTATGAGTTTCTCGTTATAGACGAAGAGTTACCATATGGCTTTTGCGATTTTTTGTGGTGCTTCACCTGTTTGTTGGCAATTTCTTGCAGGGTTAGCGCCTTTTTCTTTTTGCAGAACATCTATAACTTTTTAGTCCATTTTATTGAGTACTTTCTGCCTTTTTTGTTTAAGGTTTGACATATTAGTCACGCTCAAAAGAGTATAACGATGTTATGGACTTAGAAGCTTTTACCAAAATATCCTCCAAAACACAA
>Ga0210136_1000019_pt1 | contig 16232 bp, 15 predicted proteins | sample WestPond_Cattail_3_FD_185583 | JGI IMG/M metagenome (GOLD analysis project Ga0210136, IMG submission 185583) | Wetland microbial communities from the San Francisco Bay, California, USA, that impact long-term carbon sequestration -... | ecosystem: Environmental > Terrestrial > Soil > Wetlands ... | reverse complement strand
CTCCTCTACCGATTCAGGGTAAAGTTTTCCTGTTCCACCACATTTCTCGCATCCTCTGCCTCGACAGTTGGAACAGAACCACTTCGACTGTGGAATAGTGCGGACTAGTTTGCGGTATCTGCCTGCGACGAAAAGAGGGTTAACTTGAAGTCGAATTGTTTCTAAGAAAGGATTAAAAACAAAAACTATATCGGGTTTTAGATAGTCTGCTTCTTTGCTTGCATGTTTAGCAACTGTTTTGCCAAGTAAGCGCCCGAATTCATGTTTCATACTCTCGCCATACCCAACGTTGACGACTGCTTTGAACTCATCCTCACGCTCCTCAATCTGCAGTGGCAATTCAATTCCGACAAGAAAAGTAGTAAACTCGAAACCATCGACGGTTTGGAGAGCTTTTTGGGTTAGACAGTCAACTAGCTTGAACTTTCCTTCGCAGAGACTACATTTAAGCGCCTCGTTTTTTGGCAGGCGCTTCTTCAAGTGTTTTAGCGTTTCCTGCGCTTCTCTGGAAAAACCGTTCGTTGCCAGCACTTTAAGGCGTTTTATGCCCTCGACTTTTTTTTCCTGGGCAATATCATTGGCCTGCATTGTCAAACTGACTTTTAATGCGTTCCCCCGCACGTTGTTCTCCATGCTGTAACCCAACAATGCGAATTGTCTGCCTAAACAGTGGTCACAAAGCGGGAATTTGCTGAGAATCTCGTAGGCTTTTTCTAGAACATCCATGGCACTTAGCCTACTTCATACCGGGCATACCCATGCCTTTGCCACCCAGACCGAAGGGTAACTTCTTTTTATGCTTAAACATCTTGAGCATTTTTCGCATCATAACGTACTGCTTGAGTAGTTCTTTGACTTCCTTTTCTGTTGTTCCTGAACCGCGTGCGATGCGTTTTGCCCGTGAAGAATTCAGAAGCTTAGGGTTCTCCTTTTCCGCTGGAGTCATGGATTGGATGATTATGCCCCATTTATCCAAGCGCCCCTCGGCCGTGTTTAGCATTTCTTCTGGCACATCGGCAGACATTCCTGGAATCATTTTGAGCACTTTGCCGAAGGGTCCCATCTTTTTAACCGCTTGGAATTGCTCATACATATCTGTTAACGTGAAGTTGCCGCTCATGATGTCTTTGGCTTTCTTCTGGGGAACATTGATCTCAGCATCTTTAACTTTTTCAAGAAGCGTCTCTAAGTCACCCATTCCCAAAAGGCGACCGACGAAACGTGATGGAATGAACGCTTCAAGGTCTTCTATTTTTTCACCTGTACCTATGAATTTGATTGGTGCACCAGTTGCTGCAACCGCGGAAAGTGCCCCTCCGCCGCGTGAGGAACCATCGAGTTTGGTTACGATAATGGCACCGATGGGGGTTGCTTCATGGAAGGTTTTTGCTTGCGCAAGAGCCTGCTGGCCGATCGTGCCATCGATAACCATTATGACTTCGTCTGGATGAAGATTCTTTTCAAGGTCCTTCATTTCCTTGATTAGATCTTTCTCTTCTTTGTGCCTACCTGCTGTGTCAACGATTATCAAATCTTTATCGCTAAATAGTTTCAGACCTTCCCGGACAACTTTTACGGGATCTTTCGCTTTGAGGTCCCCAAAGAAAGGAGTGTTTGTTCTTGTTGACAGCTGTTGAAGCTGGTTATAGGCTCCTGGCCGATATGTATCTGCACAAATTAAGCCAACTTTTAGACCTCTTTTCTGGAAATACCTTGCGAGCTTAGCAGCGTGAGTAGTTTTTCCCGAACCTTGAATACCCACCAACATGACAATTTTCTTCTTACCTGGTTCAACCTTGAGCGGAACAGGTTTGTCGCCGACGAAACGAGTTAATTCTTCATAAACCACTTTTATGACATGTTCTCTCCTCGAGATTCCAGGAGGCATTTTTTCGTTTAGAGCGCGTTCTTCGATGCGTTTAGAAATTTCTAGTACAAGTTGAACATTTACATCTGCTTGGAGCAGGGCACGTTGGATATCGCGGACAAGTTCCTTCACTGCGGCTTCATCCACTACACCAGCTTTGAAAAGCTTCTTTATGGCTGAGGTCAACGAGGAACCCAGCTTATCTAGTGCCATCCAGGGTCTCCAGCCTAAACATTCTTATTCTTTTAGATAAAGTTTACACAAAATAAACTATTAATATTCCCAGAATTTGAGGTGTTTTTCAAGGGAAGCCGTTTAGTAAGCATATCAACGAAGGTGAAGCCTCAGTTTCCCCATATTAATTATTCTTCACAATTCAGACGGCTCTTCATGCATCATTGGCTTCATGCAGAAAGGCTCAAAGCTAGAACATAAACATTAATGGAACTTAAACAAAATAGGAAACCGAGAAAAAGAAAAGGTATCTATTTTACTCGAACGATTTTTACTTTCCCAAGTATTGCCCAGTATTCAATTTCTGCGCCAGCAACAAGTTTAGCTTTGAGTTCTGGCTCATCGGGGAACGGTGCATCCAAGTACTCATAGGTTTCTAAGTCCATTATCTGCACACCTGTGGGGTTAATAGCGAACACTTGGCCAGCTCTTTTGTCGATTATTGGGACTTCTGCTCCAAGGTCGACTGGTTTTACGAACTGTCTCTTTTGGCCGTCGAAGACGCCTATTGCGACGATTCTTGCTTTGGCTGATCCATGTTTTCCAGGTTTAGATTTAGCTATGTCTACTATGCGGCATGGTTCGCCTTCAATCATCATGTAGCCGCCTACGCGTAATTCTCCAACATCTACTGGTCTGCTCATACGCTCACCACAGATTAATTCTATTTAATGCAATTCAGAACAACACCCATATATAGATTAAGGTTTACGCTAGTAACTGAGCGGTGGAAAAAGTGTTCAAAAGTGTAGGTTTAGTTGCCCGCTTCGATAAAAAATCGGCGCTAAAACTAACTGAGGAACTATCGGAGTACCTGAAAGGAAAAGGTTTGAAAGTCTATGTAGAAGATAGCCTCGCCGACAAAGTTAGTTCAGAAGAAGAATTTATTCCACTAGCAAAAATGACTACCGATTTTGTAATAGCAATCGGCGGTGACGGAACCATACTACGAACATGTATCACTGTTCCTAAGCCTGAACCACCAATTCTAACAATTAACATGGGTGTTAGAGGATTTCTAACCGAAGTTGAACCAAAAGACGCCTGCAAAGCCGTTGATAGAATCCTCAAGGGTGATTACAAGATAGAAGAATGTGCAAAACTATCCGTTACAGTGGGCAAAGAAAAGTTACCTGATGCCTTAAATGACGTTGTAGTTTCCGCCTGTGAACCTTCAAAAATTTTGTATACACAAGTATTCAAAAACGGAAAACCCATCCTAAAAAGTCAAGCCGACGGATTAATTGTTGCAACCCAAACAGGCTCAACAGGATATTCGCTTTCTGCAGGAGGACCAGTTTTAGACCAAGAAGTTGACGGTTTTGTTCTAACACCAATTTGTTCTTTAACCGTGTTCCGTTCGCTTGTGTTTCCCGCTGACTCCACCCTTTCTTTCAAGGTCGAACGTCCTAAAGAGATGCTTGTTTTGATCGATGGCAACTATCGTAGACTCACAAGCGCTGATAAGACCATAAGAGTCACCAAATCAACCAATACAACTTCATTTATCCGCTTTGAGACGGACTTTGACCTTGAAACAGACTTTTACGATAGACTCCGCAACAGGTTGCTTTTTAAGGGAACATAATGAAAAGTTCCCAAAGTATTCCCGGTAGAAGAGTTATTGTGTTAGATACTTCCGCTTTTGTGGCTGGTTTTGACTCTTTTTCTCTGAACGCCGAACAGGTTACGGTACCCAAGGTTGAGGAAGAAATCCGCAGAAAGTCAATGATTAAGATGCGGCTTGAAATGGCAATTGAAAGTGGTAAACTCAAGGTTAAAGCTCCGACAGAAGAGTTTCAAGTTAAAGCAGAATCATTCGGCAACAAAGTAGGAGACTCCTCTAAACTGTCAGAAACAGACAAACAGCTTTTGGCATTAACTTTGGAACTGAAAGCTGCAGGTTATATGCCCCAATTAGTTACAGATGACTATTCAATACAGAATGTCGCCACAAAAATGGGTGTGGATTTTTTGTCTTTAGCGACATTGGGCATAAAACGGCTCTTAGAGTGGATAAAGTATTGCCCAGCATGCTACAAAGAATACGCCGCTAGCAGTAAATTCAAGGAATGCCAGGTCTGTGGCACGGAATTAAAGAGAAAACCTAAGAGGCAAACGAAAGAACTAAAATCAAGATAAGGCATCTTAGAGAAGCAGTAAAAGTAAGATTAACAATAAACCTTCGACTCCAAAGATAGGAAACACAACTTGTTTTGCCTTCACAATCGCCTTGTCAACCAAGGTAGTTATAGATTTTAAGCGGTCTTCACCGATTACTCGCACTTGCGGCACAACAAAAGTTCGGCTCCCAGCACTGCATTCTTCAAGGTTTGCTTCCGCCCTCTTTGCCACCTCACCTATGTACTGAATAAGCAAGGCATGGTCGATAACTTCGCCGACAGGATTATAACCTCGCCGCCCCGTAATCGAAGCGGTAACTGCATGGGTATCTGTTGTAAAGACTTCGCTGGATTCAAACCCCAATCTTGACAGAGCGCTAAGAATTTTTTCGCGTAAACCAGGAACCATGTTATTGCCATCTATAATTATGTAAGCTGTTTTCTGGTTTTCTACTTGAACAGCTATCGCTGTGATTCCTCCTGCACCCATGCCCGCTTTAAGGCTGAATTCTGCAGGAAAAACGGTAGCAGATCCAACGCTAAATTTTTTTGTTGGTATTGCAATGGCTTGTTGGAGGCACCTAAAAGCCACCCGCTCCAATTCATCAAGATGCTTAGATGTGTCAATTATGTTAGTTAAGGAGTTATGGCAATTAACAACCAGGGCATTTGTGAGACCTAACTTTTTTGCTTCCTCAACGACTATCCGTCCTAGCTCTTGAGGCAAATCTTCAGTGGTTTTAGGAGCGAGAGTAAAAGAGAGGAATGCTGTGTCACCGAAGATTTGGCAGGAAGCCGTTGCGACGCCTTCACTCACACAAACAAATGGAGAAGCCGAGACCGCTTGAGCCTTAAACTTAGCAGAAGAAATTACCTGTGTAGCAATCTTGTAGTTTTGGGATTGTGAAGCTAAGTCTAGTTCATGCCCTAGAAGCCCCAATGGAACACAAGCATCACCGCCTAACTCTTTTTCGACTTCCCGTTTGAGAAGTGAAGGCAAAAGGCTGCTGCCTATGTTTTTGAATGGCCCTGGATGCACTTGGGGAACGATTATTGCTGCTTTGGGTTTGGCAGCATCAAACTTTAGCAAGGTGACTTCAATGTCTGCATCTCTCCCCATCGTTTCAAGATGCTTTTCGAGAGGTTCGCTTTGATCGGTGACCCAGTTAAGCAGGAAAGCCTTAAACAGAGGCAGCGCTGAAAGCAAGTAGGTTTTTTTGCCTAAACGGTCAATAGAAGAAAGAAGCATATACACAGCTACGTAACCAATTATTGGGGATAAAACAATAAAGGGCAAAATTTGAGAGACAACTGCGTTTGAAATGAATGCCCAAAAAACCAAAAAGGCTCCAATGCTCAAGATTGGTTCGAGCATAATAGACAAAAGTTGTCTCCATCTCTCTGCTGTGGAGGTGGCGTTGAATACCAGAAACCTAAGCGTAACAACCGCGGCGAAACCTAGGAGAGTAAGTTTTACCCAGAGTAGCCAGCCGAACCAGAAGCTTAAGCCGACGCCCAAAACGATGAAAACAAGCCATATAACCCAACCGATAGCGGATAATACTAATGTTCTTCTAATTGAGAATATGGGGTCCTTTTTGAGCAGAGATTTGCTTACGATTGCGCTGGTTATGTAAGTTATGATGAAGAGTGAAACGCCCAGTGCTAAACTGCTCAATGAGGGAAAAAGCAACAGAGTAGAGAGGTTAATTGCGATAATGCAGATGGCGGCGACGGTTAAAATGGCTTTTTTGTATGATGGAAGATAAAACATTGAGGAATAGTGTTTAGTTGCACTATCCATTGAATAATTAAGAGAACCATCAGGCGCCATATTTCTCTCTCCTATGAAACCTGTTAGCCCTATTAATATTTAGCTCAGGCACCCCGTTCCATCCAGGACAGGAAATACATTAATTTGATTAACATAAAAGTGTTAAAACAGTGTTTTAGCACAAAGAGCGCTAAGTGTAGGATTCAGGGAGCTGTTTTCAAGTGGGTACAGCTGGAAACCAACATGTTTTGGTAAGGGAACTGTTTTATCCCTAGAAGTCCTATCTTATTAGTTTGCGAACTCTATGCCAGATCAAGACCTGCCCCCGTCAATATTCCACATGTTGGAGCGAAACGTGGGTAAAAAAATCAGGGTAATTCTAGACCCCGCTTACGGTTTTGAAGGCACCCTGATGGCGGTAACGCATGAGCCGTCAGGAATCTGGCTCTCTGAGGCAGAAGCAATCGTTTTAAGGTCAACCATCGCCCAGCCCATTCCGCAGGTTGCTAGCCGAGAAGAAAGAAGCGAATTATTCTTGCATCTAAACTCCGTTCAAAGAATAGAAGTATTGCACCCTACGCCAACTAGAAGATAAAGACGTTTTATGGGAAGAAAACTTTTGCCAATACAGAGATAACTATCAGTGAAACTGCGAAGACCACAAGCAACTCGGGCCTGATTTTTACGCCTTCGGTTTCTTCCTCAAAGAACCTTAGCAAACCTGCACTTGCGGCAGGCATTGGACCAGTATCTTTCTTCTTTTTTCTCATACTCATTAAATATCGCTACCCTAGTGATTATGATACATGCGTAATATTCGCCTAAACTAATTAATCTTATGCCAAATATCAGCAATCTCGCCAAAAGTGGGGATCATTTGACTCCCAGAACACATCATGAGTTCATTAGCAGGATTCATAGTGAAGAGAAGATAGATGATGTAGGAAGCCCTAAGGGGTAGGCGCTATTGGCGATTCCCAGAACGATTAACGTGTTAGAGCTTTTGCAGGTTTTCTTGTATACAAAAGCATCAACCAAAACACAGAAACCCATGAATAATTGAGCTTATATGTAATAGCAAGGCAAAAAATGAAGGTGAAGAAGCTGCAAATCCATGAATTTCAAGAAATGATGAAGCAGCTCTATTTCAAACGTGATTCCGAACGTGGAATAGATGGAACTTTCAACTGGCTTGTAGATGAAGTCGCCGAGTTAGGTCAAGAGCTAAAAGGAAGAGATAGAGAAGCTACTGAAAAAGAGTTTGCTGACGTAATTGCTTGGCTTTCATCACTTGCCAACATCATGGGCATAGACCTTGAAAAATCTGCCTTGGATAAGTACAACTTTAAATGCCCAAAATGCCAAAACTCGCCTTGTACATGTACTTTCTAACCGAGACGTTTCTGTCCAAACCCCGTCACCAACCAAATATACCGCTTGTTGCCTTTCCGCTCGATAGTTCCTTCATTTTTCAGAAGCTTAAGATGATAAATAACAACACCATAAGTCAAGCCTGATTCTTTGGCAATCTTGCAAGCCACAAAACCCTGAAGTTCAAGCAAAACCAGAATTTTGGTTCTAGCCGCAAGACCACTATGGACGTTTCTGATTTGCTTTAGATAAGCATTAGGATGCATTGTTTCTTTGATATTCTATTCCACCGACCAATAGATTGGCAGTTTAACTTGAAAAGCTTTAGCTACTTGAAGTCAAAAAGTGTAGCTTGTTTGGGTTTCTTGTTATCAAACATCATGCTTATCTCTTCCTTGATTAGATCCATACGTTGCGTGTAGTACTTTGGCAAACCATACTTATCCACCAATTGTTGAGCAGCTATCAGATACTTCTCTATTCCCCCTCGATAAACCGTAAGTGTTAGTTTGCCGCCGCAAAAAGGGCATTTCCCTTTAAGAGGCAGCCGACGAAACTTCTTGTTGCAGGATTTACATCGGAAGCCCTGAGTTGAGAATGCACGCAGGTTTCCGGCGATGTCGCGCATGAAGTGCGTGTTCAGGACTTTAAGAGCTACTTTTCTTGCGTCAACAGCTTCTATTCTTTCTCCAAGTTCCAGCTGCATGTGAAGCTTTTCTATCATCGATTTGAATTCCTTATACGAACTGTTGGCGTTGCCTAGGTTGATGTTTGTACAGGGAGTTGTGTATTGAAAGCCTTCAAACTGCGCTTCAGTCCCTAACCGATGACTGATTACATCCATTAAAGCGCTGGCGGGTCTAGCATCGAACTTCTCCAAAGTCTTCTTATAAAATTCTACGGGATAAGTGGCACTGACGTCAAAGTCGTGGGCTTGGCGTTGTACCTCTTTAGTGTTCACAAAGGGGATAAGCAAGATAGGCGCGTCCATGATTCCACCGATTTGCGCAGGCAAATAGATTCGTGAAAAGTTTATCAGCGTGTCGAGTGCAAGCATGATGGCATCTTCGTCTCCGTCGCAGTCACGACGTTTAGCCGAATGCCAAACAGGATGAGCATAAATCACATTACGATCTGTAAAACCGACCACTCTTCCCAAAATGCAAGCACATGTGTGCGGCGCCAACCCAAAAAGCAGGTGACCAACCAAATCTTCAGCCTTCTTAACGTTATAGAAGGCATGTTGCTTGTACACCCGAGTTAGTAGGTCATCGATGAACGCTGCAATTTGGACAAAGTATTCTCCTGCACGCCAAGGAATAACGACATCTTGAATTTTTAGTTCGCAGACTTGGTTTGGGTCAGTCAAGGGTAATCCGAATGTGTCCGCGAGGTATCCCATTTGATGCATCTTTTCGATCGATACACCGACTTCAGTTGGTGTAATATGTGTTAAAGGAGCGTTTGTGGCGTCGAAGCGTATGGTGCCATCCTTGTAGACAGATAATCCATGTTTTGCCCTTAAGATTCCTTTCTCGATGATTTCAGGGGTTTTATCTGCGTTGGTTAAGCCTTTAACGCCACGCAGCATTTTTGGCGTCTGGCAGCCAAGGTTGCTCGAGGCTTTGTCTATTTGTTCTTTGAAGTTAATAGGCTGGCGCTGGTATAGGACCCCGTCTGTTTTGCAGGTTGAACATCCGCTGTCTTTCACTGTTCTGCCGCAGCGCGGACAGGTTTTCTCATGAACGGTTTCGAAGCCACAGCTGTCGCATTTTACTTTAGGTGTGTATGTTTTGCAGTTGGGGCATTTGCGTTTAGCTAACTCGACGAATACCGGACCATGCCGTCCCGCTTCCATCAGATCACGGTGGGAGCCACCCTTCAGACCAACTGGAAAAAGAACATGTACGTTTGGCTTCATTTCGCGGTGTTTGGCTTTTTCGGGTCTACCCATGCGTCCGCCCACGTAGGTTGGCGCTTTATCTTTGACTTGCACACCAGATAGCAGGCTCAGCGCTTCAAGTATCGAAGTCGCTTGCATAGGTTGGGCGAACCTCGGATTGCCGTAACCGAGAGTGAACCCGAAAGCGGCAGCGTCTTCACCTATCAGCTCTACTTTACCGTCGACGATTCTATGGGGTGCAAATATCTTTCGAAGCGACGTAACGACACCATCATTGGTAGTTCCTGTGATTTTGAAGATGCCTCTATCATCTATTGTTACTTCGGAGCAAGCTAACCAATCTCGCAATGTTTCGACTTCTTGAATAGAAGATAAGCCTGTCCAGAAGAACGTGCAATTAGGGGACAGTGGGACACCGATACCTTGGCTAAGTGCGATTGCATCTTTAACTGTGGGTTTGTTTAGAAAAGGGTTGTTTATGAAACATTCCAGCTTTTCCATGGAAAGATTACAAGAGGTTGTAGTTTTTTTATAGTCAGCACCATATTTAGCGAATAACGCGTTCTGAAGGTCTTTAGCCCACCATTCCTCGACGTACCCCGAGGGTGGAAGTGCCTTGTTGCAATAAAGAAAATCGCCAAAATCGATTAACATATCTCCGAGGAAGAGGATTTTTTGAATCTTACCTTTAACATCACCGTAATTTTCAAGCGACACACGAACTACCGAGTTATCCTTGAGCAAAACCACGGGTTGCTCGATGCTATCAACAGGCATAGTTACACCGCCTTTACCGGGTAATTCCAAACGCATCTGTGTGCCAGCTGCAAGAAAATTTTCAACCACAGCCATTGTTGCAGGATGAATACCTACGGCTGATAACCCAGTGTTTCGTGACCTACCATACCTTAGGCGAAAACCGCCACGGGTTGAAGGAAAAGCAAAAATTGGACGCCCTGCGATGACATCATCCATGAAGCCACCGGATTTTTTCTCGGATTTCTTCTTGAACTCTTTCAGCCAGTCCCAGCCTTGAAAACCTAACTTGTCGATGATTACATAGACTTTTTGGGCACGTCCTACTATGCCATCGTTTACAACACGGAGGGCGCCGCCTCTGACACGGTTTGTTTCAACTCTTTGCAAATTACGATATGATGACACCTCAACTGGGTCGGATTCTGTGCCTGTACATTCAACAGGAATTAAGCTTAGTGCCTTTCGAAGTTCCTCGTCTGGAATGTGATATTGAAAACGCCCAACTGAGCGTTCATAGAGACGCAGCTCTTCTATGAAACGGGAGACTTCTTCTTCGGTGGGTTTATACCTGTCCAAGTTGAGTTCACGCCGCACATAATCCCCCACTACCAAAGTCAACGCTTGATCTGTACCACCTGCTGAACGAATAGGTCCAGCAAAATAAACCGCAAGATAACGAGACCTATCAGCGTTTGTTTTAATTTTAACCTGGGCAATACCTTGAATGGGCGCCGCGGTTAAGCCCTCTGTGAAGATGGCTAATGCCGTTCGAATAGCCTGCTCAGCTAGCTGCTCTTGATCCATTTGAGCGAATTTGCCTTGAGCAATTTCTTGGGCGACCTTGAAGGCTATTTCTTCACGAGGCATCTTGCTGCTGAGCTCTCGGATGCTAAGGGCCACACCTTTAGGCCCAACCAAACCTTCCACCAAATCAGCGATGTCCTGAGCTCTTATGCATTCTGTTTTAAGTGCAGGGTCGAGCCCTTTTGTTCGGGCGCTGTCGCTTATTGTGTAGAGGTGTCTTAACTGGTTTTCCAGTGTCTCAACGTAATTTTGATAGCCCTTGCTAATATTCAAGATTACTGCTCTCCCGCAAGATATAGAAAGATGGGTTATTTTGGCTTTCTAAAAATAATAAAGAAAACAAAAAACTGAAAGTACCTTCAAGATTTATGTGCTTTTATCGCTGCGATGATTTCGGATATTCTCTTATTTGCATCGTTTGACTCCGTGACGTTTCCCGTGACGATTATGTCGGCTCCAGCTGAAGCTGCAGTGAACGCTTGCTCTTTGCTTCTTATGCCGCCCCCGACAATTAAGGGAATATCAATCAGGTGCTTAACAGCACTAATCATTTCAGAAGGGACAGGGTTTGCTGCTCCAGAGCCACCTTCAAGATAGATAAAACGCATACCTAGATATTGACCTGCAAGAGCGTGAGCTGCCGCAAGCTCAGGCTTGTTGTAAGGAACAGAGATTGCTTTCCCAACGATGCCAGCGGTTCCTCCGTCGCCAACAATGATGTAGCCCATGGAAATCGGTTCGATACCATATTTCTTAACAAGGGGTGCACCCAAGATTTGGGCGCCGATAAGAAAATAGGGGTCTACGGAGTTAAGCAAGGACATGAACCATATCGCGTCTGCGTGGCTACTTATTCCTGTGACGTTGTTTGGGAAAAGAATCGTTGGTATGTTCACTTTCGATTTGATTGCTTTTACAACATCGTCGAGATGATTTTCAGAAACAAAGGTTGAGCCTCCAATCATGATGGCGGCTGTTCCACTGTTCTTAGAGCTTTCTGCAATCTGTGATGCTGCGGAAGCCGTTACTTTTTCGGGGTCTATAAGTGTTATGTGGATTGAGTGATCGGTTTTTATTTTTTCAAGCAAGTACCGTTCGATAGGTCCAAGCATTCAAAAGAACCTTCAGTTACTCTTTTTTTATTACGGGCGTTCTTTTTTGGGTGCCGTAAACGCTGTCGGTTAGCATGCAGTAAACATCAACTTCGCCTTGTGCTGATTTAACTGGGAATTCCTCTTTAAGGCCACAACTGCTGCATTGCGCAGTCGCATGACCACCTTCTTCCCTGACGATTTCCACTTTCACAGTTTCTTTTCCGCATCTAGGGCAAGAGAAGAACTTTGGTAATCGTTTTTTTGGGATATGAACAACTTTTTTCCTTCTTCGCCCCATACAATAAACCTTCTTCACTCGTCTGGTAATGTTCATAATATTTATGCTTGTCCTTAAATACTTGCCTACTAACCATCGTTGTTGAGGCTGCCAGTGCAAATGAAGTTAACGCTGTCCTTGTTAGAGATAGATTTTTTGGAGACTCAAAAAAGAATCTGCCGATTCATCAAAGAATACGTTCAAAACACAGGGGCAAAAGGGATCGTTCTCGGTCTCTCTGGAGGAGTCGACAGTGCAACCATCGCGGGTCTGTCGAGCCAAGCAATCGGAGGAGAAAACGTCGTGGGCTTAATGCTGCCTGAAAAGGAAAATTTTAGTCAAAAAGACATTGATGACGCCAAGGTGGTTGCAGAACTATTCCATCTGCAAACTCAAGTTTGTGATATGTCCGAGGTTTTGGGCTGTTTCTACGGGAAAATTCCTGTTTTTGATCAATCAGATAGACTCTGCAAAGGCAACATTAAGGCTAGGACACGAATGATTTATCTCTATTACTATGCTAACAAACAGAACAGAATCGTCTGTGGTAGCTCTGACAAGTCCGAGACGATGATGGGTTACTTTACCAAGTGGGGAGACGCAGCAGCAGACATAGCGCCAATAATTGACCTCTACAAGACTCAAGTGCGTAAACTCGCAATACACATTGGCATACCCCAGGAACTTGCGTTGAAACCTTCGACACCTGCGCTCTGGCCAAATCAGTTGGCTGAGTCAGAACTGGGAATCAAATATGAAACCTTAGACCTAATCCTCTATGGGCTAGAGCGCTTCTTGACAACCTATGACATCGCGAGTCAGTTGGGTCTTGAACAGAATTTAGTGGATAAGATAAAAGCTCGTTGGTTGGCAAATGAGCATAAAAGAAGAATGCCTATTGCGCCCAAAATTGGGTTTAGAACTGTGGGAAACGATTTTAGGCTCCCAAGACACATCTATTGAAAGTGGAAGAATGAAGGATAAAATCAAACTTGCCCTGTGCCAGATAAGTAGTAAACGGGAAAACAAAACCGAGAACTTGGAAAAAATTGAGTATTTTACCTTAGAAGCAAAGCGGCAGGGTGCAGACATAGCCATTTTTCCCGAGATGTGCTTGACGGGTTATGTTATTTTAGATCAAGTATACGAGTTAGCCGAAACGATTCCTGGACCAACAACAAAGAAGATATCCGCGATAGCCAAGGAAACAGGCATGCACATCATTTTTGGAATGCCTGAACTAAGCAAAAAAACCCAAGCAACAGTCTATAACACAGCAGTCTTTATTGGACCACAGGGTTTAATCGGTAAATACCGAAAAATGTACTTGCCTACTCACAGTGTGTTTGAGGAGAAACGATATTTTCGGCCCGGATATGAGCCAGCAGCTTTCCAAACGAAAATCGGAAACATTGGATTAACAATTTGTTATGATGTTTTCTTTCCAGAAGTATTTAGGCTGCCAAGATTGAAGGGCGCAAAACTCATAATCTGCATTTCCGCGTCACCGGCAGTGCGTAGGGGCTACTTTGAAATCCTAACAGCCGCCAGAGCCTTGGAAAACACCGCGTATCTCGCATATGTTAACCTTGCAGGAGTTGAGGATGGACTGCAGTTCTGGGGTGGAAGTCGCCTTGTAGGTCCAACAGGCGACGTTTTAGCTAAAGCAAAGTATGATGAAGAGGATTTTGTGATCTGTGAAGTTGATTTTGGCGATTTGCGGGCCGCTGAAACATTTATTCCCACGCTCCGCGATCTCAGACCGGAGATTTATGATCAACTAAAGCGACTTTCAGAGCAAATTTAGCACCTCACACATATACTCGGCGCCTTGGAGTTTGGCATCACAGGCGAATCACAGGGCTGTGATATCAAGTAAATTTCGGCTAAATCACTGTTTTTTAGTGACATCACAGGCTTTTTTAATGGTGCCATCGGGTAGATCTTGTATGTAAAAGTATGTTTGAAGACTTAGATTTAGCAGCTAAAGCTGTGTGTGCTATTTCGTCGGTAATATCAAAAATAGAGGTGTGGCGGGTTTTGGAGTTCCTACAAAAGTGCATTTTTTGTGTAAAGTTCAGGCATATTCATCGAAAAATATACCGATACTATAGCCTTTAATATGTTAACTGTACCAGATTACTGCAGGTTTTAACAAATGTCTATAATTTGAAGGTATTTTAGTATTTTAGCGCTGTTTTGGTCATTTTATTGAGGGGTTTTAAGAGTTAAGGGCCTGTATAAAGGATAAAAAGTAGGGGCAGTATACAAATCTGTATCCATTTTGAGTATGGAGGAAAGGACCGATTTGAAACTAAAAGAAGGCGTAACAGCCTGGCTAAGTGGGGCGTTAGACGACCCTATTGTGCAAATTCTGGCTAAAAATAGCCATTTAACAAAAACACAACTTGAAACTCTACTCATTAACGTTTTAGCCGAAAGTATATCGGGTAAACAGCTAAAGTATGATGAAAAAGCCGCTTTAAGGCTAACAAGGGCTAAAATAAGTCGTGGATCGTTTAACAGGACTTTAAAACAGTCCAATGAAAATGTCATTAAGTCCATCTATACAGTACTACTTCTAGGGTATTTGGGTGTTTTTGAGTCCACAACTCTCGACCCATATCTCGAAATAGCTAATAAACTACATGAATATGTCGAGGCTCACCAGGACATACCCAGCAAGGAAGAGGAACTAAAAGACCACCTAAAAGTCATAGAAATCATCAGAACGGAGCTCGAAACGAGCTTAAAACGGCTTGCTAGTCCATCAGAAGAGCTACTGTGACGTCACAAATCACAGGCTAATTCTGCCATTTTTTACGTATTTAAGGATGTAAATCACACATCACGCAGGTCCAATATTCAAGGATTATTCTGCAAAACAGGGCTAAATCAAAGCTATTTTTTTCACATGGATAAGTAGGAGTAGAAGGGACACTAGTTGTTTGTGATGTGTGATGTCATATTAACACAAGATGACGTCACCGATAACCTTAAATTTCCATGGAGAATACTGTGATGTGTGATGCAAAGATGAATCACGTGGAGTCACGGCCAAATCACAGGGGAATAAAAGCATGGTTGACCTAACAGCAGCAATCTTTGGCGTATTATTAGCTTCAACAGCGGTAGCCGCATATGAATATTATCATCAAATTCGAAGGGCACACAGAGAATATGAGAAAGCAAGAGATTTCATTGAGGACATTGTGTTAAGTTTCAATCGTGAATTAAAACGTGAAGCCAACAAATTTGACACAATGGTTTCCAAAGTCGACGGCAGCATTATCGCAGCCGACGCCAGCCACCGAAAAGCAGAAAGACTAGAGAGCAAAATCGAACCACTCGAAAACCAAATTGGCGCGCTTAGTCAATCACAGCAAGAGATGTCAAATACAATTACAAAGAACTTATCAGTAAACACGCAAAACAATATCACCATCACGTCTGGGTTGTCCGGATTAGAGTTAAAGCTCCAAGATATCGTGGCTACACAGGAATCTCTTAAAAATAGAATTGCAGAATTCGAGGAACAAATCCAGAAACTATCCGCTCCACCACCACAGCAAGAGGTTAGAGCAGAAATTCTCCTGCCGCCTGTACCAATTAGACGCGACAAAGCCTTAGCATCTCTAACTGACACGGAGATCACAGTGCTTGAAATGCTCTTAAAAGAAGGCGCGAAGACTGCTCCGGAAATCAAAGAGAGAGTCCACCTTAGTAGAGAACATACTGCACGGTTGATGAAGAAGATCTATGAAGAAGGATATGTTGAGAGGGAAGCAGGTAAAATTCCGTTCCGCTATACTATCAAGAAAGAAATGGAAGCTCTGCTAGAGAAGGCTGAACCTCCAACAATCTAACAACAAAAAATTTAGCTCCATATTGTGAAGGAGATTGTGAACTGGGATGAAGAACTTGTGAAGCTATTTTATGCGCTGCTTAATTGTCTGTGAAATGTTTGGCGCAGTCTTGTACTTGAGGCTGTTTGATCCACCAGTTCTCATTAGCATGCCTTTTACA
>Ga0210136_1000018_pt1 | contig 16943 bp, 15 predicted proteins | sample WestPond_Cattail_3_FD_185583 | JGI IMG/M metagenome (GOLD analysis project Ga0210136, IMG submission 185583) | Wetland microbial communities from the San Francisco Bay, California, USA, that impact long-term carbon sequestration -... | ecosystem: Environmental > Terrestrial > Soil > Wetlands ... | reverse complement strand
ATCACCACTCGATTCTGTATTAGCTTAAACCTCCTTTTGCTTTAGGCATAAGCCACGAACCATCGCAACTTGCTGTATTTAGCTGACCTAAGCCTTCCCGGCAAACCCCAAACTTCATCCCATTTAACTTAACTAAATCGTGAATATCTTTGAGCAGTTTGAACCTGAACTCTTTAGGCAACAGCGTGCTTCCACCGATTCGTTCACCCAGCTGAAAATATAGGGGTTTAAGTTGTTCTGCCACCTTGGGCAGAGCTTGGCTTAACCTCATCCAGTTGTCCGCTTTAGCCTTATATGTGGAACAAGTTACGTGTTTGATGCCGATGCTTGACAGCTCCGCGATTAGTTTTTGGGGGTGGTCATTAACGAAGGGTATGATGGGGTCTATTCTCACTGAAACAGGGATTCCTGCTTTAGTTAGGTCCTGTGCAGCTCTAAGCCGTTGGGAAGAAGACGGAGCCAATGGTTCAAGGGTTTTGGCGACACAATCGTCATCGGTGGTTATGGTTAAGGCAACTGTAGCGGGGACTTTTCCAAGGAGGTCGTCGTCTCTTGTTACGATGTTGCTTTTTGTTATGATTTGAATTTTGCAGTTACTTTCCACAAGAATTTCGAGGCACCGCCGAGTTAAACCTTCAGTTGCTTCAATTCGCGGATAGGGATCCGACGAGTTTGCTAATGAAACGGTTTCTCCTTTAAGTTTGATAGCTTCCCTTTTCAGTATTGCTATTTCATCTTTTTTGGGGCGGCATTCTTTGAAGCTTTGAATATAGCTTGATGCATAGCAGTAAATGCATTGGTGGTCGCAACCCGTGTATGGGTTAAATGTCAACTTGGCTGGGCATGTGCAGAGGCTTGAACGCCAAGGATCAAAACTTGAAATCAACGGCACCAAACATTCACCATCCGTATTAATCCATGAAGCCAAACAAAAAGCATTCGCAGCAACAATCATATCTAGTCCGAGGAATGTGTCACAATCACAATTTTAATGCCGAGCTTCCTGAAATAGTTGCAAGCATTACAATATGAGAATAAAAATTTAGGACACAGGAGGATTTTGCCTATTTTTCTAGTTGTGATTTTAGTAGGTTTATTGCTGACCATGCTGCAAGTGCGCTGGTGTGGGGATTGTCTGGGTGGGGGTCGTTGGCAAACTGCATAGTCATTTCGCCGTAGCGCCATTTGATATGGATTTGGTGGGTGTTGCGTACGATGGTTGGGTCGGATACCACTTGCACTTTCACTTTGGCTGGCTTAACGGTTAAGGCTAATGTTGCTGCAATGTTCATTTCCCGTGGGAACTGTCTTGCTGCTTCCTCTGCGTAACCCTCATATACGGTTTCCTCTTGGTTGTTGGTTTTTCCAAGGGCTTTGGGGGGTTTGCGGGTAGTTAGCGTGACTTCGTTGATTCCAGCTAAAGCAGCAGGAGAGATCGCGTCTAGCCCCCCGATGGCACCTGAGGGAAAGTGCAGTTTAGGGGTATTTGTGTTTAGATCTAAAAGTGCGCCTGTGCTCATGATAATGAAGTCGATGTTTGCCGCTAAAATTTTGTTATAGTATTCTCGCACGGCCTGCTGAGATGCTGCCTCAACAACTATTGACGGCTTGGACACAAGCAACTCATCCACGTTCGGCATGATTTTTACAGGGAATTTTAATCTGTCTTTGAGTTTCTCTGCTTTTGCCACATCCACATCGAAAATGACCAATTCATCACAGACTACTATCTTACGCTCAATGGCTTCAGCTAACACTGTTCCGATGGTGCCGCAGCCAATTAACCCGACCTTTTTCATTTCTTTGTTACCGTCCCGAAGATAGCAACAGCAATTACCCCTGGAAATTGTGGCACTTCTTGGCCTTGACCAGCTTTGGGAATAACACTAAAATCACCTACAACTTTGAGGGTTCCTGCAATATCCCCTTTGCATGAAAGGATTAGGTCGGCGCTTGTTTCATTTCCCGCGTAGACTTCAAGGGACAAAACGGGAATATTTAATGGCAACTTTTGCGCTGCTTTCTTTCTTCGCACATCCTCGATTAAAGCCATCACTTTGTCTCCCTCCTCTTCAATTGTATCGTCGACTAGGGCGTTGTCTACCTTTGGCCAAGGAGTTATCTGCAAACTTTTCAAACCTTTATCCTCGGCGTACATATTCTGATAGATTTCTTCAGTTAAGTGAGGGGTTATTGGTGCTAGCAACTGCAGAATTTTATACAGTACCTCATAAAGGGTCCGTTGAGCAGCGCGCCTTTTCGCTGCGTTCTCCTCCTCTTGATGATAGAGTCTATCCTTCACTGATTCGATGTAGTAGTCGCAGAAAACGTGCCAGGTGAAATTACGGATTTCTTCAATGGCGACATTAAATTGGCATTTTTCAAAGGCTTCGGTAACTTTTTTTGCCAGGTTCTCGGTTTTGCTAAGAATCCATTTATCAAGCAGCTGCAGCTCAACTTCCGCTTTGGCTTTGGGGTCGTAATCTGCTAAAAGGTTGCTCGCGAACCCAGTAACGTTCCACAGCTTTACTAAAAAGCGTCTGCCATACTCGACATCTTGGGCCCGATAAGGAATATCTGAGCCTGTCGCTCCTCCACCAGCAGCCCACTGTCGAGTGGCATCTGCACCACTCTTGTTCAGCACTTCAGGTGCCGCAGCGTAATTTTTAAGCGACTTGCTCATTTTTCTGCCATCTGCACCCAATACCATGCCATTTATGAGAACACTGTCGAATGGGCGCTGATCGAATAGGGCTAGGTGACGTACCATGAGGTAGTATGCCCAAGTTCGGATGATGTCTGTTCCGGATGGGTGAACGCTTGCTGGGTACAGGTGCTTCCAGTCAGAACGGTCTGGCCAGCCCGCATGGACAGCACACGTGATTGAAGAATCCATCCATGTATCCAACACATCGGTTTCCCCAGTAAAACCGACGCCGCCGCATCGGGGGCATTTGTCTATGTGTGGTTTTTCCATTCGGGGGTCGATTGGCACCCAGCTTTCCTGAGCAACAATGACTTCTCCGCAACTATGACAATACCAAACCGGAATGGGTGTAGCAAAAAGTCTCTGCCGACTAACTACCCAATCCCAATCCAAGGCCCGTGTCCAATCGATTAGACGGTTTTTCATATAATCGGGATACCACGGAATCTCGTTAGCATTTTTTTCCACAGCTTTTGAGAGTGGCATGGTTTTCATGAACCATTGTTTGACCTCTAGAATTTCGACTTGTGCTTTGCAACGATCGCAAACGCCCACTTCCTGCTGTATCTTTTCTGTCTTTTCCAGCAGTCCAGCAGTTGTTAAGTCGGCAACGATTGCTGCACGCGCTTGGTTAACATACAAACCCGAGTATTTGCAGCCAGCTTCGCTGATTCTTCCGCTTTCAGTTAGGAGGCGTATAACTGGAAGTTTGTGTTTTATTACAGTTTTTACATCTTCTTTATCGCCGTAAGTACAGATTTGGACAACACCTGTACCAAAACCCGGGTCCACTGATTCCTCACTAATGATTGTTACTTCGCGGTTCATGAGGGGCACAGAAATTTTTCTGCCAATGTACTTGCTGTAGCGTTCGTCTTTTGGATTTACTTCCACGGCAACGCATGCTGGAATAAATTCGGGGCGTGATGTAGCAATTAGTAGGTATTCATTGCTGCCTTCCAGATAGAACCGAATATAGTGTAGAGTCCCTTCCTTTTTTACATGGTCGACTTCTGCGTCGGCAATCGCGGTTTCATCTCGAGGACACCAGTTAACAGGGTGCGTGCCTTGATACATGAAACCCTTCTTGTGAAGCAACACGAAGCTAAGTTGTGTACGACGCCAATAGTCGGGATCCATCGTCTTGTATTCGGTGGTCCAGTCTATGCTCGCACCCATTTTTAGGATGCCTTCCTTCATCATGGCAATGTATTTCTCAACCAGTTCAATACACCATTCGCGGAACTGGTCTGGGGGCACGTCGCGTTTGCGGATGTTTTTTGCTTTTTCAACTTGAATTTCTATGCCTAAGCCGTGGCAGTCCCAGCCCTGCGGGAACAAAACGTTGAAGCCTTGCATGCGTTTGTAACGAGCAACCATATCAAAATATGTCCAGTTGAGGACGTTCCCCATGTGAAGTTCACCTGAGGGGTAAGGAGGTGGTGTGTCAATACTATAGGGCACACGCTGCTTATCATTCCAATCATAGTGGTAGATACCCATCTCTTCCCATTTGCTCTGCCATTTCCGCTCGATTTCAGCAAAATTATATTCCTTAGGCATAGGCTGCATGATAATCACTCGTTAGTGTTCGGGTAGGAAAACTAAAATATCACCTAAAAACATTATCCCTTAGTTCTTGGGGAGCTGGGAAAAATGACCCGGCTGAGAGGACGGCTGTTTGCTGTCGACCCTTAGGAACCTGAACCAGGTAATACTGGCGGAGGGAAAACAGAAGTGGATGCAAAATATAATAGTGAATTTAGAAACACAAATTCTTTTAAAAACCCAAAAGTTTTAGCTGAAATGGCGATTTTCGTTGCTTTGGCAACCGCCCTAAGCTTCATAATTGTCTACACCCTACCCCAAGGTGGCTCAATTACTGCAGCATCGATGGTACCTATTCTCTGGTTGGCACTTAGGAGAGGATCAAAAGTAGGGATAACCGCGGGTGTGATCTACAGTTTGATCCAACTCATGATATTACCCTATGTAATTGACCCTATCCAGTTGCTCTTGGATTATCCTTTAGCTTTTGGTGTCTTAGGCTTAGCGGGGTTCTTTCCAAAAAGACCCGTATTGGGAGCAGCAGCTGGAATTAGCATGCGTTTCCTAATGCATTTCATTGCAGGCGTAGTTTACTGGGCACCCGTATATGCTCCAAACCTAAACCCATTTGACTACTCAGCCGTGTACAATGGCAGCTACCTGTTGCCCGAATTTCTAATAAGCGGATTTATTCTTTACTTGTTGCAGAAGAGTAAAGTGTTGAGGGCGTACATGTAATTGGGAAAACTTGCTGCCAAAGAACTCCAAAAAATGTTGGAGTGCATAAAAAAGGATTTCCGAGTACTCGTTCCGCCCATGATTGGATATGATGCGGGAGTTCACCTTTTACATGGCAAGTACGTGGCGGTTGCAACGGACCCATGCACTGGTGTACCTGAAGAATGGTTTGGGTGGCTGCTGATTCATTATGCTTCTTCAGATGTAGCGTTGTTTGGAGCTAAACCTGAATTCTGTACAATAAATCTCCTTGGACCAATAGGGACAAAACCAGAAGTTTTCCAAAAAATCATGAAGCAAACTTGCAGTGCCGCTGACGAATTGGGAATCGCAATAGTTAGGGGACACACGGGGATGTACGATAGCCTCAAAGGTTTACTGGGTGTTTGCACCGTTTACGGTATCGTGGAACCTGACAGGTTGATTACGCCGGGAAATGCAAAACCTGGAGACTTGATTTTGTGCACTAAGCCACTCGGGATGGAAACAGTCACAAACCTATCGTTGACTAACCCAGCACTTGCACAAACCCTCTTTGGGACTGAACAGCAAAAGAAACTCTCAACTCACGTTCCAATGCAAAGTTGCGTTCGGGAAGCGCTTGAACTTGCACAAATAGGCGGTGTCCATGCTATGCATGATGCAACTGAAGGTGGATTTGTTGCGGCGCTTAATGAGTTAGCGCAAGCCTCAAATGTAGGTTTTAGGTTGGAATGGGAAAAATTTCCGTTTACTAAAGAACTCTTGGCATTGCAGAGTTACTTCAAACTCAGCGATGAACAGTTGATAGCTATGTCTTCGACCGGTACAATCTTGGCGGCGGTTAAGCCTGTGGTACAAGAAAAAATCAAAGCAACATTAGCCAGGAGCGGACTTTCCGGATACATTCTTGGGGAAATCACAGAAAACAAAGAAAGGGTTTTGATTAAAAAAGGCAAGGAAACAACATTTCCACCAATCGCCGATGACCCGTACACCCTGATTTTGTCTGGAAAATAGTTTACTTTTTTAGTTCTTTTAACACGAAGTTGACTATTTCTTCGGCAATGTTAACTTTTGCAACTACCTGCAAGCCTTTCCAGCCGGGTTGGCTGTTTACGTCTACGATGCGAGGTCCATCTGGTCCCTCAAGGATGTCTACGCCAGCAATCTTGCAGCCTACTGCTTTAGCTGATTTTACGGCTATCTCCTCAAATTCTTTACTGATCGTTGCTGGTTCCGGTTTGGCTCCTTGGCTATAGTTTGTTTTCCATCCTGTAGCTACCCTGCGCATGCATGCAACGACTTGGTTTCCGATAACGAAGGCTCGTATGTCCGAGGTTCCGTGAGGTACGAATTCTTGCATGTAGATAACGCCATGGTGGAAGGTTATGGCTTTGAAGACCGTGTCGGCGATGTCTATGTCGTTTACGCGTGTGGCTCCTTGTCCGCGTGAGCCGAAGATGGGTTTGACAACTATGTCGCCTCCGAGTTCATGAAATGCTTTTATGGCTTCGTTTACGCTTTCGGTGGCTAATGTGCGAGGTACAGGGACGCCCACGTCTTCTAGAAGCGCTAAAATGTCATATTTGTCGACGCAGTGTTCGATGGCGGTCGGCGGGTTAACCATGTAGAACCCTTGGCGCTCAAGCTTGTAGAGCATGTCCATGCGGAAAACCAATTCCTCTAATGAGCCTCGTCCAATCGGGCGAATGATTAGTGCATCTAATTCATCTAGAATACTTGTACCATTGACTTTAAAGTAAGGTCTGTAAGCAAGTCTTGCTACAAGACGTGGGAAAGTGAAGCATTCGTAGGGAATCCCTCGTTTAGTTAGGGCTTCTCGAACTTGAGTGGAGCTCCAGGCTTCCATGTTCCTAGTCATTATTCCGAATTTCAATTTTAGTCGGTCCTTACGTTGGTCTTTAGAACATGCTGAGGGATTGTGCTCTTAAAGTTTCTGGGGAGAGCGCAAAAAAATTGAGCCATGCGACTTCTTCTGGCAAGCTAAAGTAGTCTATTTCTAATTTTTTCAGCATGTAGACCAATAGTTTCTCTATTTTTGCCTATCAAATCACCAACTAATGCACCTAAAACCAAGCAAATTATAAAGCTCGTAACAGCAAACAAATCGATACCAACCGTACTCGAAATTAGCGACATAACCCCGGTTGCCATAAATGAGAGCACCATCACTGCCCAAATGCTGAAACCAACTATGGATGCTCCAACAAAAAAGAACGTCGCACGTTTATTGTAACCCTCAGAAGACATGAAACCAATGTAGAAGGTCAAACCCAAAATCGACAAAATACTGCCTAAAATCAATAGCTCTTTTCCCAGCGAGATCTGCATTAATAATCCAACGGCAACAGCAAAAACAAGAACAGCCGTAGTCATGGTTACCCAGTAATACTTGCTCTTCAGCAGGTTAACTGGTTTTGGTTGGTCCTTAAGACGTTTCTTCTGTTTGCTCTTTTTAGGCTGAGCCTTCGGATAAGTCTTGGGCATGCTCATCTGACTGTTTTTTACCTCTTATTAATTTTTCATATAAAAACCTAGAAGCCTTTGCCGACATCTCAAAACAACTTATTTTATTCTTTCAAGGCGAAGTGTATTTAGTAAAAGCAACATGGTTACTCCATCGTCTCCTGAAGCAACTGTGAACCACAACGGCGTTAAACCCATCAAGCCTAAAGCACCCAAAATCAACTTTATCACCAGCGAAGCAGCAATATTTTGTTTGGCTATGGTCATTGTTTTTTCGCTAAGTTTTAGAAGATAGGGAATCTGGGCAAGTTCATCTTTCACCAAAACGACGTCTGCTGATTCCAGGGCAACATCCACTCCGTGTGCACCCATTGCTATTCCAACGTCTGAAGCAGCAAGCGCGGGAGCATCATTTACTCCGTCGCCAACCATCGCTACCAAACCTTCTTTGCCCTTCATGTCCTCGATACATTGTAGTTTATCCTCTGGGAACAATTCAGAATGAACCTCTTCAATACCCAACGAAAGGGCTGTATCGTTGGCGATTTCAGCCCGGTCCCCAGTCAACATGGCAGTTTTGACCCCACTCTTCTTTAAGGAACGAATCGACCTTAACGCGTCTTCCCTGACCTGATCAACCACACAAACTGCCGCTAAACCGACTTTGCCGACAGAAACACAAACAGCAGTATGAACATCTCCTTCGGCAATCTCAAAGGCTTCCGTGCAGTTGCAACCAAGTTCACGCATAAACTCTAGGTTACCAATGGCTACGTGCTTTTCGTTGACTAAGCCAACTATGCCTTTACCTGGAACCTCTACAACGTCGGTTACTTTTACTTTGCTTAAGTCAATGTTTCGCTCCATAGCTCTACGAACGATGGCTTGCGCAACGGGGTGATTGGAGAACTGATCGAGTGCTGCCGCATAAGTTATGGCTTCATCTTCTGCTTTTGAAAGGTCAACTCGCTTCACTTCATGCACAGCTTGTCGTCCAAGCGTCAACGTGCCAGTTTTGTCGAAGACAACTTGTTTAACTCTGGCAAGTTTCTCGATGAAAACACCGCCCTTAATGATCACACCTCTCTTTGCAGCGATTGTTATTGCAATAAAAACAGTTGCAGGAACCGAGATTATGAAGGCACTTGGACAAGATACCACCAACAAAATAAGTGAACGGTAAAACCACGTGTGGAACGTTCCTCCCAAAAGATATGGCAAAGCTACGGCAGTAAAAACAGCTAAAGCAATCACTATGGGTACATAGATTCTGGCGAACCTGTCCACTAAGCGTTCTATACTAGCTTTTCTCTTTTGAGACTCTATTACAAGTTGAACAATCCGAGATACCAAGGTCTCCGTGGATTTCTTTGTCACTTCAATCTTAAGTGGTCCAGAGCTGTTTAGGGTACCTGCAAACACGCAGTCGTTAACTCTTTTCGGAACTGGCACTGACTCCCCCGTGACTAAAGCTTGATCCACATGGGAAAAACCATCGACCACATTTCCATCCAATGGAATACGTTCACCAGGTTTGACTAGAATAATTGCACCTGCTTCAACCTCAGCTACATCCAGACTTTTTTCAATCCCAAACCTTAATACGCGTGCTTTTTCAGGAATGACTTTGGATATTTTTTCCACGGTTCTTTTTGCCCTGTCTTGGATGTAGCCTTCAAAGTACTCGGCTAGACTGTACAAGAAAAGCACCGTGGCGGCTTCAAAACGGTAATCAAGATAGAGGGCTCCCAGACCTGCGACTGCCATTAAAAACTCTACGCTAAATTGCCTCTCAACTAACAGTTCCTTTAGGCCAATGACCCCGATGTAAATGGCCGAAGTCAAGATGGCAATGTAGTAGAAAATTAAAGATAAAGTTGCGGGAACATTCAACAGAGGAATAGCAAAACCAAGCGGTACCCCCTTAGCAAGCAAGTCCAATGAACCGCTGACTAGTACGGTCACACCTAACCAAACAGCGAACCCTACTATGACCCGTCTGTTTTCTGTCTCTTCGCCTATAGTTTCTTTCTCTGGTTTTTCTTCACAAGTCCCCATAAAAATAACCCAGAACGTGACTACCAAAAATAAGACATCTTACTTAATAAGAATAAACATCAAAACAAGAGATTTCCAAAGCGAGCGTTCATTTTCGAGGAAAACATCTATTCAAGCAACACTTAGGCTTGATTCGCCTAACCTAGTTGCTATCGAGTTTGTTTATTGGCAGCTGTGAGTCCTAATGCTCGTTTTCGGTAGCAGGGCACGTCGAACTCAAAGAGAGATGTTTTCCTCATTCTTTTGCTCCAAGCAACGGCATTGGCACGTTTGCTTTAAAACACTTTCGCCTAAGCTTTAGAGTTTCATATTATCAAAAAGTGAGAAAGCAATTGATTCAGTTTGACCAATCAATAGAAACAAGGAATATACTCTCTTACCTTAAACTTTACGCCTAATCTGACAGCAACCGCCTGCACCTTAGCCAAATCGACTTCAGGCACCCGCACAACCGTAACTTCAACATCAAGTATCGATTTTGTTTTGTTTATGAAATCGAGAACTGCTTCATATGCTTCAGGGAACGTTGGCATGCAGATTTCATTATAGGTCTCCCTATCTCCAGCGTTTAAGCTAATACTTACTTTATCGACTCCAGCTTCCTTCAACAGCCCAGCTACGTCCTTGGCAGGATTCAATATGTTACCATGCCCATTCGTATCCAATCGAATCTGAATTTGTTGCCCAAGATTTTTTCTTGTCCAACTTGCAAGTTCAAGCAAAATCTCAAGTCGCTCTGTTGGTTCACCAAAACCACAGAAAACTAATCCCTTCCAACTTCGCATATGCAAAACCTCCGATAACTCAGTAACAATTTGGTTATAGGTCGGTTCCTTTGCGAGTTTAAGGTTAAAGTCATTAATTCCGTTCTTGTATCGTTTGAAGCAAAAATAGCAACTATTCGTGCATAGGTTGGTTATGTTTAGGTAAAGAGTGTTATCTAACCAGTAGACTGTTTTAGGCTTATCTTTTATAACCATACACTATTCCGCTAACAATGGAAAACTATCTTTCCCCTATAGACTTTGGCTTCTCTAAAAAGGACCTTTCATTATTTTAGCCTGAAAAAAGCAAAAATACAAAAATGATTTAAAATGAAAAAAGAAAAGGATGATTATTTTATTCAGTTGTGTTTTCGTCGTTTTCTTCTGCTTGGGGGGTTTGGTCGCTGTCGTCCGCTTCCGTTATCAGTTCCGAATGCGCCTGTTGGGGCGCTTCTGAAGGGTGGGCCGGAATGTGTGCCTCCTCCACCAAGGAAATAGTTTCTATAGCGGGTTCTTCAAGGACTTTTTCAAGGGTAGTTTCGATTGGAGCTTGCTCTGTTACTTCAAAGGCTTGAAGCGGAGCTTCAATTACAGGTTGTTCTTCCTGAATTGCTTCTGCAATTGGCTCGGTTGCAATTATTGTCTCTGTTGGAACTTCGATCGGTGTTTCGATTACGGGGACTTCTTCAACTGCGATTGCTGGCTGCTCGATTAGAGCTGCTTCTTCAACAACTGCTACTTGAGCTTCCTCAACGATTGCGACTGGCATTTCAACCGGTGCTTCTATTATGGGAGCAGCTTGGATTACTTGTTCTTCGAGTGTTGGCTCGGTGATTATTGCTTCCGTTACTATTTCAACTGCTTGTTCTGGCTCAATTGCAACTACTTGAGCCTCTTCTACTGGGGCAGCTTCTAAAATTGGAGTTTCTTCAACTATTGGAACTTCAATTGCTGGAGTTTCAACGATTGTGGCTTCCTCAATTGGGGCTGATTCTGCAACGATTTCAACTGCTGGGGCTTCTTCAACCGCGACTGTTGGCTGCTCGATCGGAGCTGCTTCAACTGGAGCAGCTTCTTCTACGATTATTGCTGGAACTTCTTCAACATCTGCTACTGGAACTTCGACTGGTGTTTCGATTATGGGGGCTGTTTCAGTTGGAGTTTCTACTGCAGTTTCAACTGCTGGAGCTTCAATAACTGGGGCTTCTTCAACCGCTGGTGTGCTTTCAACTACTGGAGCGGTTTCAACTGGGGTTTCGGTCGTGACTTGCTCAACTTGAGCTTCCACTGGGGCCTCGAAAGGGACCGCTGTCTCCACTGGAGACGCTTCTGCAACAGAAGCAGTTTCTATTGGAGCACACTCAATTGGGGCTGATTCTGCAACGATTTCAACTGCTGCGGCTTCCTCAACTGCGATTGATGGCTGCTCGATTGGAGCCGCTTCTGTTGGGGCAGTTTCGATGGGCGCTGCTTCAATTGGAGAGGCTTCTTCTATGATTATTGCTGGAGCTTCTTCTTGGGAAGTTTCGATTATTTGAGTTGCTTCGACAACGGGAGTTATTGGAGCTTCGATAATTTGGGCTTCAATTGGAACTGATTCTGTGGGGGCTTCAACTATTGGAGCTGGTTCAGCTGCAGGAGTTTCCGCAACTGTTGCTGTTTCAATTGCCGGGATTGTTTCGGTTGGGGCTTCAGCGGCTTGTTCAATTGGAGCTTCTGCTGGGGCCTCGAAAGGGACCGCTTCTACCGGAGCAGCTTCAGCTACTGGAACTTCGATTGGAGCAGTTTCTATTGGAGTCGACTCAACGGGGCAAGTTTCAATGATTGCTGGTTCAACAGGTGTAGCTTCTACTGGGACCTCTAAAGGGGCCGCTTCTACTGGAGCGGCTTCAGCTACTGGAACTTCGATTGGAGCAACTATCTCTGGAGCTACCGGGGCTTGAATTGCTGGTTCTACGGGAAATAACTGGTTTATTGCTTGCTTTATTACATCTAACTCGTTTCGAGTTGTCTGGAGAGTGTTTGAGAGAAGGTTAATTTCTCGAACGTAGCTATCTTCGTCGATTTCCCCTACAACATGCTGAATTTCGTAGTTAGCGAGGAGCATTTCGAGCGTTTTAAGTTGACTTCCCAATTCTTGGGTTTTTACCTGCATTTTTTCAGCAAGTTCTTTTCGTTGTTTTTCGATTTCAGCGATTGCTGCATTGATATCGCCGGTGAATGAGTCTCTAGTGGCTTGTGAGATTTTGCCTGACTCGTAAAGGTTGTCTAAGGCTTGTTTTTTCTTGTTAGCAATTTCGTAGTCTTCATTTAATCGTTTAAATGTATATTTCCATGAAATCACGTTTAGGGCACCGTACTGTCCTACAGTAAGATGGGAGATAACGTTTGTTAACATGTACATATATCGGTAGCTAATAAATTCGGGACTCAAAGCAGAAAAATGGTAATTTTGCAGTAAAAAAGAGACATGATTCAATGGATTTATGTAAACAAATAGTGTAATATTTCTGAAAAACGCTTCTGATTAAATGACATTTCTATGTCAACTGTCACTTGTTTGTTAGCGTGTTATGTCGAGATATTTGAAACTGATTTTGATTTCTATTTCGCTGTTTTTTCGATTGTTAACGATTTTCGAATACGTGACGTGTTTATTTTGTTTATACTCATCTTGATTAGTTATAATAAATAATGGTTTGTTATTCTAATTCTGAATAAGTCTTATATATCTAAACAAGAATAAACATTATTCAGGCGCAAAAAACATGGTAGCATTAACAATCACAGTTAACGGAGAAAAATCCGAAGCAAGAATAATCAAAAAAATGCACGAACGAGTTATAAAAAGCTTCATGGACACAATAATAATGACCGAACTACAAAACGGACCCATAAGCGGATACGACGCAATCACATTCATACACAACAAATTCGGCTTTCTTGCCAGCTCAGGCACAATCTACTCACTGCTTTATTCCCTTGAACGAAACGGCCTAGTCGAAGGAACTTGGATTGAACGAAAAAGAGTCTACAAACTCACAGAAAAAGGTTCCAGAACTATCCGAACTATCCTCAACTCCCAGGACAAAATCAAAGGATTCATCTCAACAATCCTCAAAACACAAACAGTCGATTAGTAGTCTCTTTTTACCACTAAATCAATAGAAATACTAAAAAACCCCTTCGTGTTTTCCTATCAGCCGCAACGAATCTTTGCGGGTCCGTAGCTCAGTCAGGCTAGAGCACCGGACTTTTAATCCGGGGGTCGCGGGTTCAATTCCCGTCGGACCCGCCAAAATTCGCTTTTGTCAAAGCCACTTTTGTCGCAAGATTGAAAAAAACAGCTGCTCAAACTTACGTGCATGCATTTGACAATTGGTCGCATTTATTATGAAACTCCCGCCGAGAAAAATATGACCAACCTATAATCTCATAGCTTTTAACCTAAAAAATTTGAAATGCCATCGTCTGTTGCGATATTATTCGATTATGTAACTATAGTTTTAATGTAGTCCCAAATCTTATCACTTACATAATGAAGCGTTTTGACTACGGGTCCTTTTTTGGTGGTTTTGGCAGTGACTGCATCGACGAGGCTTTCGCCAAGCGCTAAGGCTTTGCCATGTTTCATATCAACAACAATAACGATGTCGCCTTTGCCGAATTCTCCATCAATCCGCACAATGCCAGGAGCCATAACAGTCGCACCCTTGCAAACGTAAGGGATAGCACCCATGTCAACCACAATTTTTGGCGCTTTAGCAATGAATTCTCCGAAAAGCAATGTTGGTAGAATGGTATCGACGACTTTGTATAACACAGGTTTACCAGCTATAAGATAGATTTCGCCAACATCTGACTCCACTACTTCAACGTTAGCTTTAAAGCCGAAAAGTGCGTCTAGATCAATTCGGAGTTTTTGTGAAGCTTCCTCTATGATTTGTTTGGCTTCTTTAGTTTTCAGGGGATACCTGCGTTGTTTTGTAGGCATGCTTGACCTTCACTATTGGGTTCCTTGTGGGTTATTTAGTTTTTCTTGGCTACTTTCTGTTTTCTCTTGAGACTTTTTCTTCAAAAACTTCTCTGCAAGTTTTCCTAAGTCGACTTTCAACAGAATAATGGTTATGACTACGGTTAGGATAATTGAAATTGCCACCATAATTTCTGGACTTAGCCAACCTGAAAACAAGTTACTTGCCTCTTGTCCAATAAATGCGCCAGCAATCGCTATTGTGAGTTTACCCAGAAAGTACGAAATAAAAAACTTTACTGGACTATACTTCATCAAGCCGAGTGGAATAACTATGGGTTCATCGGGAAGTGGCGTAGCAGCTACCAGAAACAGCAGTGGAATAGCCCAGTGCTTAATTTTGGCAGCATCAGCGTCCAATCGTGCTTGTCTTTTTGGGTTAAGATGCCCACTTACAAAGAAGGTAACCATGTAATGGATGCCTTTGGCCAAGGCTGCACCAAAGGCAATGAAAATGCCTATCAACACTAATGTTGCTGCATCCACATTACCCAGACTAATCGCTGCCGTTGAGGCAATCAGAAGGTTTGATGGCCCAGCAAAAGGGATCAAATTGAAACCGAACCCCGTAAGAAAAATAATAATTAGCTCAATTATCGACACCATCTTTTGCTGCCTGCTGGTCTTTCTGCAAAAATAGACGCATCAAACTTATAAGTTCACGTGATAAACCATCCAAGTCTGTCGTCACAGAGAATGTACCTAGGTATCATGTTGAGTCATTCTTTTAGCCCCATTAGTTTAGACATAATAGCAATCGATAGAATGAAAAAAGACAGGAGCAAAATTGTCAGGCACGAAAACTCTGGAATAGTAGGCGTTGGAATTGGTGATGTACCCAGTGAATCAACGATGTTTATCCAAATGTCAAAATTTTGATCCCAATGAATACATTCCTCCATGCAAAAGGTAGAATCCATAGTGCCTCTAAAATTCTTCAAATCGTGTGGTGTTTGTGCCTTAACGCTTGTAGGTACGAATATCATTAAAGAGATTAAAACAGCAAAGACAAGTACCAAGGCTTCAGTTTTGCCAAAATTACCCATAGAAACGCCAAACATTTCCTTCTAGTCCGAAGAGAAAAAATCAGTGTTTGTTTTCTTTAGTTATGATATTAGGTGTTCTACAAATCTCCAACCTGTTTGACATAAATATCTATAAACCGCTTGCTAGAATGGCTCATTTTGTATTTTATAGTTAATTATGTCGGTACACTTGCACAACAGTTAGGTAGGTTGCCATGCTGAAAACATAATTCGTTGATTACAATATATTATATCATGTAATTTTGGGAGGAGTTAAACGTGAGCAATAAAAAGAGTAGGCAAAAAAAATTGGAATTTAACAGACTTCTTGAATGCAGTTATTCAAATTCTGTTGCTAAAGAGATAAAACGTTGGTACGATTCTTAAGATGAATTTACAGGCGAGATTTCTGTTAGCCCTGTCATAAGTAATTGAATTCCGTTATCTTTTAGAAAGAGTTTGCTTGTAAGTTACCCCACAAGTCTTTCTTGCTCTGACTATGAATGCGATTGATAGTATGAAGATGAATAAGGGTAGAATTACCAACAATGAAAACTCTGGAATAGTTTGACTGGGGATAGGAGTAACTAAGTTGTCAATAGAGAAAGCAATTGTTGTAACTGGTAAAAAATGTCTCCAATCTGGTATTATGGAATCAAAATATGAATAGTATAAGGTTACAGAGTGCTGACCATCAGTTAAGTTATGAAATTGTATATTGCACTGATACGTCTTATCATGTGTTAGGGGGTTTTCTGAAGATATTGTTAAGTTCAGTAGACTCTTTCCAACGGGAAAGTGTGTAATAGAATTATCAAAGCTATAGTAGTAGTCAAACACAGAAACTGTCTCTAATGTCAAACTTATGTTTGCGCTGTCTGTCCCATAAAGTACAGTATTATTCTGAGGCGACTCCACTGTAAACTTAGGAGGCAAGGGAGCAGGATTAGCATCTGCAATTTCAACAACATACATTCCAGCCAATATGGAAATCACTAACAACAAGACAGTTATTCCCGCCATGAAGGATTGCTTAATCATGGGCATCAGTCAACTTTCTCTTTCTAAATAAGACTACAATAGCGAGTATTGAAAAGAATAGAGGTAGAATTATCAACCATGAAAACTCTGTAACTGTAGGGGTTGGGGTTGGGCTTGGTGAATATTGACTTGCAGTTGGTGAAGGTGCAGAAGTTGGTTTTGGTGATGGGGTAACTGGGTTTAGAGATTGAGGCGGAGTTGAAGTGGGTGAGGGCATTGGGGCAGATGATTGCCAAATCACATAGGAACTTTTTATATCATATATCATTGGAGCATCTGAACCATCTAAAACTCTAAAAGATGTACTTTGGTTTACTGAAATAGTATACTGCTCCTCTGCGAATGGGATGATGCCTTCTGTAACATAGTCTGATACTGCAAGAACACTTAACTGCAATATATGTTGCCCTTTGCTTAGATTCATAATTGCTGAAAACTGTGTTACCCTTGGCATATAATAGGTAATGGCACTATAACCTATTGGTGTACCCTTCCACAGGATAATTGATTGCCCATCAATAATGCAAGTTATGGACATTAGTTTATTTTGTCCAACAACT
>Ga0210136_1000016_pt1 | contig 18044 bp, 26 predicted proteins | sample WestPond_Cattail_3_FD_185583 | JGI IMG/M metagenome (GOLD analysis project Ga0210136, IMG submission 185583) | Wetland microbial communities from the San Francisco Bay, California, USA, that impact long-term carbon sequestration -... | ecosystem: Environmental > Terrestrial > Soil > Wetlands ... | reverse complement strand
TGTGCTGGCCATGGCGAGGCGGAATTGTCCCATGTCAAAAACGGTTATGCCCTCGAAGATGCGGATAAGAGTTGACCAGCTTACGTCAAGTTTTTTTTGGCTGTACTTTAGGAAAGCTTTGCCAACGAGCATGTTTGTGGCTGGCTCAATTTCGTCTGCGTCCAGCGTTTTTAGGTAATTTGCCGTTTGCTCTATGATTTCGAGGCGTTTCTTTGTCGCTTCGACCTTTTCGAGCAGTTCTGCGAGGGATTTGAAAAGCGCAGGCATGGTTTACCTTAAAATTGTTATTATAAAAATATCGTGTTAGCTGCCTATTTAATTGTCCCTAGCAACGTTTCTGTGGCATTGCGCAGCAGGAAACTAAGAAAGAAAAGAAAGGTTTGGCAATTCTTTGGGCTTAGGAGAACACTGAAAACGATGATTCGCCTTCAGGCTCTTCTTGCTTCTTGTTCAGATCAGCGATTTTCTTGGATAACTCTTCAGCTTCTTTTATGTTGCCCAACGCTTTTTGGCTGTCTCTTGCTTCCTCAAGCGCGCTTATGCCGTAGCGTTCGAATCCTTTTGCAAGGGAAGCGTCGGCGGATTTCATGAAGAGTTCTGCAGCTTTGGTGTATTCTTTAAGGTTGAAGCTGCATTCGCCTGCTTTATAGTTCATTTCTGCAGAGCCAAAATAGTTCTGTCCTTTGTAGTAGAGTTCAGCTACTTTGATGAAGATGTCTCGTGCTTCAACGAACTTGCTGTTTTCCATCAAAGCCATAGCTTGTTTATGCAACTTAATTGGATCTTCTTTAACTGTGCTCATTTTTACGCAACTCTTTAGGGTACATGTATTATTCTGCGAGGGGTCACATTTAGATTTTCCCCTTCTGCAACATACTCCTCTCTATTGCTCAGTGGAAACTAAGCCCACTTATGTAAGAGCGAAAAAAAGTCAACAAGAGCAGGCTCTTTTTCTCTCCGACTACGCTTCTGTAAATAGCATAGCTTTTGAAAGTTGTTGTGAGTGCATTCAAAAAGTTTAAACAAGCTAGCGGCGATGCTTTTATAGTAGAGCAAGGTAGTATCCTAAAAATTATAACGCTGTGATACCATTTGAACGAAAAACAAATCCCACAAAAACCACCAACAAGGTTTACTTCATCCAACGCATTCAAAATTGCAGCAGCAGCCATCTTTGCAGCCCTAGTCGCAACCGCAACACTGCTCTTTGTTGTTCCAATCCCAGCGACAAGCGGATACTTCAACCTCGGCGAAACCCTCATCTACGTAGCCACCTTGCTCTTTGGACCCTTAGTGGGCACAGTTGCAGGAGCAGGCGCATCTATAGCTGACGCACTTGTAGCAGTACAATATGCACCGGGAACCTTAACGATAAAAGCCATAGAAGGCTTCCTTGTTGGCTTTCTAACCAAAAAAATAAACCACAAAATAAAAAACCTCACCATAAGCGCCAGCATCGCAATCGTGGTTGGTGGATTTGAGATGGTTACAGGATATTTTCTCTACGAAACCCTTGTCTTAGGGTATCCCGCACTTGTGGCAGCTTCAGAGGTCCCCTTCAACATCATCCAGATGCTCATCGGCTTAGTAATCGCAGTGCCTATCATGCATGCTGTATTACGTATTTTCCCACAGCTTAAAAGCTAGATTTAACAGAGAATAAGCCATGAAGCTTCCGCCTGGGAAAATCCCCATAGACATCTTAAAAGAAGTAGTTTTCAAAAACCTCGGTGCAGCCCGAAACGAAGTCGTTTTGGGACCCTCCGCTGGAGTAGATGGAGCAGTCTTAGATTGCGGCAGTAAAAACGCCATTGTCTCCATGGACCCAATCACCGGCGCGGTTGAACGCATCGGCTGGGAAGCAATTAACGTAAACGCTAACGACGTCGCCACATTCGGGGTTGAACCAGCCTTCTTCTTTTCATGCATCATGCTTCCCGAAAATGCAGACAGCAAAATCGTTGAAACTATCAGCACCCAAATGCACAGTGCGGCAAAAGAATTAGGCATTGCCATCGTGGGCGGACACTGCGAATCCACCCCCGGCTTAGCAAACCCCATTGTTGTTGGCTGCATTATGGGCTTAACTGAAAAAGGCAAATACGTTACTGCCGCAGGCGCCAAAGCTGGTGACAAACTGATCTTAACTAAGAGTGCTGGAATCGAGGGTACTGCTATATTGGCCACAGACCGCGAAGCCCAACTCTCAAAAACCTTTAACTCAACCCTGTTGGAGACTGCCAAGGACTTCTACAACCAAATAAGCGTCGTAAGAGACGCCTTAATCGCTTATAGATCGGGAGGAGTTCACGCTATGCATGACCCAACTGAAGGCGGAATTCTAAACGGTATCCATGAGATGGCTGATGCAGCAGGTTTAGGTGTCCGTGTCATTGAAGAAAAGATCACCGTTGAACCAGAAACCACTAAAATCTGCAGATTCTATGAAATTGACCCACTCCAACTGATAAGCTCAGGTGCCTTACTCATTGCTGCTGAACCTCAGAAAGCAAACAAAATAATTGATAACCTCTGCAGAGAACATATTTATGCTGACGTAATAGGAGAATTTAATCTGAACCCGAACAAGCGCATGCTTATCCACAAAGATGATTCTATAGAAATGCTGCCAAAACCTATTTCGGATCATCTTTGGATTGCATTAGCGCGTTAAACAAAGATTATTGAGAAAGTGGTCCATGTTTTTCGTTTGTGATGATCAAGAACGATAATGCATGTTTACAATATTGGTTTTTATAGTTGCGACCTGAGATAGGTAATAACAATTAATCGGCTCGTGACATTTATTTGACGTCGGGTTTCAGGAAAGCAGCATCAATAACAGCACGTTCACTTACTTCTGGCAAACCGCATCACGCGCAATGGCTAGTCACTAGGAAATGTAATTATCAATGTCGCGGCTGCAACGTTTGGAAAGAACAAGATCAAATAGAACTCTCAGCCGACGAAATAAAGAAAGGCTTAGATATTCTAAAGGAACTCGGCATTGTTGAGCTCGTAATTTCTGGTGGAGATCCACTGCTTCGAGAAGACATTGGCGAAATTATCGATTACGCAACAAAATTATTTGTCACAACGGTATATGACAACGGAAGTTTAGCCGCACAAAAAATAGATGTTTTGCGAAAAGCTGATTTTGTTGCAATCTCAATCGACAGCCTCGACGAAAAAAAACATGATTACCTAAAAAATATACCGGGTGCTTGGAAAAGTGGTACGCAAGCAGTAGAAGCTCTTCACAAAGAAGGAATAAAGGTCAGTGTCACACCGACGATTTCCCAGAAGAACCTCCATGAAATCGTTGATATAACGAACCATTTTACAGCAAAAGGAATCCCGGTTTGGTATTGTCTCTATTCTTATGATACTTCAGTCGATAACAAACAATTATTCAAAATAGGCAAAGAAAACGACGATTTAGTGATAACTGACAAACAGGCAATGGTTAGCCTCTGCAACCAGCTAATTGAAATGAAGAAGAAAAATAGGAAAATCCTCATGACCAATAAACTGCTTACAGCACTGCGAAGTCTGTACGAGGAAGACAGCAACAGAACTTGGAAATGCCAAGCACTCAACCAATTCTTGGTGGTTGACCACTTGGGAAGAGTTGCAGGTTGCCACAACCACAACTTCGCAGGCTCAATCTTTGAATTGCCACAAAAATGGAAAAGTACAGAATTTAAGCAACTACGCGAGACATACCATGAATGCACTCAATGCAACTATCTCTGCTACATGTTCTATTCACTTCACGGAAGTCCAAAAGGTCACCTAACGCTAGCTAGAGACCAGTGGAAAAATGCAAAGTTGATATTCAAATAGCTCAAGTTTCCAGGTTTGGAATAAAAGCAAGAAAAATCGCAATTTTGCTGGCTAATTGACTGTCGAAGTTCAATTCTTCTTCGATATCTGACAAAACTGTTCTGAGAGTGTGCAAGCGCAGTTTTGTAAAGGAGGTAGTTATTAATCTTGGTCCTGCGTCTTGAGGTCTCTTCACTTCGATTAAGGCTGGTAAAAACATCAAAATAAAAACAATGGCAGTCAATGGAAAAGCGACGAGCAATGGAATAAGGGGAATCATAGCATCAGAAATGTCTTATTGTTTAGTTCTCAATATAACAATTTCCATTCCCTAAATGTTCGGTCTTCTCCCAATCACTGTGAGACCTACCCAACAATTTTCCAACAATCAAATCGAAAAAAGCCTTTGTACAAATGAACACATTATACAAAAAAGAGAAAATCATCAAAGGGGCCAACCACTGAACACGCTTTCTACCATCCAAATGTGCGCCTATCCCTATCTCAAAAAAAGGTGCATAATTGCCTACAAAACTGTAGAAAGAAACGAGTACAACAAACCATAGAGCTCCTGCAACAGGTGAACCAAAAAGAATAAGGGATCCACCTGCTAGAAAAGAGAGAAAAGTAATGATCGGCATAAAATAAATGTGCAGAAGCAGCAAACCATCGATTTTCTCTTTCCACTTCAATTTTTTACTTGTCAAAACTTGGTATTCATGTTTAAAACAAACCTGCATATGTCCCTTAGCCCATCTGTGTCTTTGCCTCCAATAAGCCTTCCAAGTGTCAACCGCCTCCTCATAGCATTCTGCGTCACCTGCGTAACGGATCTTATACCCAGCTAAGTAAATTTGAAAAGTAAGATCTGTATCCTCGGTCAACATGGATTCATCAAAACCGCCAAAACCACTCACGATACTTCTCCTAAAGCCGCCAACTGTACCGCCAAATTGGGGGATAAGACCTAAAATGTCACGAGCCTCCTGATCAACTCTATACCCGCCAATTCGCTCTAGGGTTATTAAGCGGGTTACAATATTACGGGGTTCATTTAGGACAACGGGTCGACCTTGAACTGCCCCAACGCTTGGATCAGAAAATTTTTCCACTATTTTAGCTATAATATCAGAGTGCGGAAGATAATCCGCGTCAAAACAGAGCACAATTTCACCTATTGCCTGCTTTAGAGCCGCGTTTAGAGCAGAAGCTTTGCCCTTGCCGCCCGTTTGTTTGTCTCGATGCAGCACTTTTATGAGCTTGTGCTGGTTTGAGTAGTCTTCAGCGATTCGTCCTGTACTATCTGTTGATGCATCATTTATCAAGATGATTTCCAGTTTGTCTTTGGGATAGGATAGTTCAGTCATTTTCTGCAGTAATCTGCCGACTACTTTCTCTTCGTTATGGGCAGGGATTAGAATAGAAACGGAGGGTTCATACACACTCTTACAGGTGGCAGCGTTAACAGGCTTGCTTTTTGCGCTTCTTAAAACAGTTAAGGTGAAAATGTAATGACGAATTAGGTAAGCGCCTATTATTAAGGCTGAAAAAAAGAAGAATAGGTTTAAGATTTCCGTTAGCATTTTTTCATCTTTTAAGCAGTTTTGGGAAATTGCATTTTAGGAAGAAAACTCAAACTTAGCGACCAGAAAGGCACTATCCACATGAGGTTTAAGATTGGGTAAATCAGCGTGAAAACAGCGTTGAAAGATAGCCCAAAATACTCAATCCAGGATAAAGAAAGGTAGTAGAAGAATGAATTCCAGAACACACCTATGATGTTACCAGCTGTTAACATTCCAATTTTTGTTGTGGAGCTTCCGTTAAGTTGGAAAAAAAGTGAAGCAAAAAATAGATTAAAAATTATGAGGGTGATCGTGGATTGGATATTCACGAAGCGTAATGAGGCGATTAGACACAAAATAATAATTTCGACTGAAAAAACTGTTGCTATCCGATTAATAGTCTTCACTTGGTTTACCCTCTCCCTCACTCTAAAGTTCGATTTCAGAGAAAGACTAATTTGTTTGTTTTTTGTTTTAAGTCGTCTGTAACTAAGTTATAGAGGATAGTTCTATTTGACTAACTGATCGCTGGAGAAAGCCACATTATCAATTACTTTGCATAGAACCTCAAAGACTTCGTTTGCATTCAAATTATCGGTGTCTAAAATAAAGTCAAACGGCTTAAGGTCTTCACCGAGACTGAAACCATAAAGTGCCTTGTAAATTGCTTTTGTACGAGCCTCTTTCTCCTTCAACACATCAAAGGCTTGGGCAACAGTCATCCTGTCTCTCACTGCAACTCTTGCGGCTCTTTTCTCAAACGATGCTTCCAACCAGATCTTAAAACCTTCTTCTAACAGCCAAGGCATAGTCCAACTGTCCAAGAGAACATTTCCCTGCTGAGCATACTCTAAGAGTTTGTCGTCGACTTCCTTGTCAAATCTTGGATCATTTACTCTCTTGTTAAGAAAGTTTAATCCCTCAGGACTCTCCCACCAACCCTGAACAGAAACATCATAACCTTCCTGTTTTGCCAAACCTTTCAAAACATCTCCACCAGAAAAATACCGTAAACCATACTTTTCAGCGAGCTTTTTGGAAAGCGTACTTTTTCCAGTTCCAGCCATCCCTGAAATGCAAATCACTGTTCTTCTGGCGGCAACGGCGCAGTCTTTTTCTTGCTTGGCCATTTGGCTTTCACCCAATCATCATCGTTATACTACGCCTTGTTCTATGGGCATTATACCTATAATGCGTGAGGACAACAGCCCAAAAAATAATGAGCAGATTGGGTACCAGTAGAACACTGGGATTGCACTAGGAATTGCTGTTCCAACGGCAAGGCCATTAACAATATGGAATGAACCAGCAATTATGCCAATACCGGGTATGTAGGCCATTGGAGCTTGGTGGAACGTTGGGGTCAAGACCAGAAACCAGACAATAAGGTAGACAAACGAGATTCCGAATTGAACCATCTGTGGTTTCATCATTTTTGCCTGCATATTTTTTATCTGCGAATCTTTCTTTTTGAGTTTCTCAGCCTTTTTTGTATCTTTTGCGCGCATGGCTGCCATAGTTTCTGACCGATATTCAGCCATTTCTCTCTGCATAACTCGGTATTGTTCCCAACCTACGAAGTAGTTAATTAAAACCCTGTTTATTCCAGAGTTTAGAAAGGCAATTCCAGCCGCAATAGCCATAATAATCAATGTTGCTATAGGCAACGAAGTAACTACTTCAGACATCACTTTTCCCCTTATATTCTATGGGTACCGTATCTTGTTATCTCGTTAATAACCGTTTTTGCTTCCGGCAAGTGTATTTTTTTAGGAATACATCTTTTTCTCTAACCTGATTTTCTGGTACATAAAAATATTGGAAAAGGAAAAAGAAAAGGAGGCGGCTAAGCGATTTTTATGCTATTCACCCAGGATTCTTCGGAATGCTGGGAACATTTCTGCGGCGCGCTCACGCATCAGCAATTCATAGTATTGGTAGATGATACCTACGGACAGTAAGATACCTGTCCCTGAACCGAAAGCCCCGAAGAAGTCCGAGAGACCAGCTACGAGTCCAACGATGACACCTCCCAAAACAGTCACTACTGGAATGTACCGTTTGAGGATAGCTTCTATAGGTCTTCCTGAACGTCGGTAACCTGGAATTTGCATACCACTGTCCATAAGTTGCTTGGCCACTTTTCCAGGTCCTAAACCGCCGACTTCAAGCCAAATTAGTGAAAAGACAGCACAGAAAACTATGATAATTCCTAAGTAAGCAGCTGCTTGCAGAGGGGCACCGATGACGCCTTGAATATTTCGCGGTGCAGTCACCAAGTAAGCTAAGCCGCCTACAGTTGAGACAGCACCAGATGTTGCGTTTTGGTAGTAGTCACCTATTATTTGGAAGAATATGTTTGTGCCTGGTGCGGGTCGCCCAAATTGGCTCCATAATAGTTGACTGAAGAAGTAAACGTTGGCGAATAATGCTGATGCAAAGATGACGGGCAAGTTTGAAACATAGAGTAGTTTGATTGGATATCTGCTGCGGAAGCCTTTGTATCCAGCGTAGCTCATTGGAAGCTCAATTCGTATGCCCTGGAGATAGATAACTATTAAGAAGACAGCTATTGTAGCGACGAACCCGAGAAGTGATGGGTAGACACCTGATGTTGAGCCAAAAGCCCACTCACCTAATGTCTGTTGACCGCCTAATAGAGCTGAGAGCGAGCCAACGAACAATCCGTTTGGCGGTGAGAATGTTGACCAAAGAACGTTTTGGGCAACTCCCGCCATGATGAATAGGCTGATCCCACTTCCTAGCCCCCAACCTTTCTGGACTAGTTCATCCATTAACATGACGATTATGCCTGCGGCTAGTAACTGTATGAAGATTACAAGTATTGTTGGTCCTGCAAGGCTTGTTCCATACATGCCACTTAGGATGTATGCGCCTGATTGGATACCTGTTAGTACGATGCTGAAAACTTTGCTTGCTGAAGTAAAGAGTCCTCGATCTTCAGAGTTTGACATGTCGCATTTGATGATTGATGAACCTGCAAGAAGTTGCAGAATTAATCCGGCAGTGACGATGGGGCCGATACCAAGTTCCATCAGTGTGCCGCGGTTGGAAGCGAAAATTACTCTTAGTGAGCCGAATTGGTCTGCAGCTGAAGTTGCAATCCCATAAAGCGGGACCTCAGTCATCACTAGGAAAACTACAAGTACGAGTGCCGTCCAGAAGATTTTTTCGTTAAAACTGACTTTGCGTTCAGGTTTTTTAATTTCAGGTAAAACTCTGCCTATTGGTTTGAAGAGGCTGAGAAATCTTCCGGGCATTTAGATGTTTTACTCTCCGTTGGTTTGGGAGGTTACGATTTTTCCGCCCGCTTGATTGATTTTTTCTGCTGCGGATTTTGAGCAGGAAGCTACCTGTATGGTTAAGGGCTTCGTTATCTTACCTGTGCCTAATAGTTTGGTATAGCCCATCTCGGTCAGGTTAATTTCTAATCCCTGCGCTAATTGGTCTAGTTTGCTTAGGTTAATTGTGCTTGTTTTTGTGTGAAGGCTTTTGGGAGAGGTGAAACCGTGTTTTCCGAAGTAGTTGGGTTCAGATGTAACAACTAAGCTCCAAAGGTGCTTATGGCGTCCGACTTTTCTGGCGCCTTTGCTGCCTGAATCGCGGTGTTGACCTATCCTTCCGTAACCTTGTGTTCTTGAACCCCTTGTTTTCCTGATTTTTCTAAGTTTATGTGGCATTTTGATCCGCTTCTTTTCCTATGGTGGTTGTCTCAGCTTTTTTAAGCTTGATTTCGAGCACGCCATTTTTGAATTTGGTGTGCGTTGCGTCTGGAATCACTACCGTCGGTAGATTTAAACTTTTATAGTATCTTCGATCTTTTGATTTTGCCGACAGCGTAATTTTCTGATCTTTCACATTTATCTTGAGGGTTTCCTTATTAAAGCCTACTATTTCAGCCACGACTGTAACATAGTTGTTTTCTTGGAAAATATCAATTAAGGGTTTTTGCTCTACAGTGTTACGTTTCGAGTAGCTTTTAGATGGACGAAAATTTGGGTGAGTAGGCATGGTTTTTAGTCGTTGAGCTTTCCCGGTTGCTTTGGGTTTTATATCTTCTAACTCTTTGAAATCCAGCCATTTCCGGTTTTTGCTAGTTCTTCTCCATTTTGCACTCATACATCTGTCCCCTCCAATTAACTAACGCATCTCTCTGATGACATTATAAAATGTATCGCACATAAAGGGTGACAAATCCCCTGAACAACAAGACGTAAAATATCCATGAAAACAGCGATCTTAAGCTACTTCTAGGTTGCAGAACCATTTGTTCTGAGCAATACACCCTCCGTTTATTTATAGGCTCAATATTTTTTGGGTGGATATATTGGTTGGACCTACTTGTTGATATAGCAGCAGTCCCAAATTAAATGATAATAAAAAAATATTGCTTTAAGATAGGAACAAAAAAGCGTTAAAAACACAAAAATTTTTTGATGTCTTATTCCTAATCAAGAATAAGCGTTTAGAAATATGAAATAAACAATTTTTAAAAAAATAACTACTAAAATCTGAGAAATAAATAAAACAAAAGATGAAACGCTGGTGGTTAGACCATACGTTGGACTAATGCGTTGATTGCTTCTCCGCGGTAGCCTGCTTCGCCGCCTGCTTTGAAGCCTTTTTTGGTTTTGCCCTTGTATCCTTTGCTTGGTGGATGCAATCGGAAGCGTGCTTGTATGTCCGGGAGTTTGCCGTATTGTACTTTGCAACTAACGATTGCTTCTGCAAGGTCTTCGACAGATTTGTACCCGATTTTTGCAAGGTAATCTTCGGTTAGTTTTTTGTCGCCTGCTAAGAGCGCGCGTTTCTGGATCATCATGGTTACGGTTTCTTTGGTGGGTTCACCGTAAGTTATGTAGCTGTTTATACGTTGCAACATGCCTTTGTAGGCTGGTCGGCTGTCGATTAGGATTGCGTGGTTAGTGTGACCTAAATGGAGCAAGTCAAGGGTTTCTCTAGCTTCACGCTGTGCGCTAACAGTTCCTCGAATCCTTACTACGACAAGAGGTTTACATTCTTCTGTTTTCTGTGCCATTTTACTTCACCCAGTCCACTTGAGTAATCAAATTATAAGTCTTCCGCATTCCATCAAAGATTGCGCATGCGTAAGATGGCACTGTTCTGGTTGAACCGTAACTTCGCATCCAGAGGTCTTTTACTCCAGCTAAACCTAAGATGACTTTTGCGACTTCGCTTGAAACCAAGCCTAGCCCTCTGGGGCCAGGAACGATGACTACTCGGACACCGCCGCATTTGCCTTCCACTTCGAATGGAACTGAATGCGGTTTGCCGCAGCCACATTCCCAGCTTCCGCATCCCCGTTTAACTGGGATGATGTTTAGGCGGGCGTTTACTGCAGCTTTTTCTATGGCGTTTCGTACTTGGCTGGCTTTTCCGCTGCCTAAGCCTACGTAGCCGTCTCGGTTTCCGACCGCAACGATGGCTTTGAAGCGTGATTTTTCGCCTGCGTCAGTCTGTTTCTGTACAAGGTTAACGTTTATGACTTCTTCTTGCAGGTCAGGAATCAGTGAGTCGACAATTTGGGACTCTGAGATTTTTATACCAGATAGGAATACATCTTCGATGCTGGTTATTTTGCCTTCCTGAATCATCTTGCCCAACCTGGTTTTTGGAATCCAGGCTTCTAGGTTAGTTGTGCGCTTTTCTCGTTCATTTCTGTTTCTGCTACTCATGCTTTCTTTCCACCTTTCTTAGAAACCTTTTCTTTGGGGGCTTTGGGTTCAACTTCAGTTTTTGCTTTTGGGGCTTTCTCTTTAGCTACTTTTTCTTTTGGCGTTGCTTTGGAAGCTTTTCCTTTGGTTGTTTTTGGTCCAGCTTTTTCTTTAACAGGTGTTATTTTCGCTGGTTTTTCTTCTTTAACCTTAGTTGGAGCTTTTTCCTTGGGTGCCGTTTCAACTGTTTTGAAAGTTATCTCTTTTGCGGCAGTTTTCGGTTTAGCAACTTCCACAGGTAATTTTGTGCTCTTGGTTCCAGCTATGATGTCAGCTTTGACCTTAGCGAAGTGTTCAGCGATTTTTTCTGGAGCAACACCATGCGCTGTGTACTGCGAGAATTTTACAGTGTACTCTTCGGAGTCTGCTCCCAAGTTCTTAGCATATTTGGCTATATGTTCGCCTTTTATTCGTTCCTTAACGATTTTTTCTTCGCTGTGAGGAACCTCAACTCCGGCGTCGACAACTCCACTGAGAACAGCAAAAGTTCTTGAGCCTTTCGTGGGAGAAACCAAACCAAGGTCAAGAATTGCTTCAGTGATCCCTGCAGCTTTCGCTTTTAAACCGACCAATAATCCTGTCAGGTAGGCAGCTGGAATGTTGCCAGTTGGAGCTTTCCAACCGAAACTTTTTATGAGCTCGCGGCTGTTGGCTGCTACCAAAACTTCATCACCATGGGGTTTGGCAATTATTATTTGTGCCTCAACATTCTTCAGAGAACTCCTAGTAACAAGTCTTGGCTTTCTGGAAGTAACCAGCGCCTTACGTGCTTGGTAATCGGTCTTTCCTTCGCGTCTACGTCTTAATTGTACACGGTAACTTGCATTTTTAGCCATCTAACGTTTCCTCCATAAATCATGAGCTTTCAAATTACGCTCTAAATCTGCAATAGACTCAAACCTGCCGCTTCCCGCCATTCTGTAATATTGGGTGTAGGTGGTTTCAGTTATGACTTTTCTTGCTTTCAAATCGCGTAGTTTGCGTCTTAGAGAACGGATTCTTATCATCCAAGCTTCTTTCTTGGTGACTTTTGCGTATCCAGCACCTTTTAGGCTTCCTGGACCACTACGTCTGCCCTTAAGCTTTTTTGCTCGAATAACCTTTGCTCTAGACCTGCTTACACCTTTCTGGGGCAGTGTAACGATGATTCTCTCGTGAATTAGTTTTCGGACTTCTTCACGTGTAATTGCACTTTCAACATCATCCATACGTTCAGGATTGATCCAAACACGGTTTTGCCCAATTTTAAGGATTTGGGCAGCTAAACGTCTTTGTCCGCTTAAGTCGGTCATTGTTTCTTTTCTCCTTTCTTGGGTTTGGTTGCTTTAGAGGCTTTTTTTGCTGGTTTTTTCCTTGTCTTATTTTCTGCTTTTACGTCTTTTGTTTCTTCAGCTGCTGCCTCTTCGCCCTCTACAGCTTCTTCGGTTTTCTCTTCAGTCTCCTTTGAAACTTTAAGGTTCAAGATTTTAATCTTGAGTTTTTTGGCTTCAGCTATGATTAGAGCACGTTTTCGTTTACCGACGGTGTGGGCAATGCGTGCGGCCTGCATGTTTATGTCGATGTTTGATAGGTCTGCTACATTGAAAACTATGACTTCCCGGTATCCAGATGGATGTAGAAACCGAGCGCTTAAGGGTCCTTTATAGCCTGTACTGGGTCCTGGTGGCCATCCTTTGATTTTTCGGCGGATCTTGTTGTCTAAGCCTCTAGGTTTTCGCCAGCTTAGGCTGAAGCGGTCGTATTTCCAGCTTTCTGCCCTTACGAATTTGGGTTTCTTGTTTTTGGCGCGCGCTCTAAGTTTGAGTGCTTCGCGTGAGGGGGAGATTTTCTTTTCAGTCATTATGCCATTCCTTCGTTTCTTTCATACACGTATATGCCGTCTAGGAAAACACGGGGGTCCTTGTTTCGGACGCGTGTAGCCTGCTCGATGTTGGCGGCGGTTTGGCTGACTTCTTCCAAGTTTGCGCCTTCAACAATGATGTCGTCAGGTTCAATTTTCACTTTGACGCTGCCGATTAATTTTATTCTACGGGGTCGACGTTCGCCAGTGAAGTTTTCAATTAAGACTGATTTGTCTTGGAGTTTTACTGAGATTGGGAAGTGCGAGAAGACGATTTTGAGTTTGTATTGGTAGCCTTTTGTTACGCCGGTAATCATGTTGTTAATATGTGAGTAGATGGTACCTACCAGAGCAGCTTCCTTTTTGCGTGGCCACTTTGCTGTGATGCGGACGTTTTTGCCTTCGCCCTCTATGGCTATTGGAGCAAACGAGAAGTCGCGTGTTAATGAGCCTTTAGCGCCTTTGACACTGATTTTTTTACCTTGCATGTTTAGAGTTACATCGTCGGGAACTTGAACAGTTTTAGATATTTCTGGAAGCCGCATAAGTTACACTCCTTTAATACACGAAGGCTAAGAGCCTTCCTCCAAGGTTTTTTTCTTCAGCATCTTTGTGGGCTATTACGCCTTTGGAGGTTGAAACAACCATTATGCCGACGTCTCTGGATGGCAGGAACTTCTTTTCCCATTCTTCAAATTCGTCGACTTTTACTGCAAATCTTGGTTTAACTGGACCACACTTGTTTATTCTGCCCAGAAGTTGGACTTTGAATTTTCCTTGGCGCCCATCGTCGATGAATTCGAATTCACCGATGTAACCGTGCAGTTGCATGATGCGTAGAACGCGTCCCAAAAGTTTAGAGGCAGGGCTAATTATGCATTCGCGTTTGTTGCGTGTTTCATTATTCTTGATGGTTATCAAACCATTTGTTAAAGTATCCATTGTTTTCTTAGCTCCTACTCATATTTCTTGAACCCTAATTTTGGGGCTGCTTCTCTAAAGCAGCATCTACATAGATATAAATTGTAACGTCGGATAACTGGTCCATACGCGCCACATCTAACACACGGACGGGAACCTTTGCCGTATTTTCTTACTTTCTTAACTTGCTCTTTTCCCATACATTCACTCTCTAGTTTAGACGATTTCGACTCCTAAAGTTTGTTTAATAAAGAGGATTGATTCTTCAGGTGTTAACAGGTGTTTTGGACCAATTGACTTGTTCTGTTTTCTTCGGATTTTGATTCTTTGTCCTGGGCGATTAACGGTAACACAGACATCCATACCGAAGATGCCGACTTCAGGGTCATATTTTACGCCGGGGATTTCAATATGCTCTTTTAGTCCGAATGCAAAGTTGCCGCGTTCATCGAACGAATGCTTTGAAACTTTGTTTTCCACCACTGGCAAGACCTTTTTGAGGAAGTCAATTGCTTTTTGTTTTCGCAAAGTTACAACGACAGCGATTGATTCGCCTTCGCGTATGCCGAAGTCACGGATGGTTTTTTTGGCTTTTCGTTTTACAGGCGTTTGACCAGTGATTTCTGCGAGGACTTTGTTTGCTTTTTCGAGTGGTTCGCCTGATTTGCCCACGTTTAGGTTTACAACAACTTTTTCGATACGAGGCATACGCATTGGATGCTCTTCCCAAGACTTAATGAAGGCTTCCTCAGACACTTGAGAGTCCCTCCAAAGTTTTTACAATCGGGGTAACCTCACCTAATGAGAAGACAAAATCAAGGATCGTTTGGAAGCGTTGACCCTGCGAATCTTCAATCATTACTAGTGCTTGTCGACGTTTCTTAGCTTCAGCTTTCTCGATTTCGACGATTTTTCCCTGTTTGCCGATGTTTTTGCCGCCGGTGATGACTGCGATGTTGCCTACTTTAGTTTTCAGGGTCTGTATAACGGTTTTTTCTGGATAGGTTACTTTGAGTACGTCGAATGTTTCGCAGGTGACTTCTGTTGGTTTTTTGGGGTCAGCAACTTTAACTAGTATGTTTGAGCCGTCGTGTAATGCAATTTGGACTCCGTTGTGGACAGTTGATTTGTTTTCAACACGAAGCAAAGATGTGTTGGATTCGTCTTTGCTGATTGGTGCCAAGTACAATCCTTTGTGTGATGGCATGATGCGGTAGTATTGGTTACTTTCGGGCATTGCTACAATGTCCATTAAGCCGACAGGAATATCATCTTTTTTGTAGACCTTCCCGTTGACTATTACTTTGCCCTGCGTGAGGATTAGTTGTCCTTCTTTGCGTGTTTGTGCAACACCAAGAATGTCTCTTAAAACCAAAGTTAAAGGTAGACAGTTCTTGAGTGAATGTGAACCTGATGAGGGCTTCACTACCCATGGTAACTCTTTTCTGTGAATCGGCCAGAATGCTGGAGCTGGCTTACGTTTCAGCCTTGCAGTTTTTCCTTTTTTACCCATATCTATTGTTCTCCTTTAGTTTTTTTAGAGGCTTTCTTAGCTTTTGCTTTTGGCTTAGCTTCAGTTTCCTCTGTCTTTTTTGTTGAAGCCTTATTAGCTGGAGCAACTTTCTTAGCCGCAGGTTTCTTGGCTACTGGTTTTGCCGGTGCCTCTTCTGCTGGTGCTTGCTCTTTCGTAATTTCAGGCGCTGCTTCTTCAACCTTGGCGGGGCCTTTTTCAGCTTTCTTTGCTGGTTTAGCCTTTGGTTTCTCGGCTTTTGCTGGCTTTTCAACAGCCTTCTTCCTTTCAATTATGTTCTTGCGCCATTTATCGTCAAGGTTGAGGCTACGTATTTGGACCTTTGATGGGTGAACTGAAATGAAGATGTTTGTTCCATCAACTTTTTCTCGTGTTAACCCTTCAAGGTATATGCGGTAGGCTTTTAGGTCAACGCGAGAAACTTTGCCTTCAAAACCTTTGTTGTCACCGCGTTTTATTTGGACAGTGTCGCCTTTTCTGACTGGAAGAGTTTTTGCTCCTTTTGAAGCAATTAGCTCTTTTGATAAGGGTGCTGCCATAAGCTTGTGTCGTATGTGAGCTGGAGCATTGAAGAGTCTTTTTCTTTGTTTGCCAGGGTTCTTTATTCGTTTTGTATCTTGCATCATTCTGCACCTACACTATTATACTTGAGGCACTTGCTATTCTTGGCCAGCGTTCTGCTGCCTCTCTTGCTACTGGACCACGGATTTCTGAACCCTTCATTTCTCCATCAGGAGTAATGATAACTGCCGCGTTATCTTCGAATTGAACCCAAACACCATCAATACGCCTGAAGCATTTTTTCTGGCGTACGATAACTGCTTGGAAAATCTTCTTGCGCATGTCTGGTGAGCCTTGGCGTACAGAAACAGTAACTTTGTCGCCTACCGTTGCAGATGGGTAACGTCTTAGTCGCCCCTTATAACCCATAGCTTGAATTAAACGCAGAACTCTTGCGCCTGTATTATCAGTACATTTCATTTCTGAACCTGCTAATAATCCACGACTAATTTTTTGTCCATGCGATAACATGCCTTTTGCTGTTAGGGCTCTCTGCTTTGCCTTCGCCGCACACATTTTACTTTTCCTCTCCTAGTTTTTCTACAACAACAAACGATACTGTTTTGCTGACTGGTCTACACTCAGCGATTTTTACTCGGTCGCCTTCTTTAACGTCGATGCATGGCGGGTTGTGAGACGCGATGTGACCATGTCTACGTTCGTAACGCACAAATTTTGAGGAGAACTGTAGGAACTCTCTGTCAACGATAACAGTTTTATCCATTTTTGCTGTTTGAACGATGCCTTCCAGTACACGTCCGCGCACGGCAAGTGTTCCGTGGAATGGGCAGTTTCGATCGTCACATGTTTTTTTGGGTTGCTTGAAATGCATCGACATATTACCATAACCTCTTTACACTTTTCTTTAACCTGTCTTCAGATCTACCAACTAAAAGTGAACCGTCAACCTCAACTATTGTGCCGTCGGCAAAACTAAAGTCGAAAGTTGCCAGATCTTTTATCACACTTTTTGGCTGACCCTGATGAATTAGAGTTAATGTATTTTTTGTTTCCGCTACTACTGGACCGGCTAAACCCAGGTAGCCTGCATGAGCGCTTTGGGCGATTTTGGCTTGGGTCCCAATTAACTCGTATCGGATAATGTCAGGAGTTATTTTCATTTTGAAACATTCTCCTTGGCTGGTTTCTTTGCTTTTGAGGCTTTGGCTGGTTTTGCAACTTTCTTTTCTTGTTTTTCCTCTTTTTCTGCAGTTGCTTGCCTAATCTCAAGTTTCTTCTCGTTATCAACGGTTAATATTTGAGCGATTGTACGCCTCAGTTCTCTTATCCTTGTTGGGTTCTCTACAGCGCCGCCTGCATTAACCATGGTTCGGAACCGTGCTAGTTCAATACGTAAATCTGCAAGTTTATTTGCGCGGTCCACAGTGGAGAGGGCATTAATCTCTTTAATTCGCATTATGCCTTTGCCTCCTCAGGTTTTGCTTCTGCCGCTGATTTAGGCTCATCGGTGACCTCTTTTGCCTGCACTGCTGGTTCTGGCTCTGGTTCAGGTTTAGTTACAACTGGTGCAGGTGCTGCTGGAACTGGCGCTTGTGCAACGGTTATTGTTTCTTCTTCTGGCTTTGGCTTCACGATGGTAACTTTATCTGGGAAATATGCATCTGGCGGCATGATTTTTACGCGTACCCCAATAATGCCAGGTTTTAGCTGAACATGTGCTTCAGAAGTTTTCATAGCTTTTAATGCTGGATCTCCAACGATTGGAAAGTGACCTGCTTTGAATTTCTCAAAACGTGCGCGTTCGGTTGTTAGTTTACCGCTGATTACTATTTCTGCACCTAATGCGCCTGCTTCCATAACTTGGTTTAGTGCCCAGAAACCTGCGCGTCTGAAGTGTACTCCTCGCTCGAGAGCTGAGGCCACGCGGTTTGCAACTACATGGGCGTTGAATTCTGGAACTTCTATTTCTGAAACGGAAATTTGAGGATTGCCAACTTTGAAGTTTTGTTCTAGGGCTGAAGCGAGTTCTTTGATGGTTTCTCCACCTCTGCCGATGACTAGACCTGGACGCATGGCGTAAATAA
>Ga0210136_1000014_pt1 | contig 19141 bp, 30 predicted proteins | sample WestPond_Cattail_3_FD_185583 | JGI IMG/M metagenome (GOLD analysis project Ga0210136, IMG submission 185583) | Wetland microbial communities from the San Francisco Bay, California, USA, that impact long-term carbon sequestration -... | ecosystem: Environmental > Terrestrial > Soil > Wetlands ... | reverse complement strand
GAAATGCTCATGATGATGAAGATGATGAATCCCGCGTCCGCAGGCGTCGGGAGTATCGCGGATATCACTAAGATGGGTACGGCACTCGCGGAGTTACAAAAGACGTTCGGCGCCGGCGCCGGCGCGGCATCGGGAGAAATCACCGATTTCATCCCGCAAGCCCTCGGCATTCTCGAAACACTGTTGGTGAAGCGGCAACCAGATCAACCGCAGCAAGCCGCGCGATTGAGCGCGGCGCCGGCGCCGCCGAACGTCAGATCGCTCAAAAAACCTTCGTCCGTTGCTTCGTCGATCGCCGATATGCGGCCGCAGCAAGCAGCGCATACAATCATAGAGGCCTTGGGCTCAATGAGTCCGGACAATAGAAGCGCAGCTATTCAGGAATTCATGGGAGAATATCAGCGGACCATGAATGGTAGCGCCGATGAAGATGATGACGGATACGAAGGGACAAACGATTAGGGGTTTAGAATTGGCTATCATGTGAGACCATACGCGGCGACGGTTCAACGGATTCAAACCGGCACTCCCATTGAGCAGATGAGAGAGACTTTACGCCGCATTGGTACGGCAATTCGAAACGCTTCTGTTTATCCGCCGATTCGCAACCACGCGGCCGCGATAGCCTCCCTGGCACCTCCTAAAGATTTCATCCGGCAGCTCATGTTTGTTTACGGTGATTTTATCCGCCGATGGCGATATGTGAAAGATCCCGTATCCCGTGAGCTGGTCACCAATTCGCCGCAAGCTATTTGGCGTTTGACCATGGCCGGCGACGGCGTCGGCGTCGGACTCGGAAAAGGCGCGGGTGATTGCGATTGCGCAACCGTTGCCTTAGGTGCGCAGCTCGAATCAATAGGATTTAAGACGCGGCTCGCCACCACGGCGCCGCCGACTCATGGGCCGGGCTCGCTGTTCTCTCATGTGTTCATACAAGCCTTTGTGCCGAAACTTGGTTGGATAACGGTCGATCCGGTATTGCATCCGAAGCAACCCTTTGGAGCTACCGCGCAAAATAGTCGCATAGCGTATTGGGATTTGGACGGCAATCTCATCGGGTTCCAAGGTAATTATGTCGTGCCGCAAATGTTGCGGCGATAAAGGAGGCGGTCAATGTTAGGTAATAATTTCGGTGAAAATATAGAGAACTGGGGAAATTATGGTTTCGGCGCAGCGGAGCAGGAAATGGGATTCGGTCAGCCGGTCGAGTGGGGCAATATCGGGCTCTCGAATTGGGGATGGTTACCAACACGGGACGGCAACCGCGTTTCGGCGGTTGGAATGTATGGGATTATCGACGGCGCGCAATTGGGCGGGCTGTGCCTGGAAGTCGACGATTCCGACACCTGGGGATATACCGAGTCCGGACAACCCCTCGTCAGAACGCCGATGATTGAACTGTCCCTCGGTGACTACCAATACATGCAGCAAAACGGCGTCCCATATGACGGCATGCTTGCCCTCGGTGATACCGGCGACGTGTACCAGTATTCCGGATTGGGCGGTTTCTTCAAAAAACTGTTCAAGCGCGTCAAGGGTGCGATCGGGAAGGTCCGCTCAAAAATCAAAAAAGGCATCCGAAAACTTCTCAAAAAGTCTAAATTCGGCCGAATGCTGCTCAAGGTCGGCGACAAGATCAAAAAGATCGCAATGAAAATTGTCGGTCCGCTCATGAAATTTGTCGGCAAGTGGGCCGGCAAACTGGCGCCGATCGCCGCGATGATTCCGGGATACGGTACCGCGGTTGCCGCGGCGCTCACCGTAGCCGGCAAGGTGGCAAAGGTCATGCAGAAATTCGGCGTCAAGACTCACGGGGCGAAGGGTTCGGTCCGAACTTTGAAGCTTGAGGACCCGAAACAACTGCCCGCTTTCCGGGCGGAGCTCGCCGCCGAAGCGGCGAAAATGAAGCAAATGTCCAAGACCGACCCGGCCAAGTTTAAGGAAATGGCAACGTCGTTGAGAAACAAGTGAGGTGACCATGAGACCGCAAGCGCACGCGCTCCGGGTGTTTCCGGGGCATAATTATCGGCAACCCATCGCAAACGCTATCATGCGATCGATGGCACGCTATACGCCGGGCGGACGATCCGGGCTACCGCCGCTCTATTTCTCGGGTTTCGGAGCGTACGATCCGGCGTCGGATCCGAGGTATATACCGACTCCTTCGGAAATAGACGTCGCCAACAAAAAGGCGACTCAAGGCCGATGGTATCGACCATCGAACGATCAAACCCCTTACGGGGTGGCAAAGTGGGCCTATGGAGCTTCAAACGTCAAAAAAGGTTTGATGCTTATCAATGACAGCACATGGAATCAGCATATCACGAAGGGTTCGAGCGGTTGGGAAAGCTACAAGGTCAAAGGCCTTCAATTCAATCCTAAATACTCATCGGCGATGCCGCATGCGCCTTCAGGCTCGGGAAATGTTCAGCCGACCGTATGGATACCTCCGCTCACCGGAGAGGAACCCGAGCAGCTCGGAAAAAAGAAACCGGTTGTTGTGCCTCCGGTAGTAATCAGCAAGCCGAAGGGTGAGGACTCCCCCGGGCCTACAATACCGACACCCGGACCGACCGGGCCTTATATTCCACCGACCTCGCCAACAGTGCCGGGACAAGGTCCGCAGGGAATACCGGGACCGACGGGACCTCAAGGCGTGCCGGGACCTCCCGGACCTATGGGACCTTCCGGGCAAGGCATACCGGGACCGCCGGGACCGATCGGACCGCCGGGCAATGCGTCGGAGGCGGCGATCGCGCAAGCCGTGAACGCGTATTTATTGACGCATCCGCCGAAGGGCATACCGGGACCGCCGGGACCGCAAGGCATACCGGGACCGCCGGGCGCTCAGGGCGTGCCGGGATATGTGCAATCAGGCGGCGGAGGCGGCGCAGACGATAAAATGTGGATGTTGCCGCTTGGGCTGATATTCTCGACGTTGTGAGGTGATATGTTCGGGCAAGAGGTAAAAAAACCGATTCCATATGCCGAGGGAGAACGCGGGCCGAACTCGCAAGAATTGGCGTTATGGAATCGTGCCGAAGATCTCGCAAAGTCGGTTGTGTTGAGAGCGTACGTCGTCAAGCTGCAATATAAAAACATGCTGCTTGTCGCGCAATTCGCGGCCGCGAATAAAATACAGCTCTCGGAGCCGAGCGCGGTCGAAACCGAACAGCGCATGATTGCAGTATTGAAGGCGATCGAGGAACTACGGCCGATAATGGACGCGGTCCGCAATATGGAATACGGCGTCCGGATGAACGCGGCCGGTACAGATCTCGAGATCTTGCAGCCTGCAAACAACGGCTCGTTTGGATGGATAATACCGGCCGTGATTGGCGTGGTTGTTCTCGCCGGTATCATCGCGCGGTGGGTTTATCTCGAACAAGAGGTGACCTACATTCAAGGACAATACAACGGCATTTTGACGCGATCTGATGCTGCTCTTTGCAAAGATCCAGCTTCAAAAACCTGTGCCGATTGGAAAGCGGTGAAGTCCTCCGGAGGATATGAAAAACGAGTCGGCATCATAGACAGCGCTTTATCAGCGCTCAAAGGCGCCGCGCAAACTGGGATATCGTGGGGATTGGCGATCGCCATTCCCCTTTTGGTGCTCATGTATTGGCCAAAAAGAAAGTGAACGATCTATGACGACGTCAACACTCAACACAACGGTAGACGGAAGAAATGCCCTTTTGGTGGCGGCTCGATATCTTCTTCAAAGGCGATTGTCTCGCTTCTTCAAACGAAATTTGGTTATCGACTATAACCACTGGTTATCGACCGGACAGTTTCCGCTCTCGACACTGCTCGGACAGTTGAACGGCTTGAACGATCCGGAGATTTTGAACCTGTATCATCTACTCGGAACCGTTGGAGGCCTTCAGACGTCAATCGCCGATACAACGATCTATGTCGACGGAACCGCCGGGAGCGACGATACAGGCGACGGAAGCTTTGCCGAGCCGTTCAAGACGCTGTGGTTCCTGGATCTCATCCCGCGGCGACTCGATCATGCGTATCGAATCGTTTTAAAAACGGACGTGAGCGATCCGACTCGCGATCTGTATTTTGATTTCAGTTTCGGACCGAGTGGCTCGTTTGCTCTGCTCGGCTCGGGAGTCCCGACAGTGCTACAAGCAGGAAACTCAATCAGCACGATCGGACAACTCAGGGGCAGCGGCGGCTCATGGGCTGAATGCGCGGTCGGGTTCACGCCGGATGTTGAGAATGCCTTCATACGGTCTAAGGGATACGCCGTACCATGTCACAAGCTCGACGGGTCTAGTGTTCTGTATAACTCATATCCGTTTTCATTTGCCGGTGTAGCTCCGGCCGATCTAATCGATGTGGTGAGACCGGCGAGAACATTGACGGTTAATAGCATCGGATCTTTTTGCACTGGATATGCGACCGGGAAACAATCGCAGCTCGTAATAGCAAATCTCAATATAGATTTCACGTTGCCTACACCCGGGCCGTTTCAACCTCAATATCAACCGAAATTCAAATGGGAAAATAAATGTTTTTCAACGCTGTCGTTTGTGCGGTTTTTAAGTAGTTGGATGGGCAATCAAGCGTTTGCAATTCCTAACGCCAATACAATCCGTAATGGCCAGATCAACACTGACGCTATGTTAGATCAGAACATGATTATTTTTCTCGCAAATTGCGGTGTGATAAATCTAGACTTCCCAGACACCAATACGCAACCGTTCCAGCCGTGGATCTGCGGCGCGAAATTCGATGGGGCATACGCGACGGGCGGTATCGATATCAGCGAAACGACTTTGAACGCCGTTGATCTCCATGCGTGGTGCAACGTTTACGGCTGGTCAAATGTTACTCAGAGCAGTTTCGGCAAACTGATAGTTCGCAATGCAAATTTGACGATCAATTATTGCATTTTGGACGGTTACATCCATACCGGAGGTAATGCCCAATTTGCCGGCGTCGAGGGGTACAACTCAAATATCGATTATGAATTTATAACGACTCTTAATTCCGACAACTGTCTATCGGTGTTCGGCGGATGCTATGTCAAGGTCGTGCAAGCTGGATCAGACGCTGTTTATTCTAACATTATGAATGTCGGTATATGGGCCGAGGGGACAAACACGATCGACGCATTCTATGCGTTTTCAGGCCCGGGATATACACCCGTGAATACCGGAATGATCGGAGCGGTAGGGCAACTGATGTCGTTTACCGCAACGGGCGGAGGAACTCCCGATGCGTGGCCGGCGCTCGATGTATTAGCGTTTAAAATAGGAACCGGAAACACGGGCGTGTTTGTCGCCAGGTAGAATAAGGTAGAATGAGGAAACGATCGAAAATACAGTCGATCTTATTCGACAAGGAAAAATGGAGCGTAACCGCCGCACGGCATTGGTTGCAGAGTCACGCCAAAGCCGCGCCTAAGGCGGACACGACCGAAAACTATCACCGGTTCAGACAATCGCCGCCTTTCAATTTCACAAAAGGCAGTCTTCGCACTATCACGCTATCGGCGCCGCAGGGAATCAAGGCGATAATAGGAATTGAGCGGACTAGATCGACAAAGACGGTTAAAAAATCGGCCGCTCGAACTAGAGTCAAACGGCCGGCGATTCGGTCAAAGGTCAAAGTAAATCCGCGGCCGAAAGTCAAAGCAAAGAGACCATGGTTGCCGACCATGTTGGTTGATATCGCAACCGCGCTCTCTATCGAAATGGAAAGCGGCACTGAGCTAAAGTTTCCGATACGCGGCGACTTCGCTCTTTGTTCGAATAAAGCCGGCTCAGAATTATGGATCGTGTCCCGCAAGGGTTCCAAAAAGATCGACACTTCAGACGTCGATTCACATGCCGAAAAGCTCTATGAGACGTTCACCGGATTCGAGCACGATAGCGTAGGTAATTTGGTGCACGTCCGGCCGAGGGAGTTCACAAAGATCGGCCGCGCAATGTCGATCGTGTATCGTTCGGACAAGTTTTCTAAGCCCGGCAAGACGAGCGATTATATCCATTCATTTAGAAGCTATCCTTCCGTTTCGGTCGACGATCCGAAGCGGCCCAAAATAGTCGCTCTTCGGGGCGGACAGATAAAGATCAAAAAGGAGGGAATCACAGGATGATGGGCTCAGAAATTTTACTGTTGAATCCGAAGCGAAAGCGACGGACCAAAAAGCGCGCAGCGCCGAAGCGCCGCGCGGCGAGCAGCTCGCGGAAGAAAACCCGAACACGACGTAGGCGAAACCCATCAGGAAGGTTTGTCGCTCACGCGAAAGGAGGCCATACAATGGCACGAAGAAGGCGCAGAAAAAGCACAGCAGCATCACCGACCCGCCGACGTCGACGCAGACACAACCCGTCCCGCGCTCGCACGATCGCACGCCGGGCCGGCAGCCGAGCAAGAGGAGCGTTTGCCGGTCTGAACTTCAAGGGAGCTTTGAAAGAAGTTCCGTTGGAGCTCATCGGCATGTTCGCCGCCAAGTGGGCGGCGAAACGGTTCGGCAATCCGGCAACGGAAACCGATCCCGCGTCATGGAACGCCGCGTCCTATATCAAAGGCGCCTTGGGCGCAGTGGGCGGCGGCATTCTCATGAACATGATCAAGCCCGGCAGCGGTCATGCCGTTCTCCGCGGCGGATTGTCGCTCATGGCGTACAAATTGATCGAGAACAAGGGGATTGCAAATTCTCCGTTCTGGTCCGGTCAATTAGGCGCTGATGAGTCGTCTTCAAGGGTTCCAGGTGTAATCGAGATGAACGGGCTCGGCGAGCCTTTCATTCTCGGTGAAGATTACCAATGGAAACCGCTGAACGGCGCCGACGACTACCGCGCGATCTCCGGCCACGGATACGGCGCCGAGGAGATGTACGGCGACGCGCTGGTGAGTCCCGGTCCGCTCGGTGACGAAATGTACGGCGACGCGCTGGTGCGCCCCGGTCCGCTCGGTGACGAAATGTACGGGACGTCAGAACTAGATTCGAGCTTCGCTCGGTCCTTTCTGAGGAGGTGAAACCATGGGCTTTATGAACGTCAAGGAAAAGTGGTTTTACTATGATACCGTCATGGTGTCTCCTTGGGTGGCAACTCTCAGTCATCCGATCCCGGGCTGGTATTCGTCCTTTACCAACTTGGCGACGAGCGACGCTATCACGTTTTTCAATTCGAGGAACAAATCGATCGGCTTGGCGTACAACAATCAGGACGCCCGAGATCAACTCCCGTTTGCGCTGGTAGCGGAGACGGTATCGATCGGATTCTTCGCTCCGTCGGCCGCCTCGTTGTACGGTACTCCCTGTCCTTGCATTCGTGGCGTTAAAGGCCGTGTCGATTTCCTGTCCGCATGGTGGGAAGACGAGGTTCCGCAGCACACAAGCGCGACCTTCAAGGTCAATCAGGATGAACGCCTAAAGACAAATTGCGCGATGCTACCGCCGTCCTACGGTCCGGTTGCAGTCGCGCAAGGGCAAGGCGATACGTCAACTATTCAGGGCAATTCAGCATCTGTGAACGCCGGCGGTATGGGAACTCCGCACCTAAAATATAGGTGGGAATTCGCCGCTAATGGAATCGGTATTCCGAAACGGGCGACCATGTCCGTTGAGATACGATTCACCGAATGGGTCAAAGGATGGATGTCCACTTTGTGGGGGCCCGGTTCCATCGAATTCGCAACATCACCGAGCCCGGCCTATGTGGCGATCCCGTCGGTGTTCATGGTGCAATGCATGATCACAGGCCGGCGTGAAGTGCAACAGCGCGGCGAGTATCACGCATAGAAAGGCAGGTTTTTTATGGGTTATAAAAACGTTGCAGAAAGCGCGGCTCTTTATGATACCGTCGTGATTTGTAAAAACATGTACGGAAAAGAGACGTCGATCGGCGGATGGTTCAATACCTTCGCCGGATTCGCGGCGAATGAAAAACACACGTATTTCAAGAGCCGAACCGAGGGTTCATCTCATCTCGCCTATTGCAATATGCAATCGGCGGATAATGTCGACTTCGTGTTCAAAGTGTTTTCGTTCGGCGTCAGGTTCTTTGCGCCGGTAAATCCGGATTGTCTCAACTACACGATTCAGTCACCTTCTCAATACGCGGAAAACATGCCGGTTTGGTGGATGTTCGATCTGCCGAAATTCTGCGGTATTGATTTCAGGGTGCAACAAGACGTCATCATCGAAAATACGTGCCTTGCGACGCCGTCCGGATACGGTCCACGCGGCGGCGGTGGTGCTCAACCGGCGATCGATACGCGCGTAGGAAATGCAAATCAGATCCCATGGAAAACGATTGTCGGAACGATCGGAGAGCCGTCGATCGATAATCGTTTTCCGTTGCCGAATCCGATCGAAATCCCGCGAAACACGCCGATTGAGGCGAACGTCTATGTTTCGGAATATGGGCGTTATGTCTTGCGGCAATTGGCCGGTCCCGAGATGTCGGTGATGTTGACAGAGAACCAAGTCGCCACGCCGGGCGGCGGAGACTATTTGTCAATGCCGAATCGGTATGGAATACAAGTCTCGTTGTACGGATATCGAGAAGTGCAACAGAGAGGCCAGTATTTCGCGGCCGGCGCGATTCAATCCGCAGGCGAGGGATAGGTGAACCATGAATGCTAGAGTCGATAGAAGTTCTCTGTTAGGCCGTTATGACCAAGACGCCGGCCCGTGGCGTCCTATGTACTACGGCTTGACGATCAACGTACCGTTAGCCGTCGGTCAAAGTGAATCAGGAACTGTCACGCTGAACAATCAGCCGTACATTTGGCAATTCCTGTCTCACCAGATCCTCGGCAATACGTACGACTGGGAAACGACAGGGCTCATGCAAGACGGGCAATACATGATCGAATTCCGAGACGAGCAGAGTAACTATCAGAACGTGCCGGTTGCAGCATCCGCCGCATTTGGCCAAGGACCTTGCGGTTTTATGCTCGAATTCCCCTTTCCGATCCCATTCGCGGGCAATAAGACAATCACCTTCCGGGTGACCAACAATTACACCCGTATTTTGACACCGACCCCGGCCGCTCCGGTATTCCCGCTCAATCTGGTTCTGGGTGGTGTCGCGGATTGGGGCGAACTCGTTTCATAGGAGCCCCTTCATGAAAACATTCTTCAAAGACTCTACAAACGTGTTGAGACGCGCGATTAAAGAAGGCGTCATCGATCCCACAATGCGAGCTATCGCGGTGAAGACGTTCGGCAAGGTCTCCCTCTTTCAGCCGCTCATGTCCCAACTGCATGCACAGCAAAAACGGTATCGACAAGAAACAGCTTGGCTCGGCAAGCAAAACACATGGGTGTCACCGTCGACGCGGAGATATCAAAATTCTGTATCTCCGGATACGACTCCCTCAGTCCTTGGGGTTGCTCTCCCGTGGCTTGTAGAACTCGCTCGATTCATGGTGCCCGATAACGTCTTAGGCGTGGTGAAGTCGTTTGAGCAATACCTCAGTCTCACAGGCACGCCGAATGTGATCTACACAAGCGCCCTATCTTGGGGCAATCCGTTTGTGATGCTTCCGAATCATGTTCAATGGTTCTTTCGGTTGTCACCGTCGGCAGCTATGCCGGCGGCCGCATGGGTGGACATAACGGGATTGACGGCGATCGCCGATAACCTGCCTGGAAGGCCTTACACCGACCTTCCTCAGACCTCCGATCTTTGGTATCCGGCGACGAGTCCGGCCGCAGCAAACGTTCATATGGTAGTTCCTGGCGGATTCTGTCTAAGAGCGTTTTTGTTGGCGCCTGCATTGGTAGGCCTTCGAGCGGCCGTCAAGTTGGCGGGAAGCGTGCAATCTGAACTCAATACAGAGGCGCAACAAGTCGCGCGGGCGGGCTGGTGATGGGATACCCTCAGAATGTTGAAAAGTGGCGTACAGGCGCAGCGGCGATGCTTGCCAAGTTCGAAATTCCCCTACCGGTCGAATTGATCTTGTCTGTTATCGAACGGGAAAGCGCCGGCAAGGCCGGCGATGTGAACGTATCGAGCGGAGCGAGCGGCTTAATGCAAATCATGCCGATCGCGCTCACGGATTACAACCAACGGCACGGCACCAAATACACTATGGCCGATATGCGAGGGACCGATCCGATATCCGCACAGCGACAGATAGAGGTAGGGGTTGCCACCGTGGGCCATTTCTGGCGCTCGGCCTATCATTATCTATCCGATCGATACGGGCAACAATCACCGGTACCGATTGAGGAACTCGCACGAATCGCCGATCTCTATTTCGCCGCCGGTCCCGGTGCGACTCAAAACCGATTGGACAAGATCAACGCACCATTTTGGGAGAACGTACAGGCGGCATATCCGACGTGGAACGCCCTACCTCATCCTCGGCATGTGTTGAAAGAACCGAAACCTTGGAACTTGCCGGCTATTCAAATATGGCTGGACAGTCATCCAAAAAAAAAAACAAACTGATTGAGCTACCGACCGATCCAAAAGCTGGATTCGCGATCGGTGTGATCATTCTATGCGCCGTCTATTATTTTATGAGCGGCGGAAAGGGTAAAAACAAATGAGCCCAGAAAATCAAAATTCCGACTTTGAACAAGACGATGACACGGAAGATTTGAAAAAAGAAGGCCTTAGCGAAGGAGGAACGAACGAAATAATCGATATGATGTTTTCCGCATGGGCAATGAAGACGTTCAGCGGGATATTCTATAAATTGGACCATGCGTTTGTTCACTTTCTAGAAGGCAACGCTTACAGAGACGATCTGATTTCTAACGATCTTAAAATCCTATCCGCGGGCAACCCGCGAAAGATGTTCGAGCAGCTCCAGGCCTTCAAGGACGACTTGACCAAGAAGCTCGTCAAATCTCTGGACTAAGTTCTTCTACCTGATAAAATGGATACAGGCTTTTCAATGAGCTTGCCGGCCGCGCAGAGTCTAAACCCCTTCGCGCCGCCGGCGTTTCTTCCCTCCCGATTGTCCGTCACGACCCACAAATTTTGATGCCGACAATCGGGCTTTATGTTATTATCGGTAATAGAAGGGGTTTAAAAATGCAGAACTATTGTCAAGTCGAGAAGAAGGAACGCATTCCGCGTTGCGGTTTGAGTCCACATAAAGACTCTAAGGTGTGTTGTTTCGCCATTCCTTGCCCGATCTATCAAAGCATGTGCGCATTCTACGCAGTCGGAAGGTGTCTCAATCGAACCGCCGAACGATATGCAAAAGAAGGGAAGCGTCATGAGCCCAATTGAACGCTTGAAGCTGTTTTTGAAGGCCTTCTCAAAAAGCCGCGCGCAGTGGGGGGCAATGTTCATTTGCGACGAACACGGGGCGATAGAGTTTCATGCGTTCGGCGATGCCGACAACATTGAAACCGCTCGATACTATCAAAAATTTTTTTGCGATTACTTGGAATCGAAGCTCACGGACAAAGAGCCAGCGAACAAGTTGCCGATATGAAACCGCTCTCAAAGAATCCGCTCGATGTCGAGTTTTTCGCTGTAATTGACACGCTCAAAATGAGTGCAACCTCAAATTTGAATGCGAGTTTATCGCCCAGGGACGCGGCAATACTGGTGAACGGCGTTCACCATTTGGTTAGAGTTTACCAAGCCGCGAACAATGAAAATTTTTCTCACCGAGTAGAATCATTCTTCGCCGATATCGGCGCCGAATGGTTGGATATGATAGCCGGAAAGCCAAAGAAAGGAAGGCGATGAGATGTTGATGGTAATGCGTACGAAGTGCCCGGATTGCGGCAAGGACATTGAGCACAAAACGCTCATATTCACCGATGAGGGGCATGAAGGTGATTTAGTAGTTGAATGCCTAAATACCGGCTGCAGAAAGCTGTATGCGGTTCGGTGGAAGCTGTCAGTCAAGACAAAGGCCTATAAAGTCATGGGCGCCGCCGACCTCCAATTCCAAATAGAGCTGAAGGACGAAGAGGAACAGGGGGGCGATGATGAGCCTTGACGGATACGATACTTTATTTGGATTGATTGACCGCGGTGAGCTCATCGGAGCGCCGGCCAAGACACCGAGGAGGGGCCGGCATATGTGCCGTCTGTTTTCTAGCGGAGATTCTGAACTCGACAAAATGATCGTTTGTCCGGTCATTCACAAAGACCATACGGTCACTTTCGCTCATTGGAACGAGGAGAAATTTTGGTGGGAAGTACTTCGAAAGCAAGAGTTCATTTATCGAAGTGATTGGGAGGCCTTGCCGGCCGGCGAGCGTGAGCGGCTTGAACGCGGCGGGATACAGGTGGAACCATGAACCTAAGTTGCAATAGCTGTTTTTTTGCCCATGTCAATATGTGCCGAGTCAATCCCCCCGATCCCATGCTCGATAAAGACTTCCCGCCGCTTCCCTCCGATAAATACCCGTGCGGTGAATATCTCGACAAAGAGACCGGTGCGACGGTCGAGGAGGTACTTAAAAGCAATGCAAAAAAAAGACAATTTAACTCATTGCATCCCGGAAAACCGGAGGGTACGAACAATGCTCCAAATAAAAACAACCGATGATTTTACACACGGGCGGGGAGAGTGTCTTGATTGCGGATATAGTTGTCAGACAAACGAGAGCGATCCGATGGGCGGCCTAGAAGTGGCAATCAATCACGCGATAACGGAAGATCATAGAATGATCTGGACTGTACGACGGGTAACAGAAATGAAACTGTTCTGTACTCGCGAGGAAGACACGGTTGACCTCGGACCAAAAGAACGATGTGATGAAAGCGATCTCTAAAGTAAATCTGGTAATGCTTGAACCCGTATTGCCGAAACTCAAAATCGGCCGTGAGAGCGGGTCGGTCGAACTCAATGAACAAGACTGCCGAGCGTTGTTGTTCGTGCTGTCTAGCTCGGTACCGATCGAACCGCTCATAGGTCTGTTCCATGACCTCATTCAACAAACATTAATATCGATTGATTCGAAAGAAGGGTGACAACCATGTCCAAAAATAAAAAGAGAACCGAACACGATCGACCGCTCGAATGGATGCCTCGAACAGGTGACCGCGTCGATTATCATTCAATCATTGGAGAGCCGGCGACTTCGTTCAATCATGACGTGATAGAAACATGGATTTCAAACGCGGGATATCCGGTGTCAAGTATTACCGGAATACGCGGTCATGTCGCATGTGATGCGCTCACGCCGGCGGCATCGAAAGACATTACCGATAAAGGATGACAACCATGCCCACTAAAAAAAATCCAAGCCGGCTAAATATGAATCAAAGATTAACAGGTTGGGACATTGAAGAATTTAACGAAAAAGAGAAAAAACTTAAGGATGTGATCAAGAAATGTTTGAACGAAAACGGTTATGATTCCGCTTTTAATATTCCGGATTACATATTGTCAGAGCACATGGTTTCGTCTTTTTGGTTGTTTGCGAAATCGTCGTTAGATCTTGCGTTTCATGAGGGTAGAGTTGAACTCGTAATTCCAAAAAAACGGAACGATGACAACCATGCCGGATGAAAAAATAAATTTCGTATCTATCGATTTCTCGACTTGTCCGGAAAAATGCGAGCTGTGCGGCGCTAAATCCGAATTGAGACCGTACGGACCGTTTAGACAATGGATTTGCGTGGATTGCGGAATGAAAAACAAATCAATGACCGAAAAACGAATGGGTGAGGCAATGGACGGGCGGGGAAAAGTCAAGAAAACGAGAATCGAGACTATTACCGATAATTGACAAAAAACATTACCGATAATTAAATATTATCGGCAATTGACCGTCAAAGGGTAGGGGGCAAGAGAGACGGATTATGCAAGATAGTTGGTTTGGATTACTCGCGGGTTTTTTAGGTTTGCTCCTCGGGGAGCTTCGCCGCCGGCAGGGAATGAAATCGAATTCGGTTCAACCGCCTCCTCCGGATTCGGAGGTATGCAAGCGATGTTTCTTTTTCAAGCAATTTTCGAAAACGTCCGATCGGGAAAGTATATCACTCGGTGATACCCAATTAATTCGCCTTCACAGGTTTGAAGACGAAAAAGAAAGGAAATGATCATGAACGAAACGAACGATGATTTGATCGAAGTGGATGAAATGGAAACAAAAGACATACGGATGCGTTTGACCGTATCGCGGGCAACCTATTTAGAGAACGCCGCGCGGTGCTCTTGTCCTCCGAATGGTGCGCCGCTCGATTTGACGCGCTCTTTGCGGGATGCGTCAAAGGCTTGGAAGGATGCGGCGGACCTTTGTGAAGAGTATTTGAAGGATTTAAAATAAAAGGTTCTCCCTCGGGAGAACCCGCACTCACAACCGTTCAGAATTGGAGTAAGACAATGATAGACCAAAACTATTTTTTTTCAATCTTATACGCGCTATTCGCCGCCGTTGGATTGGTCGGCGGTATTGTCGGCGTCATTACGTGGGCGGACCTCCGCCGCAAGCGATATTTGATAGAATATCTCAACCGAAAACTATCAAGAGGCAAAAATGGAAAATGATTTTTCGTGGATTGCGGACGGCGTGCCGATCTATTTTACGATTCGGGGCCCGTATGCCGGCACCTATGCCGGCACCGTCGACGGACAGATCAAAGATATTGGAGGCGATGGCCACCAACATCTAGTAGTGAGAATCAAGGAAGTCTCTGAAGATTACGAGCGAATGACGCATTGTAAATTCGCGGTATGCGTCCCGCTCAAATGTTTGAAAAAGAGGACAATATGAAAAACATACTTTTTATTTTAATCGCGGCCGCGCTTCCGGAATGCGGTCAAAGCCCTGCAAAATTTGACATGGAGAGCGATCATGATGAGAACAGTGAAAAAGACACGGTTACTGACACGGATATGGAAACAGATCAAAACACCGACAGGGTTGATAGTTTGGGAAACGATACGGATGAACCTAACGAAACGGACACGAACACGAATCAGTTCAGTGATTCAGAACCCGCAATTGACACCGAATCGGCCGAAATGGTGGAGACGGATGAAGACACTGATTCTGACACCGAAACGATCTCTGACACTGTTACAGATACAGATACCGATACCGAAGACACCGTGATTCCCGATTTCGTATGTGATGAATGGAGTTGTCCGGATTCCCAAACGTGCGATATCGGCGAATACTGGGTTTGTCCGCTGCTTCCGGAGGCCGTCTTTATCGCGGCCGCAACCTACAAATCGCAATGGTTGATATGCGTCGACGTAGACGGAACGCAGACATGCCCGACAACAGACTATCACCGAGAATGCGCACAAGCTCCAATCGGTTTGAGTTGCCATGTCTGAAGAGATCATCACCAAACACGAAAACTGTTTTCAGGCGTTGGATCGGCTTTATGAACGCGCCGATTACTATGCCGCGCATTCGATCGCCGATAACACCCGTTTAGCGTATGAATCCGACTGGAAACAGTTTGTAGAATGGCGCATTGCTCACGAGATTTTAGAGACCTTGCCGGCCGAGCCGGCGACGATTGCAGCCTACTTCACCGACCTTGCCGATCGCGGTTCGAGCGTATCGACGATATCACGCCGTTCAACGTCGATATCAGTGATTCATTCGGCAGCGGGATTTGAATCCCCATGCAAGACGGCGCAGGTTGCCCGCGTTCTAAAAGGTATACGCAAAGAGCGAGGCAAACCGCAGGCAAAAGCCCGACCGATATCATGGGCGGAATTGAAACGCATGGTTTCACAATGCGATCCCTCTATCATGGGCCGGCGAGACGCGGCGATGTTGCTGCTCGGGTGGACGTCGGCGCTTCGACGATCGGAGCTTGTCGCGCTCAACTACTCGGACCTATCGTTCACCGATGAGGGAATATTGCTCACCGTCAACCGCTCCAAAACGGACCAAGAAGGCAAAGGAACAACGATCGGTATTCCCCGCGGCGAACAACCGTATTGCCCAGTGGACGCGGTGCGGGAATGGTTTAGCCGGCGATTTAAAGATGAATCGGTAGAAGCTCCGGAGGACACGCCCTTGTTTGTCAATATCGGCATGAGTCAACGCCGGCTTTGGTGGGCCGAGGAAAAAGGCCGGATTACCGATCGCATGGTATCGATCATTGTAAAGCGATATGCCGCCTTTGCCGGCTTGCCGACACGGGATATATCCGCTCACTCATTGCGGCGGGGATTCGCGACGGAATGCGGCGCTCACGCGCTTCCGGAAAGGGTTATTGCGCGGCATACGAGACACCGATCGATGGAGGTTTTAAGAGGCTATATCGAAGACGGTTCGATCTGGCGAGAAAACCCTCTGTTCTTCATCTACGGAATACAAAACCCGGTTCATATCGTTTCGAGCAATACCGCGGTTTGAAATGCCGAACACACGTTTCTTTCGGCGCATGACTTTGTAGTAGCGTTCATCTTTTCCGCTTTTTCCCTATCGAAGGTCATATCATAGACATTCCCGATCGGTCCGTCTTTCGCGTCGTTGCACGGATAGACATTTCCATTCGGTACGATGAGCGTCAATCGGTTCGAGGCGATATCCCCTATATCGGAAGGGTCCGCCTTGAAACCGTGAATCATGGTGTTTTCAGGCCGTCTGTCCCATTTCTCATAGTAATTCCATCCAAGGTTGATCAGATACGGACGGAGCTCATACGCACGCTTAAAATGTTCGAGTGTGGAAACGACAGTATGCAGCACATGCGGCCGCTCTTTGACCGGTTGCACAAACGCAAGCCAATCATCGATCGGGATGCCGCAATCCTGATGATAAGTGATGCACCACTTGACCGGCAGCTCTAAGAGACACAGATGCTTTTGCATCAATAGGCCGTTTGTGAAAATAGTTGTGTCTGTTCGTCCGGAGGCGACGATCAATCTGATTTGCTCATCGATGTCAGGCCGTAAAAGCGGCTCGCCTCCGCTCACGTGGATCGTTGCGCCCGGGCGAAATTTATCGATCCATTTCAACGTTTGTTCGAAATTTGTGATTTCATTTTTCGGAACTCCATTTTCACAATTTTCGACTTTGTACGCAGCGGTATGACTACCGCTAACGCAATACGGGCAATGGTTTTGGCAGTAGTTCCATGCTGAAACGGTTACTGTCGGTTTCATCGGTAAACCCCTTTCGAGCGGCGGCGAGCCGCATCTAAAACGGCGATTTCCTCGGCAGTCAATTTCATCGGCGGCGATGTCGGTACTGACACGGGCGGCGATGCGGCCGGGATATCGTCCGGTTGCTTCATCGATAAGTTGAGCGTTGACAGAAGTTGTTTGATTTCGGATTCGGTGGGTGGCGTCGGCTCGGGTTCTGATATTTCGACAATCGGCAGCCGCTCGGTGATTAATTCGGGTTCAGTTGGTTTTTGCCGCATTAAATACGGCAAAATTTCGCGGCATATCGTCGATTCTCTCACCGCGATGGTCATTTCTTCCCAATTCCGCGCCCAGTATTGCCAATCTACGCCGCTCGGATTCACCAGATCAAGGCCGGCGCCCAATGCGTCCACCTCGCATTGAGCACGCAAGCGCGCGAGACGCCGATCGGAGACGTGCAATGTGTTCGCCTTGCGCAATACGCAAAGCAACGAGAATATGACCGGATTTTTCCGAGTTTTAGTATGTATAACAGACGCGCGCGCGCCTGCGCGCTGCTTTTGTATTATATCCGAACTATTTCGGAGGTTTACACCAAGATTGATATTCGTCCGATCCTCGGGGTGACAAATTGTCGTATGTGGTTTTGTGTGCGTTTGTGTAGGCAATGGTGTTGCGTTTGCGTGCCGCTGTCCGGTCCAATATGCAAACGCGGACGGATTGAATAGAATTCGGCAAAAATTGTCTCGCCGTTGGTAAATAAAAATAAAATTCGCTTCTATGAGTTCTTTGTTTGCGCGTTGAATTGTCCGCACCGAACAAGATCCACCGTCGAGAACCCGCCGCAGTGTGTCACCGATAGCACCGAGCGGAGCGAAGACACCGCAATAGGCAAGTTTCGCGATCGACACGTACAACTGAAGTAATCGCCGCGCTCGCGGTGATAAATTCCCTGTGCCTCCTATGCCGGATATCGTCCAATCCAGACATTGAAGGGTGTTTTTGCTTGCCCACTTTTCAACCCGTCGTTCAGCCGTTGCAGTCTGCATAAAAAAACCTTTCTGCCGGCGCAAAAAACGCGCGCAAAAAAACCCGTCTTTCGATTGCCTCAATCGAAAAACGACAAAAAACTTTTCCGCGTTAAAATACGGAAACAGAATTTGACTTTTAGGATTTTACCGCTTAGGGTTGGGTAAATTCTTTAAAAGTGGTTTCCGAACTTAAACGCATTGGGGACCACTTTACCTATTTTGTCCCACTGGTGCAAAATTATATGTATTATTTTATCCATAGTTCTCGGTGATAAATAGGACATGTAGGCGGATATCATCCGGGATAAAACCGGGATTTGCCGCATAAAATCCGGTTTTTTACCGGAAAAACACCGAATATTTTTTATTTGCACAAAAACACCGAATGATTCACAATTTGATTATGGATACCGAATTCGAACGTGAAGGGGTTTTCGAGGCGGAGACCGACGACGATTTACCGGCTGAAATTGAATTGCCGGATGTGCGCACCGAATCCGAACGCGCTGCGGACGAACATCTGGAAAAATTGGATTCCTTTTTCGCTCAATTGCAGCCCGGTGCGACGCTGTTAATAGAACGGTTTCAACCCTCGTGGTGTTCCGGAATACTCGAAGAAATCACGGTATCTAACGAATCCCTCACGCTCGATTATTTTATCGAAACATGGGGCGGTTCGGTGCTCGGTGTGAAGCTCCGGGGCGCAAAGGGACGGTTCAGCGGCGGAGCGTATAAAATCCCGCTTCATTCGTATCCTCCTAGAGTCTACGGCGAAATCATAACGAAATCTCAGGTGATGGACAGACTTAGAGGCACGGAAAAGGAGATTGTGCCGGCCGCTCCGATTCAAAACAATCAGCCGATGAGGCCTACTTCCTCGGCAATGGATAAGCTTTTATCGGCCCTTCCCGCTGTAATACCGGTATTTCTAAAATATATGGAAACCTCGGCCGAACGTCGACAACGTGAAATGCTCATGATGATGAAGATGATGAATCCCGCGTCCGCAGGCGTCGGGAGTATCGCGGATATCACTAAGATGGGTACGGCACTCGCGGAGTTACAAAAGACGTTCGGCGCCGGCGCCGGCGCGG
>Ga0210136_1000013_pt1 | contig 22438 bp, 44 predicted proteins | sample WestPond_Cattail_3_FD_185583 | JGI IMG/M metagenome (GOLD analysis project Ga0210136, IMG submission 185583) | Wetland microbial communities from the San Francisco Bay, California, USA, that impact long-term carbon sequestration -... | ecosystem: Environmental > Terrestrial > Soil > Wetlands ... | reverse complement strand
CACGGAAGCAGAGCTGCCCGGGGACGACAGGGCAAGCGGAGTCGTTGGAAGAGCAGTATCACCCTGCAGGACACTGCGAATTGCTGTCCACTTGCCGGCCGATGGGCTACAAATTACGATGTTGTCCCCCGGCTCGGTGAGGACCATGTTGCCATTTACGCCGTTGATCGTTTGTGACCCAGAACGGGCCACCGTGACCGCCACCGTGCCGGCATCACAGCAGATCCATAAGTCACGCTTGTCACCGATGGCGTTCGGGAGGTAGACCGTCATCGTGCCCGAGCAATGAATGATGCCGTCGGTAACTTCCCCGGTGGACGCATCTGTGGCTACCGTTACGTCATAGTTGACCGTCCGCTCAGTGACAGTGCGGGTATGTGCATTGTTCCACGGATCGCGCGACACAGGAAAGGCATCGTTCTGCGTCTGTGACACCACAGTAGAATGCGTGACGGCTTCATTCATGGCCTTGCCTCCGATGATGTCGACGCCAGATCGAACTGCTACGGCTGAGTGAGCGTCAGCGACGTGACCGAGAATTGAATATGCTGGGTCACGGTCGTGGTCGGAACGGTGATGTCCGTTCCAGAGGTCCCTACCGTGAACTGCTCGATCGCGGTGGTTCCGTCGGATTCGAACGCTCGCGCGAAGGACACGGTCCCACTAGCGTCCGCGTCGCTATCTGCTGTGATGGCGTTGGCCGTAGCCGAGCCGCCAGACGCGGTAGCGAAAGCGGTCGCAGAGAACGTGCACGACGCCAGCAGCGTATTGCCTGACAGGGCAGTATCCACCGTGGCCGGAGGCGTACCGCTATAGAAGCGCAGGTACCCACTGTTATAGTGACCAGCGCGGGTATTGAGCTGGGCGTTGCGGATTGCTACCGCGACGCTGGTGGCCTTCAGCTTGCCGCCTGAGTCGGCCGCGTGGTCACCTCCGCTGATCGGCTGTTGGTTCGAAGCGCCGGTGGCGCAAGCGGTGAGGGCGGCCAGTGTGGCCAGGAACAGGAAATTTCGTGCGAGCTGGAACATGGTCGGTCTCCTTCTGTCTTGGGTCAAATCTCTCGGTGCGGGTCTGTGATATCAGATCACTCGAGGTCGAGATAGAACGGGTCTCCGTCACGCTCGGTGCCGTCCGACAGGCGCAGGACAAACTTCGCCAGTAGGCTCTGCCCAGGGGAGTCGGTCTCCCATCCAGCGCCGTCGAACGTATGCTTGAGCTCGACCTGGTCTTGCGAATGCGAGACAACCTCGCACTCCCAGGTTTTTGGAGCCCCTGCGTTCTCACCGACCACCAGGTAACCAGTAAGAGCCGTTGAGGTGTCCCAGGTCTCGCCCTGCCGACGCACGAAGGTCAGCGTGAGCGAGCGAGGCGCACGGATACCAGCGGGGACGCTGATGTGCTGTGGGTCGGCCATTTGACCCATGGTCATGGCCGATGACTTGCTACTCAAAGACGGGGCGGAGCCGACGCGCGCATCGTTGACATGACTCTCTGCTCACCCTCTGCTTTCCTCACTGATACCCGCGACGGGGTATGCACAAACGGTCCGCCGTCTGATGGACACGACCATCATGACCGCCCTGCGGTTGCGACTCAAAGACTAGCCCTGCTTCGGCCTTCGCCCCGCCAGCGCCATCCTCTCCTCACGCATCTCGTGCACCTTGGCTAGCTGGAGGGCCTCCCCCTCAATCTGCCTCGCTCGCTCCAACGTGAGCCCCAGCTTCGCTCCCACCACCTCCAAGGGCAGCAGCCTTTCTCGCCCCACTCTCCCCTCCTCCCGTGCCGCCACGTCGTCAGCGCAGGTGTCCTCCAGCCGCCACATGTCCTCCGGGCCTACGCCCTTGTGGTTCAGCTTGATGGACCCGCAGTCCTCTTTGACGCTCAGATACAGGTGCCTCGTGCAGCGGACCATCCAACACGGCCGGCAGCGGTTCCTGGCCCGCATGGGTATCTGGTCCGGGTCGAGCACCATCGTGCGCTCCTGCTTCACGGTGAGCGGTCCGTAGTCGCGCTGGGCCCACGACCACGACCCGGACTTCCCGGGCAAGTAGGCCACCAGCCCCTTGCACAGCGGGCAGTCCATCTGGCCCGCCTCGGTGGCGTAGGTGATGCGCATCGCCACCGGCTCACCGCACCACGGGCACGGGGTGTTCCCCTCGCAGTCCGCTCGCTGGATAGGCCGGTCCGTGTCCCACCCCCTGGGCAGTTGGACCCAGGTAGCCTTCTCGGCTCGCGTCGCCTTGCAGGGATGCAGCGACCGGCGCGGCTCCTGGGTTACCGGATTGGGCGCCTGCCGCAGCTGATCGCTCGAGCGGTGGTCAAGCGGCGCTTGAGCGGTGGTTGCCTCAAGATGGCGCGGTTCTGCGGTTTCCGGGCGTACCTCGACGGGTTCGGGAGCCCGCGCAACCTCCGGGGGTCGCGCCCACCACCATCCCGCCTGCCGCTCCGATGTCTCGCCGGTTCTCGCCCGATGGGGGCGCTTCGGCCGGTGCCCAACGACAACAATTTCCTCGAGCCCCAGCATCAGGGCCCAGCAAAGCTGACGGCGTACTACCTCAGCGCTCACGCCACCTCGGCAGCCAAATCCTCCGGGGCTAGCAGAACCGTCGCTATCAATGAGCGGCTCCCACGGGAGATGGGCAGGCCAGCCAGGGCCGCTATCACGGTCTGATGGCTCACCCCGTAGCGCTCCAGGTCCGTTCGGGAGGGGGCCTCGGGCAGCGACTTGCGGAGCAGAGAGAGCGCCTTGGTCGATAATGGCCGGCTGTCCTTTCGGGTCTTGGGGCCGGTTGTGACACTTGGCATGCCACAATTCCAAACCCGGCATACAACAACTCAAATTCTAGCTACGAGGTTTTGTCTCTGGGCAATGCGGCGCTTCGCCTACTTTGGCGGGAACACGCTCAAATCCAGGTATGGCCCAGCGAAGGCCGGATCGTCAGGGACCAGGTACAGGGGGTCATGGCTTGAGCCTCGCCTTCTCTTCATCAATCTCCCATCTCAGATCGCCTCGACACCGCCTGCACAGTAGCCCGCCGCTTGCCGTCGAGCCTGCGACGTACTTCTCATGGCACGCGGTGCAGGTGTGCTCGGTGAATGCCTGGCCCCCAACCCCACCACGATGGCTAGCGTCCAGACCCCATAGGGCCACCAGGAATTTCAGCACGTTGTCGCTCATGGCTTCCCTCCTGGCAACGCCCCCTGCCTGCCACGCAGGTAGAAATCGTCGGCAGACTCGAACCCTGGCGGACACTGGCCCGAGCATGCCTTGTGAACCACGCGCTTCTGGCCGTCAATGACCACCTCGCGAAAGTACGCACCATGCAGTTTCCGAGAGCAGACCCAACAGAATCGATACTTCGGCTTGGCGCTCATGGCTTTGACCCCTCCCGTAGCTGGTCGAACAGCGGCTGATAGCTTCCGCCCCGCCTGACCTGCTCCACATGCTGGTCAAGCGTCGGGTGCGCACAGCTGTCCGGGTGCTTGCTCTTTCGAGCCCGGCTCGTCAACGTCACCTTGAGCCGTGCTGGTCCGCCGTTCTGAATCTCGGCACGCACGCATTGGTCGTGACAGTATACAACGAGCTTGGTCAGCTCCGAATAGTCGTAGGTAGCCAGTCTGTCTCCGACCAAGAACGAACACCGACGTTCCCAAGCATTCTCACTGAACTTCATGGATGCCACGTGGTGCTCGCCCCCGAACACGCCATCGATGACCCTGCGCGCTCGAACCTCGAATGGCTCAAGCTCGGTGTCGCTTCCAGCACTCATGGTTTGACCTCGGTGGCGGCGAGGCGGACGAGCTTGGTGTCGGTCACGCGGACTCTGTTGATTTCCGTTCTGTCCTTGTAGCCCAGGATAGAGCCGTCAAGAAACACCACGCCCCACCCTCGCCACACCACACGTGGCTTTCGCTCAAAGTTTCGCCCTCCTAAGCTATTCCAAAGGGCGACCGCTCGTTCTGGCGTTTTTCCAAGCGGTCCCATGGTCAAGCAGGACGCGCAATATACTGCCTTGGCATCTCCCGGATACTCCTCGTCGCAGATTGACCTGATGGAAATCTTATCCGAGCCACAGAACGGACACACGCGCGGCTTGCGCTTTGGCTTCTTCGCAGGCTTCTTCATGGCTTCCTCGCGTTCCAGCTGGTTATGGCCACGCTCTTGTGGTCTTCGCCCACGCATGGCATGACATTGCATATATGCTGACACCCAACGACCCATGTCCCGAGTGACTTGAACATCTTGGGAGTCTTCCCGCACCACGGGCACGGGAGCAGTTCCGGCTTCTTCGCCTTGCGCTTCGTCGCTGGCTTCGCCTTCGTCACGACGTCTTCCTCTGGTCCCAGCACAGAAGCTCCAGGAACGCGATTGCGGCCTCGTTCGCTAAGGCGTGTACCTCGGTCCTGTTTAGTGGCCTTCCAAGTTCCCTGCGCTTGTTGTTGTAGGCATCAACGAAAGCCATCGCGATGTTTGCCTGCCACGACATCCAGTATCCGGCATCCTCCTTCATCGCTTTGGTAACCACTCGCATTGCCTTCACTATCGAATTCGCCTTAGTCATCTCGCTCCTCGCTTTCTTCATAGCAGACTCTCCAGCGCCATGATCCCGAGTATCACCAGCAGCACCGGGGCCAGCACGATCCACGCCAGCACCATCGCGATGGCCTTGAGCAACTTCATGACAGCACCCTTCCTGTGGCGATTTCCTCGGGAGTGGCGAAGCGCCATTCGATGCCCTCTTTGTCGATTCGTCGATCCGCATGATGATGAAATTTAAGCATTTCTCCGTCGATGCCCGTCACCTTGTCAACACAGGAACCGCAATGCAAAATCACAACCAGGTCCCCCACCTGCGGCATGCGCTTCTCAACCTTCAGCGCCCCTCGGCGACGGCCGCCATCTGGCCAGCGCCCATCTGCATGTCGGTGACCGCGCGGCGAAGCCGGTCGGACTCGGGCGATTGGTCGGCGAGGCCCTGCAGCTTCGCGAGCTGGCCTTTCAGCGTACGCACCAGCTCGACGTTCTCCCGAAGGCTTCGCGCGGCTACCGTGGCAACGGTCTCACCCTCGAGAAGACGGCAGCCGAGATCGAACAACTCCACCCCAAGCGTGGCGAGCGCGAGTTGGTCTCGGTCGTTGCTCCTCTTCAGGCCGTCTCGCTCGGATGTGAGCGCGGCCACCTTTTCCCGCAGCGCCTTGACCTCGGTCGCGTCACACTTTTGGCAGAAGTCCAGCGCGGCCTTTGCTGCTCCTTTGAATCCGCAGCAAGAGGCGAAGGCGAACCGCAGGATGGCTTCGAGCGCTGCCACGCGGTCGATGTCGGGGGCGGGATTCGGTGTCTCGACGGCGAGCTTCTCTTCCGTCACCCGCTCCAGTTTCCACCCCATTGCAAATAGGTGCTTGACCACGCCCGGTGCCAATCGCTGGCATTCACCCATCTCGGTATTTCCCATGGGAATGGAAAGCGCCACGCCCATTGCCTCTTCGGCGCTCAGCCCTTCTGGCCTCGTTTCCCCGCACAGGCTGCACCGATCGACGGTCATCAGCCAGCTCGGGTTGTTCTCGCATTTGCATTTCCAGGTATCGTTGGTCATCTACTTGCCCTCCAGAAAGTTGTCGAACATCTTGCGTATCCCCCACGAAACGAACAGCCCAAGAACGAATGCCGGCGCGGCGTAGTGCCACCAGTGCGCGCAGATTGAGGCGCAACTGCATAGGTCGGTCATCGGGTAGTCCCCTTACTCGCCGTGAGCCGTTCCATATCGGCCCGAAGCTCGTCAGTCTCCCGCCGCAGCTCGCCCATCTGTCCTGGCTCCATCCCCTCGGTGGAAAGCGAACGGGACCGCTCTGCTGCTTCCGCGTGTCCTGTCGATGCCAGCGTTTCAGCGGCCAGGGCCAGCATGGCCCGCTTGCGCATGTCGAGATCCATCAGCGCACCTCCGGCATCTGCCGCACCCGCAGGTCCTCGGGCCATTCGGATGGGTCGGCACCAGCGCGGTCTTTGAGACAAACCCGCCAGTCATCGCTACCGGGATGTAGCTCCGCAAACTTCGCATCCCGCCCTATGGCCCCACCCCATTCCCAGTGTCGAAGGCGACTGCCGGCGACGACCGGATTTGCCCCCAGCTGCTTCACGAACGCCGAAACGCCTGCCCCCTTGCACTGCTGGACGACGGAGCGAATCCACTCCACCGAGCACGGTCGGGCGTGCGGGCCGCTCTCACCTCCAACGATGACCCAGTCGATCGGACCGTCGATGCCCTGCTCGCAGTTGCAGCCTTCCACACCCGGACCCTCGCAGATCCAACACTTGGCTAGCTTCACCCCTTCCAGTAAGGGCTCCACGCTCAGAAAGTGGCGGTCTGCCGTGGTTTGCAGTAGCAGTGGGATCCGAGTGTCGGCCGTCGCCTGGTTCTCAACGGTCACCCCAAGCCAGACGTTGTCGAAGCGGCGCAGCTCTTCGCCTCCTATCTGAATCGTTGGCAGCATGGCCCGGAAGTTTTCCGGACGCTTCGTCAGCAGCAACCAGATCAACGACGGCGTTCGCTCAATGAGGCTCCAGACCTTTGCGCGTGCATCTTCAAGGTCAGGCCTGTCCTCGAACAGGTCGCACATGCTCCCGCAGAAGACCTTCGCCGGCTTGCCGGCCCTCTCGGCTTCGCGGTTCCATCGCAGCGGCTCGTTCCAGTGAGAGTCGCCGAAGAACCTGCGCGGAGCCGTGGGCCCCCACTGGAACCCAAAGCGCTTGGCCAAGGTCTCTGCGTAGCAGTTTTCGCACGCCGGGCTGATCTTCGTGCACCCCCACCAGGGGTTGAAGGTGTGATCTGTCCAGGATATTCCGCTGTTCTTACCCATTACGACTTCCATTCCCTTTCCGCCATCCGCCGGTCTTCCCGCCTCGCGCGGATGTGCTGGCGGATGATCCATGCCACCGTGGCGACGCCGACGAAAAAGAACACCCAGCGCAACGCCTCAAACAGGGCATGCAGGGTCATACCGGCACCACCGACATCACTACCAACTCGGGAGGCAGTCCGAATGTTCCTCCGTCCGTCAGGTGAGTGACCATGACCGATACTTCTCGACCAGTATAGGAGCGCGCCGCTGGATCCCACTCTCGAAGGTGCAGCCTGTCCCCCACCTGATAGTTGCGATCGTCCTTCCTAACCTCGTGGCGCTTCGCCCCGCTGCATACGGAACGGAACGGCTCGGGCCAGCACCTCAGATCGTGGACCTTTCCCGAGCACGCGACAGCGGACCCAGCCGACTTCGCACTGGATCGCTTTCCTAGGTCGTGGGCCAGGTCTATCAGCTCCCGCTTGTGGCGCTGGTCAGCATCCAGGTAGCGGAACCAGCCCCAGAAGGCCAGGGCGACCAAAGCCATGATCGCGAGTTCCATCACCTTCCACTGTCCTTGGCCGGCGCCTTCGCGACCAGCTCGTGCGCGTGATTGTGGGCGGGCATCACGAGGAAGCCTTTCACGCGGTGGGAATGTCCAGAGCCGTCAGGAACGGTATTGCCGTCTCCGAAACGGTCAACGCGGGCCGAGTGCTTGTGGCCGCGTCCCATCGTGGTGATGAGGTGGGCGTCCGCCCGGCTCCCGCCCTGCTGCCGGCGCACCTCTGCTGTAAGCTCGTCCCTAGATGATGCGGACGACCCTAGCGAGTCGTCATCTTCCGGCTCGTCTTCACCGGCGTTTTCCTCGGTCTTTCCATCCGGCGTCGAGACGGAAGCCTCGGGATCCGGTTGCTCGTCCTTCGCGTGGGATGGCTCGCCGTGGGATGCAGTGGGATTCATGGCCGCGGCCTGCTCCGCTTGGTTGTCGGGAACGCCCTGGACCCGCGGCGGGAGCAACCCCGCCTTGCGCATGATTCCAACCTGGCACCCGACCGCCTGCTCGCTCATGTCGAGTTCCCTTGCGATCTCGTCCTTTGGCCTTCCCGCGAGGAACATCTCGCGGATGCGCTTCTTGCGTTCTTCAGGCGACCACGTGAGGACGGGGGCCTTCTCTTTTCCCGGTGACACGTTTTCGCTTTTCCCAAGCGCTGCACTGCCATGGCCACTCACGACAGGCGCCACCTCGTCGGACGCAACCTCTTCCTTCGTGAACTGTTCGAGAACCCCCAATCGCCTCATGGCGTTCATGTTCGCCGTCAACATCGCTGAACCGACCTGCATGTGCTTATGGAGGTCTCCCTCTGCTACTCCTTCGCTCAGAAGCTGCACTATCCTGTCTTGGATCGCCTCCGGTGTTGCCGCCACCGCAGTCGCCTCATGAGCTTCGGTATCCTTATCAGTGAGCGCGCGCTCCACGGGCCATCCGCGCTTCAGCCTCAGGTAGATCGTATTGTGGCGAATGCCAGTGAGTTTCGACCACTGCCAGATCGACAGCGTCTTGCCATTGAAGGTGACCGCGTCGCCCTTGGGATCGCGACGGTTGTCGAGGGTCATCGGGGCTGCGAGTGGCTCCCCTTTCTTCGGCTCCTCTCCCTTGGCCAGTTTGTACGCCGTTTCATAACGCTCCATCTGCTCGAGTATGTCGCGCACAAACCCATGGTCGGCGGGAAGAGCTCGAAACGGGTCCATATTTGCCACCAGGGTGATGGTGCCGCCACTTTCAAGGTCCACCGTGCGTGAGTAGTTCATTGTTGGTAGTACCTCTTTGCCTCTTGCATAGCCGCATTCAGCTCGGCCGCATGGTTTGCGTTCCCACCCCTGTCGGGGTGAGCCTCCGTGATCTTCGTGAGCCACTTAGCCTCGACGGTCTCCAGTTTCTCGGGCGGGTTCGCGAAGCCGAGCATGGCCCACCAGGTGCGGCCAGCATCCATCGCTGGCAACGCCCTGTATCCCGCGAACGCCTGGGCAAGGCTCCCAACTCCCCAGCGGTCCATTGCCCTGATGGCATCAGCGTGGTGAGCAATGGCCGCGAGATTATCGGCCACCCGGTCCCAACGGTCACAAGCCAGGCAATGGACTGAGTCGGCCATCCGGAAGTACACGGCTGCGGCTGGGTCATCTGGCTCGCGCGCGCCCGAGTACGGTAGCCCATCCTGCCTCGTCTTCACGTTCGTTGAGATGACGACGTCTATCGCACGTAGCAGCCGGAGCTCGTCGCGAACCTGGCAAATCGCCTGGTAGAGCGTGATGTCGGCCTTCTGTTTGTAGCTTTTCCCCTCAAGCTTCACAAGGCGATGGAACTTCGCTCCCCGTCGTCGAGAGACTCGTGGTCGCCCCACTGGCCAGGTGAGCGGATATGCCTCGATCGCGTTGCTCATGTTTGCACGTCTTCCTTCTTTCCGAATCGGTTAAGTAGCCAGCGAGCCACGTAGTCCAGCGGGCTCGCCACAAACGAGTATTCCTTGTCTCCGGTAGCTCCTTGAGGGTCGAACCGCATCCCGACGAGCTTTCGCACCGTCTGCTCGAAGGCGACCCCGTACTGCCATGCCATCGATAGCTCCATGGCGACAGCATCAAGAGCCCCGCTGGCCAGCGAACCAGAGCGGTCAGCCTTGATGAAGATTTCACCCGGGGTTCCATCCTCGTACAGTCCGACGGTGACGTACATCTTCAGGTCCCCGCGTTCATGCCCGGGCCTCACGATACGGAACTTCCGCGTGATGCTCTTGCGGGTGTCGGGGAGACACCGGCGCTTGAGGATGGTTCCGGTTCCTTCGCTCATGGCTGCGCTCCTACCTTCGACCTTGCTTCAGCGATGATCTTTTGCACCCTGAACGACCTCGCCTTCTGAACCGCTTCCGAATACGACCGCGATTGCCACGCATCCTCGCAGCCGTGCGATTTCGCAAAGGCTCTTCTCTCGTCCATCTCGAGCTGGCCCCACTTAGGGAACTCGACCACTCGAAACCTCGCGACCATGGCTCGGTCCATCAGGTCGATCTCGTTCGTTGTTGCCGCCAGGGTCACATGGGAGGGAAGGTTCTCGATTACCGTCAATGCCTGGGTCATAGCTGCGTTCATCTCCCTGCCAGCGGCATCGCCAGAACCGGACGACCTCTGCGCGAACAGTCCATCGGCTTCGTCAAGAATCCACAGAGCCGAGGTCGTGTCCACCGTTTCCTGCAAGGCGACCACGATGGCCCTCGTCATCTCTCCAAGGTGCGATCCCATGACTGACCCGGTGGCCATACGATAAGCCGGGATGTCGAAGTAGTTGCGTGCGCAGTGGATAAGCGTCGATGTCTTCCCACACCTGGTCTCTCCGACCAGCAACAGCGGCAATACCTTCTCACCAGCAGCCTTCAACGCATCGGCGTACTCGTTCTCAGTCAGCCAGCCCTGGATCTCAGCGAGAACACAATCAGGAGCCCACGGCCTACGAATGTCAGTCGCAGGCGTCCAGTGCTTCAGGCCTTGCAGGTGCTGAATCACGCCTTGTCGCCAGGATGGTTATCGTCACCGGTGAGCGGCTTGCCCTTGCCCTTCTTCGGCGCCTTCGGGTCACGGTGGGGGAACATGTTCTCCTGTCGCTCATCTACTGTGAGCGGCCTCTCCTCAACGACCTCCCCGGTATCGTCACGGACGACGGTCACGGTGTTGCTGTCGAAGTCCTTCTTGACCTCACAGGAGACCTCGCGATCCTCTTTTCCTCCCGAGATGATCTCGGATAGCTTCCGAATTACTTCACCGCAGGCCTTGATCTTCGCGTTGATGTCGGCGGTTGCCGATTTCTTTTCCTCCTGCAACCCGGCCTTCTCGGAAACGCTCTTCGCCATCGCCCTACCGCGATCTGCGATCTCTTCCTCGTTCAAGTCCACTGGCAGCTGTCGCGTTGTCTTCATTCTCGGTTTCCTTTCCTGTGTTCTGTCTAATCCCGGTCTCTGTCGGTCTCATAGTAACTAGGCGGCGGTTCCTCTCGATCGGTAACGCAGATAAATCGAAGCTCGTCCGGAAGGAACTCAACTGACGCCGGCCCGGTCTCGCCCTCCTTGTGCTTCCCGACGATGATGAGGGCTGGACCGCGCTTGTTCTTCGCCTCCAAGTCCGTCGGGTCCAAGTCCCGGTGCGGGAACAACACCACGTCTGCATCCTGTTCCAGGCTTGCGCTCTCGCGCAGGTCCGACAGCATCGGGGACCCGCCGCGCCTCTCGACCTCTCGGCCAAGTTGGGCCAGCAGAAAGATCACGGCATTCAGCTTGATTGCAAGCTCCTTGATCTCACGTGACACCATGGCCACGTCCTGCTCTCGATTCCCGTTCTTCTGCCGGATCACCTTCACCAGCTGCGCATAGTCGATGAAGACGCAGCACCGGTGGTCGGCCTTTCCGCGCACGTGCTGGGCGTACCATCGCTTGGACTCGCCGATGATATCGGTCAGCTCGCGAGCTTGGTCGTTGATCCATAGGGTCGAGTTGTCGAATTCGCCCGCAGCCTTCTGGATCTTCTTCCAGGCCGCATAATCCAGGTCTCGCTGAAGTGACCTGGTCGAGCACTTCGTTGCGGAGGCGAGAATGCGACGGGATAGGCGCCTGTCGTTGGTCTCAAGCGAGAACATCAGCGACGGAATGCCCTGCAACCCCGTGTTGGTTGCAATCTGGCACGCAAGCGCGGTCTTGCCGCAGCTGGGCCTGGCCGCAATGATGACGACCTGCCCCCCGGTAAGATCGTCGACGATATTGTCCAGCGTCGAGATCCCAGTGCTCACGATGAGCGGCCGATCTCCCTCCTGGTATCGCTGGATCTCGTCGGCAACCTCGCGCATGACCGCCCCGATGTGTCGTGTCCCCGATGGCCCCCCACACAGCTCGAGCCCGCCAATCCCTCGGCTAGCGTCGAGCAGGAGATCGCGCCAGTCGGTTTCCGGGTTGTAGGCTCGGGACTGCAGGTCAGCGCAAAGCGTAATCATCCTTCGGGCCGCGGCCGCCTCCCGAACCATCGTCGCGTACCTGTCGACCTGCTCAGGTAGGCACGCTTTTCTCGCGGCAGCCATGGCCCACGTGTCCCAACCATCGGCGAAGCGCCCGGATTCTCCAGAAGCCCGGATCTCGGCGCCTACCGTGATTGGGTCTACTACGCTGCCTGGCTTTGCCGATGCCGCACGAATCGCCTTCCAGGCGACGTTGTGTGCTGGAAGAAAGAAGTCGTCTCCTGGAAGCGCGTCCACGTTGTCGGTGACCTTGCCTCCGTAGACCAGAGCGGAGCCTATGAGTGCGAGCTCTGCGTCGACATGGTGGGGAGGGACGTGATCTTGGATCACTGCTGGCCCTCCCGCTCCTCAGCCTGCCGTCGCCTGAACTCGGCAATACGGGCCGGACGCTCAAGCTCCTCTCGCCTTCGCTTGGCCTCGACGTCGGCCATGGTCACGGGAGGGGGAAGCTTGACCTGCTTCTGAGCTGGGGCTGAATACCCACGGGCAAGAGCCTTCTGCTGACCGATCCGGTTGTACTCCCTGACGAACTTGTCCACCGTCCACGGGTCCATGGTCGGGTCCTCGGCGAAAAGCACGATTCGCTTCTCGATGGTCTCGATCGCCTCTGCCACGCGCTCGCCGAAGCCCTCAAGGAATTCGCGGGCCGTCTTGTCGGCGAACATCCCAGGATTCCACGGGCCTAGCGTTGGGCGGCGCTTCTCCACCTCGCGCCGCAGGCAATGGACTAGGCGGTATGCGTTGGTCGGGCGGACCGGAGCGTCTGGTGTCTCGGTCACCTTGACGTCGCACTCCGTAGTACCAACACCAGGGATCGCGAGCGCGGGGGGAGAGATCTCTTCTTGACTGGACTTGTCTTGTCTGGACTGGTCTGGACTGGTCTTGTCTTGTGCGGTTTCGTCGGTTCCGCGTCCATTCAACGTCCGCGGACTGTCCGAGGACTGTCCTTTCTCTTTCCTGCACCAGTCGCATCCATGTCCGCACTTTCCGTCTTTGTGGGCTCGCCAGAGCTTCTTTCCTACCGCAGCACCATCCATGCGCTTGATGGCCCCACCCGTGTACCGCATCCAGTCGTGGATCTCGACGTTGCCTTCGCCATCGACATCCAGGAAGCGCACGGAGCACATTGCGCCGAAAAGTCGGCCATCCATCGGGATGTACCCGGCAGCTTTCTCGACCACGAACGCCCCGACCTTGCCAAGCCTGCCGCTTTTTGCTGACCGGCATGCCCACTTCCACAACCTGATCGGGTAGACGTCGGCCTCGTGGTTCTGCATGCGAGCGCACAGATCCAGCGTTTTTGGGTGTTCGAAGTATCCTTCGTCTATTTCCAGGTACATCGCTATCCTTGCTTCGTCGTCGTCACGTCATCGGACGGTCCACGGACGCCAATCTTCTTCGAACACCACACGTGAAGCTTCCGGAGTTCCCTCGTATCCCCTGGCCTGTCCGTTGCCCTGCACCCCAGTTCCTGGCAGCACTGCCAACACGCACCGGATGCCTTCGCCTTGAGCGCTGCCGCGCCGTGGGTCTGCCAGTCCAGGTAGCTCTGCAACTCCAGCTGGGCGCACCCCGCCGCTCTTCCGGCGACCATGTTTCTCATCGGAAGGCCTTCGTGACCGCCAAGAATCGCACCGGCTTGCCGGCCATCTCCGGCGGCAGCTTTCCAAGACGAAGCCGACTGCTCACCACGATCACGGCCCGAACCTGCTCCTCTCGGCAGTACCGGTAGACCTGCCTCGTGAGGTCTGAAGCGGCACCGCCCACCTTCACCTCGATCCCCACGCCCTGCTCGAGCATGAAGTCGATGCGATTCCCTGGCGACAGGACCACCTCGCGCCGGTGGGATATCCCCCGGTCCGTAAGCACCTGGTCAATCCCACGCTGCAGGTCGTCCTCGCTCGTGAACGAGAATCCAACCGAATGCATGGCCTTGACGACGGACTCGACTACGGTCGTCGACGGGTCGGCCTGTATGACCCCCGCCACCCCGGAGCACTCCACGACCACGGCCCCACTCTGCGCGGTTCCACGGCGATCTCCCATGCGATCGGTTCCGCTATCGGCAATCATGCTGCTTCCCTCGACTCTCCGCGCACATTGGCGCAAATCTCCTTGGCGGCTGACAGAAGCTTCGGGTTGGAGTCCACCTTGCGCACGCCATAGATGGCCAGCGAGTGATCTCGACCGCTGAATGCCTTGATGATCTTCGGGAAGCTCATCTTGTAGGCATTCCGAAGGACCCAGAAGGCGACGAACCTAGGACCAGTTGCCCAGCGCTCCCTGCAGGTACCTGACACCGTCGAGCGAGACACGCTGAAGTGGTTGGCCACCATTCGCACGACTGATGACACGCGCTCTGCAGCCTTTCTCTTCCGCACGGCCGCACATGCCTTCTCGATGATCCTGGCCGTCAGGGCTGGATCGCATCCCGAGTCGTTCCATGCCTTGCGGAACACGGAAGCATAGTCCGCATCTGTCATGCCACCGACTCCTTTGCCTGCCAGATCACCGGGATCCGCTTTGAGGGCTCGCCTACCAGCTCAAGCATTCGCTTCGACACCGCGGCTACGAGCTTCTGCAGGTCAGCCCTTTGCTCCACCACCTTGCACGAATTGCGGATGGTGTTGTGGCTGTTGCGGTTGAGAATCTCGGCAGCCCCCGGCCCGCTCTCGCCGTTGGCCACCAGGAGGTAAGCAGCGGCGTGCCTGGCCTCTGCCACCTTGGCTACTCGACTCGGTCCCAGGAGGTCAGCGAGGGTCACCCCGGTGACGTCGCAGACGGATTGCGTGATGTCGGAGGACGGGCGGCGCTCTATCTGCCCGCGCCGGTTCGAGCTGAAGAACTTGGCAACCGCGGCCACCGCGTCTCGCTCGGACCCGGTCTCGCGCAGGACGTGCTCATGCAGAACGACGGCGTCCTCAAGCGCGGACTGACTGAGATTGCTTTGCATGGTCGCCTTTCAGACGTGGATTCCAGCCGTCCAAGCGGACAAAGGTCGCCGGACGGCGCGAGTTGCTGCTGCATATGGTGGGGCGATGAAAATCACTCGGAGCATCCAGTCGACTACGTGTGCTGACCCAACGACAGCGACGGATCAGACTCACACTCCTCGGGCGTCCACCATCGCCCATCACTGTCACGCGCCACCCTCCATTTGCGAGCACCAGCGGCCGTTTTCAGTCCTTCATGCACCGGCTCCAGATAGCTAGGCTGCGACCCATCTTGGAGAATTGGGCTCTGCATCCGAAGATACTGGCTTCCATCGCTGCATCTGATCAGCTCGTACGACAGTCCATCAGCTATTGACACGCTCACCGGCGACGATCCGAGCATGTCCAGGACCCACGACCAGCCCGCATGCTCACCTAGGGAACGCCGATGCTCTGCAGGAAGGCTGCGATACTCCTCGGAAGAGTACGACTTTGGCTCCAAAATCACCCGTTTGGGAACGCGAACCCCGTGCCATGCCCAGACCTGCGTTCCGTCGAGATATTCCAGAGCAGGACCACCGGAGCAATGCAGTCGACCTCGATCGTCGAGCAGGCACATCGACGGGCGATCGGAAACAATCGCGATGTCCCAATAGATCCAACACCATCCACATTCCCGAGCCGCATCGAACCATGGATCCATACACGAAGCATCGGTCACCCCCAGATCGCGCATAGTCTCGTAGTACGACAGCCCCCACCACCACCCGCCCTCATGAGATCCATAGAAATTTGGATATTGTAACTCAACGTCCACCTGGGCGCTCACCTGGTCGTCCACCTGGGCGATCACCTGGTCGAGCACCTGGTCGCTCACCTGGGCGCGCACCTGGTCGCGCACCTGGTCGCGCACCTGGGCGATCACCTGGGCGCTCACCTGGGCGCTCACCTGGGCGTCCACCTGGGCGCTCATCTGGTCGAGCACCTGGTCGCGCACCTGGCCGCTCACCTGGGCGCTCACTTGGTCGCGCACCTGGTCGCTCACCTGGGCGATCACCTGGGCGCGCACCTGGGCGATCACCTGGCCGCTCACCTGGCCGCTCACCTGGTCGCGCACCTGGTCGCGCACCTGGGCGATCACCTGGCCGCTCACCTGGCCGCTCACCTGGTCGCGCACCTGGGTGAGCACCTGGTCGAGCACCTGGTCGCTCACCTGGGCGCGCACCTGGGCGATCACCTGGGCGCCAATTTTACCGGAAGCGATCAGTGATCTGGCAATTAGCGCATGCCAAGGACCGTCTAGGCGAAGGAAAATCTTCGGCGGATTCTTCCCTGCATTTCTATATCCGCGTTCTATTGCCGCACGGGCGGCCGGGAAATTCATGCGCTCGGTTGACGATCCGATCTTGATCCACTCGTCGCGCTTGGACGTCAGCAATTCCAGCTGTCTTCCGCCTAGCTTGGTCAGCATGGCTAGTCCTCCACCGCGTGGTCACCGTTTCCACCACGCTCACGCTGGGAGAAGATCTCGTAATCTCCAGCCGGCAGCACCGTGTTCTGGTGCCTGCCGGCGTGCTCGATCGTAGTGTCTAGCTCTACCCGCACCAGGAGAACATCTCCGTCCATCCGCATCAAGACATTCCCGCGAATGGTGTGCGGACTTGAGTGACTCCCGGCGATTACGAGATTCGTGGCCGATTCGAGATTTCCAGCGATGCCCCTGTCTAGCTTTCGAATTATCTGATCACCTTGCAATGCGAAGATTTTCATTTTCAGTTTCCTCTCTGTTGGCTCATTTTTTTTGGGAAAGTTGGGCCCGCTCGGTGGTAAGCCGTCCACGGGAAAGCGCGCTCGTGCTAGCCGTGGGTGCGGGCCCGGAAAACGTCCCACCAGACCTCGTCGCATGGGCCTGAGCTTTGCCTTCTGTGCGTCTTGCCACGGGCCGCGGGCCGTTGTGCAGGCTGCTCTCGTGTGCACACTCACGTGACCAGGGACTTACGGTCATTCCACCGTCGCGCGGCCTGATGGGACTGGAAAAGGGTTGCCGGTCATAGCCCAGGGCCGGCACTGGTTCGGGGCTGCGCGCGACCGATGTCGCTAGACCTACGCTGTGGCCTTCCCGCCCGAAGGGGATCTGTGCGCGATCGCGCTGAGCGCAGAAAATTCGCGCCTTCACCTGGCGCCTCCGAACAGCTGCGGCTGCCGCTCCACCCCGATGGCCCGCAGGCCGGCGTCGGTGAGCTCATATGGAAACCGCGCAAAGGCCAGCAAGCCATCTACCCGCAGGGATCCAATCGCCTCGCACACCGGCCACGTGGCTACGTCTCCCAGGTGGTCGGAGATGTGGCGAGCGGTATCCAGCTCCGGGTGCTCGTGGACGGTGCACAGGACGCGCAGCTCGAGGGCGGATGGCTTCATTGAGCGCCTCCAGTCTCGGCGCCTGGCATCTCGTGCCCAGGGCACCCCGTCTTGTAGCTAAAATTCGGGCAGTCATTCTCAGAGCACAGCGGGATCAGCTCGTGGACCAAGTGGAGCTCCCACTCCAGTACGTCGCGAATCTGCTTGCCCGTGGTCAGCGTCTTGCCGTAGGCCGTGACGGCTCCGCCCAGATGGCGTTTGAGCTCGGCGTCAGTCCTGCGGAGGGCTCCGCCGACGCTCATGGAGAGGTGACGATGGGCGGGCATCAGCGCGCCTCCTTTGCCATGGACTCGAACTTCTCAACCCCCGCGACCAACTCGTCCGCCTCGCGCTGTCCGACCGCCGTCAGCGTCCTGGTCAACGCAGCGGAAATAGCGTGCATGGTCTCTTCCGCTACACCTAGACAGCGTCGAAGCTTCGCGATCTCTTCGTCCTTTGCCTTGGTTGCATTGGCGATCGCCCTGCGCACCCGGCTCGACTGGGCCTGCAGCTCTTCCCGGGGCCACCCCAGGTAACGCTTGAGGGCGTTTCCGCTCTCGGCCGCCTGGGCGGAATCTTCCAACGGCGCCCCGTAGGTCACCACGTGGCGGCACTCGCCATCCCAGGCAATTACGACCACCTGGTTTAGACCGTTCTCACGAGCGAAGCGCTTGGCCGCTGCGATTGGGATTCGACGTGGCATCAGGCGGCCCTCCTTGCGCTCCTGGCGATGGAAAGCAGGACCTCGGCGAAGGCGGGAGGCGTGGCAGCGGCCTTACCTTTCCCGACTCGCGGACGAACATCACCGGACTTCGTGCGGTTCCCGCACCAGCTCACAAGCGCCTTGCTCTTGGCGTCCAAGTCAGACCCCCACCGCAGCGTGGGCAAGTCCGTTCCGTAGGCGTAGAGCCAGGTCGCTTTCTTGGCCGGGTGACCATAGCGCCCCTGCTCCACATGAGCCGAGAAGCCACCGCACAAGCCACGGTGCCAGCCGCCGTGACGACTCGGATCGGGAAGGTCGAAGCGGGCCCAGGCGTCGCTGTAAGCCGGATGTTCTAGCACCCCCCCCCATCTACGGACCGATGCGAGCGCAGACGCGAAACACCCTCCGTCGTCGCCACGCTTGTGGCCCCACCGCGCCTCTACCAAACCTGCCAGCCGACACCAGCGGGAACATGGCGGGTGAGCCACTACTGGGTGCGGCCCGTCGTACAGGCGAGCGTCCCGGTGCTCGTCCCATGGATCCACGTCAGGGCGGCCGAAGTAGATCCCTCCGGTCGCAACAAATAGGGCGGCGACCATGGGCATCAGGCCGCCTGCCTTGGGGCCCTGGGCATCAGTCGTCCACCAGCTGTCCCACAGTAGAGACTGGCTGTGGTGGAAGGAGACGTCGCCATCAGGCGGCCCTCCCTCGTGAGCTGGAGCCTGTGATCGCGATCTCACGACAAGAAAAAAGCGCCGCATCCCCAGAGGGACGACGGCGCTCAATTGGCAGTGACTGCGCGGTGTTACGCTGTTCGGTAGCGAGAAAGCCAAGCTGGGTGCGACAGCTGCGCATGCGCGAAGCTCCTTACCGGTGCCGCGAAAAAGCGCAGCAGCCAGTGGCCAAAAAAGAAAGCGCTCCTGCCGCAGTCGAGCCGCTTGCGCAGCTTCGCTTCAAGGTACCAGCCATGAATCCCATGCGGGACAGCGGCGGAGCCGAACTTGATCGAAGCGTACATGGTTCTGTTTTCATGGCTGGTACCCAATCGAATGCCATAGGCCGCCCGCACCGTCAAGAATTATTCCGAAACGGCCGCGGTGTTCATTGCATCCACCGGAATCTGTTCGTGTTTTGACGGCCTGGGTCCGATGGTCCCGCTGGCGCCTTCGAGACGCAGGGCCCGCGATGAACCGCGGCCCGCGGGTTACTGCTCTACGTCGTGCTTACCAGCGCTCCGGCTGGCAGTCGTCGGTCTCGTCCTCGAATGGATCCACCGAGTCGAATGGCGCCGGCATGTGGTCGGCGTCCGAAGATGCGGCCGCGACCGTCGCAGAGAGAACGACCGCAGCTGGGCCGACGAACCACCAGGGCTGGCCGCTCGTCGTCGTGCCTGGCGGCGTGGGCTCTGCCAGCTGCCCGCGCACCACGGCCCCGGCCGGCAGGTCGACGGTCTCGGCCCGGTGGTGCTGGCACCACTCGGCCACCGCGATGGCGGATTCGTCCTGCAGCTCACCGGGTGAGGCGAGCAGGTCGTCGCAGAGGTCTGTCTGCGCGGGGGCGGATTGTGCAAGCGATGCGATGAGCAGAATCGTCAGCATGGGTCGTCCTCCTTGGCTCTCCGGTCGTTCGCGTCGCTGAACGCGTCCTCCACGGCCTCGTCCAGCGTCGACCCCTCGCCCTCGCCGATATAGTCGACAGCCTCGACGGAGACGCCAAATCCTCCACCGGGAATGCGACTCACGGTGATGATGACTTCCGCGTTTCCCAGCTCTCGGATCGAGCGCTCAGCAAGCTCAATTGCGGTCAGCATGGTCTAGTCCTCATGCGGACGTACCCCGAGACCGCAGCCGCAGCGGCCCGGAGATGTGCCGAGGTGACCGGCACGGAGCTGGCCGAGTACCGGTAGTGGCGCTCGCCGTCGCGGACCGTGACGACGACGCATGGGTCATCGTCGCATGGCGTGGCGCAATAGTAGCAGTCGTAGTCATCGCCGGTCGCATGGTCGGCTACTGAGTATCGGTGGCTGGGTCGACGTGTTTTCACTGGGGCTCCTTTGGCTCTTGGGTCCTCGGTCTCGGTCCGCCGCTCTCGGCTTTCGGCGAGAGAAGCAGACCGCGCACGAGGCGCGGGGGGTGCTCTAGTCTTCCCCCGAAAGCATGAACGTGAAGCATGGGCGAGGGTCATCTATGTCCGTGGGACCAATTTGCACAACCACCGTGCGCAGCGACTTGCGGCCGGCGCCCTTGATGATGAGCCGGTACTCCAGCCGGTCGCCGTCAACCACCCTCGTGCGCATGGCCAACTTTCCCATCCAGCAGATGTCGTGCCAGATGCCCACCACGTCCTGGCAGTAGTGCGGGTTCGCTGCTGCCTGCTCGACGATGTCCCACAAGCCCTGGGTCATGTAGCAGGGGTGACGGAAGTGCTCTCGGGACACGCGCCCCAGCTCGTCTTGCATCATGTCGACCTGGACGCCGTCCTCGAGGGCCTGGCGACGCGAGTAGGTGTGGATGACTTCGCCGAAGAGGTCAGCGGCGGCTGCGGTGTTGTTCGTCGTGTTCATGGGATCAGTATTGATCCGATCTGAGACGGACGCAAGAAAAATCGTAAACCGCGTCGAGTATTCTTGGTCGCGTTCACGCGCGATGCATCACACGGCCTCGCCCGTCGGTCGCAGTCCAGAGATTGCGGACAGCCCCACGAGCGAGGCGGCGCGTAGGATCTACTCTCCGGCGTCGATGTAGCAGATGGCCGACTCGCCCTCGTCCCATGAGCAGTCGATCATGATGGCCGGCCGCCACGGGTGCTCACCTCCGCGCTTATCCTCGCCACCGACGGATAGCAGCTGCGCATTCGATCCTGGCCACTTCGCCCGGGCGTCCATGAGGGCGTCAAGTTCAGCCTCGCTTGGATTCGTGCGATCATTGTCACACGGTTCGGGGGCGGCCTGCCAGGCGATCCAGTCAGGGCCGAGGTCGCACTTGATTCGCTCGTCTCGATAGACGTTGTGCATCTTGTCGATCATGCCGGTAGCTAGGCCCTTTTTCAACCTGTCGCTGCCGTGGGTCGCGATCCAGGCATCCCGCTCGGCGGTCGCCTTGGTCTTGGCCTCCGCCTTGGCCTTGGCCTCAGCCTCGTCGCGCGCCACGCGGACGCGTTGCACCGTCTCGCACGCCTCTTTCGGAGCTTCGATGCCATCTCCCCTGTTGCGCAGGTTCACACGCCGACCGTCCAGCTCGTAGAAGTAGGGGAATCCGGTATCAATGATCCCGTAGCCCGCCTCCAGCGCAGGGAGATCGCGCTCGACGGTGGCGACCAGCTCGGCGAGAATCCTGGCCTTTTCGGCGCGCGCCGCCTCCTCCTTAGCCTTGGCGCTGGCTGCCTCTGCGGCCAGTAAGCGCGTGGTGCGCTCGGCGGACGCCTCGTAGGTAGAGGTGGCCTCCTCGACCGTGAGGACGTGGTCGGACTCGTAGGGTGACCTGTGCGTACATGACATACCATGCTCCAGGACGATCAGCTCGGAGTACTCGAGACCGTCCATCGTCCTGCCAAAACCGCCACCGCACTGCTGGAAGCTTCCGTCGTTCAGCATCCGCGCGAGTCCGCGCTCTATCGCCTGCGCTGCATCGACCGTGATCGTCACGTGCTGGATGATGTTGACCGGCGTCCCGGCGAGCGCCAAGGCCTTGTGGGTCTCTGAGGTGATCCGATACGCGCACTTGAGCTTCAGGGAGACTGTCTGCTTTTCCATGCTTCGATCCTTCCGCGGGCACCTGCCCGCTTGTGCTCGCCAGCTACCTGCTGGCCGGAGGGCTCCTCGCCCTGGCCCGACCCCGTGGCATTCGGGGGCAGGCCGCGACGTGGGAGCTACTCAGCGTCTGGGTCGTCGATGTGTGCGGCAGCGGTCACGTCGATGCGCTCGACCACCCTGCCCCGCACCACCGTCTCAATGCAGACCGACTCGTGTCGGGATACCGACTGAGCCACGGCGTAGGCCGCTGCGGCGTCGAAATCTCGTAGGCGCTTGCCGAGCACCACGTAGGTGCGGGTGTTCCTGGGTGCCATTACGCCACCGCCTGGGTCCGGAGAGCTGCGCACGTCGAGCCGTCGAGCACCAGAATACGCAGTCCGTGCTGTCCGCGGTCCTCAGAGACGTCGATGCCAGCGGCTTCCAGGCGCGTCAGAAGATTCGCGCGAGAGGCGGCGTAGTGTCCGGCGTACCGTCGGGCCCGGCCACGCAGGTCAGCGCCAGATAGACGCGAATACCCTTGGACCACCGAGCGCTGGTAGCTACCGCGGCAGATCGAGAGGGCTAGATCCAGGGTCGCCTGAGAGTCGATGCGAGTCGTCATTGTCTGTCTTCTTTCTCCGCCACCTGGCGGATTTCGTTGGGAGGGAGCCGCCTGGCCACCTCCACCGTGCTGACAGAAATGAGTATTGATCGGGAGCGAGACGATAGCAATAAATATTTGTCACCGCATTGACGATTCTGTCAGGTGCGTCAATCCTCCGCGTCATTGA
>Ga0210136_1000012_pt1 | contig 23530 bp, 41 predicted proteins | sample WestPond_Cattail_3_FD_185583 | JGI IMG/M metagenome (GOLD analysis project Ga0210136, IMG submission 185583) | Wetland microbial communities from the San Francisco Bay, California, USA, that impact long-term carbon sequestration -... | ecosystem: Environmental > Terrestrial > Soil > Wetlands ... | reverse complement strand
CGTGTTAGCACGGCGAAGCGTACGTTTTAATGCGTGCTAACGGTCGAGTGTAGTACAAGTAATGGATTGCGGAGTAAAAACCTGTCGAACTACACCGACCTAAAAGCGGGCTACAACGCTTCAAATTTGCAGCGAAACCATTATTGGTGCTACACTTTGTTACCGCCAGTACGGATTAAATGAACGAAACTTTTAAATATTTTTTTATGAAAACAGATAAAGATTGGATTGAAGAAGAAAAACGACAAGCAGCTAAAGATAATTCTATTTTAGAGTACGTTAAATCAAAAGTGAGTGAGGGTGCTTATAAAGAGATACTCGAAGAATTAGAAGATTGTTACAATACATATCATTATGAAATTGTAAAAAACCCAGATGGCGAGATGCGAGAACACGATGAATATGAATTTATCGAAGGAGTATATGTAAATCAAACAACCAATGGTGGTTATTCAGGTGATGAATTTGCTGGTACGTGCGCAATTAAAATCTCAGAAAACGAATACTTCCAATTTTACTACTCAATGTAGTATTGGCGGTAACGGTCGAGTGTAGCCATCAGTAGGCTAATGCACCGACCTATCAATTTAGTAATAACTTTCCGCCTATTGTGGCTACATTTTGTTAGCAACTGGGCGGTAAAAATTAACAGATATGAAACTTACAGAAGAACAGAAACAAAAAATTTGCGATTTAATAGAAGAAAGTTTAAATGGGGCAAAACTGCAAGGACTAAGACTTGAAGATGAAACAGGTGGCTTTCCTTTAGTTGACTACCTAAGTTATGAGGGTGGCACGATTTTAAAAGGTAAGGAAGAAATCACAAACATAGTTGAGCAAATTTATTTCGACATGGATGATTGGGATATTTAGCCTTGTTGCTAACGTTGACGGTTGGCGAAGTTGCCGATTAGAAAGCACTTAATTATCAAATTACTAAACACTTTATAAAATGGCAGAAACTTTGAATACCCACGAAAACGGCAATTGCGCTAACCGTGTGTTAGCAACTGTGCCTTTTGAAAACGATGATTTTTATGATGATGATTTTGACGAATACGATAATGATAACGATGATGACTATTACGAGCGACAACAAGAGGAATTACAAGAGCGTGCTATGAACTGCACCTGTGGAGCTTGGAAACTCGGAAAATCAGGCGAAGTCTATCACGTTGCTGATTGTTGCTGTGGTGCTGAATAATTAAAACCTAAATATATGACAGTTAAAGAACTAAAGGAACAAATAAAATATTTACCTGATGACATGAGAGTGTTTATTCCAGTAAATAAAATTGCTTGTGATTATACTGAAGCAAAATATACTTATGTTGAAAAAACAACAATAGAAGAAAGTGAGCAATACGATGATGGCAAAGAGTTAATAGATGTTTTATTTATAGATGAAACTCCTTAATTCTACGACTATTTCCATTTTGGAAACGGTCACGGCATTGTTGCTAACGTATTGTGGTATGGTTAGTTGGGGATTAGAAGCCGACAACCTATCAAAATAATAGAAACTTAATAAATAGCATAAATGATTAATAACGCAGAAAAACCCCAATTAACTATACCACGTGTTACCAGCAGTGCTTCACGTCCGAAATGTTTGGATTTGTTTTGTTGTGCTGGTGGTGCAGGAATGGGCTATTATTTAGGTGGATTTGATGTGGTAGGTGTTGATATTGAAATGCAACCAGAATACACATTTGAATTTATACAAGCTGATGCAATTATGTTTGTAAAAGAACACGGACACGAATATGATTTTATACACGCTTCACCACCGTGCCAACATTTTACTAAATACAATAATTGTAGAAAGAACCTTAAAGAAAAGTATGAGGATTTAATTGAACCAACAAGACAAGTATTAATAGAAAGCGGAAAGCCTTATGTAATTGAAAATGTTGTTGGAGCTCCATTATTAAACCCGATTACCTTATGTGGTTCAATGTTTGGTTTAGATGTTCGCCGACACAGACTTTTTGAAAGTAATATGGAACTGGAACAACCAAAATGTAAACACGAAATTTGGCAACCAAATAGATACCCCGGTGGACGTTCACGAGAAAGAGGAAACGCAAGGGTATTATGTAGAGGAACTATTGAAGTAGGCAGATGGAATATACCTATTGAAACTCAAAAAGCTGGAATGGGTATTGATTGGATTTCAAACCTTAGAAAACTAAGTGAGAGTATTCCACCAGCATATACAAAATTTATCGGTGAGCAGGTCGTTTCCTTGCATTGCTGGTAACGTTGGTGGTTGGCGTTCGTTGCCGACCTGTCAAAATAGTAAAAACTTTAATTGAAATACAAACATGGAAAACCAAGAAATTATCAACGAAGAAAAAGGCAATAACGTTAACCACGTGTTAGCACCTGTTTTTGATTACTTAGGCAATGAAGTAAAAGAAGGAATGACAATAAAAATTATAAGGACAAAACCTATATATGGGGATATTCAGGTTTTAAAACCAAAGAAAAATAAGAAAGGATTTTTTAAACCCAAGACTATTTATAAACAACCAAAAGAATGCTGGGAAACTATTGGCGAATATGAAATTGTAAAGGATAGTGAAACTGGTGTTTTGAGATATATTGTTAATTACGGAGAAAGTAGATCAGTACACTTTTTTTTATCAAATATTTTATGGGGATTTCAAAAAGTAGATATTTTAACAATAAAAGGACTTTCGGATGTGCGCCAGTAAAATAGGTGCTAACGGTGAGTATTGGCGATGTTGCCGACTTAACAGCACGAATTTAACACGTAAAAGCAAAACTTATGAATACTGAAAATTTATCCAGCGAGAACGAAAACGGCAATAACGCTAATACTGTGTTAGCTGCTGATTTTATTTCAAAACATGAAGCAATTTTAAAAAGCCTTGAAACATTTAGTAATATAATTGAGATGAATAAACACAGGCAGATAAAAGTAAAATTTGTTGAAGAACAGGATTTTTTAAATGCTGCGAATGCAAGAGAAAAAGAAAAAGAATATCAGGATAAATTACCATCGATTGAAATTATAGAAGCTACTTTAAAAATAGCGATGTCTTAAATTTGCAGCTAACGGTAGCAGGTTTGACCAGTAAAGGATTAAAAATAACTAAATTATCAAGATATGAAAAACTTTATTAAACGCACTATTGACCGCATACGTAAGAAACCTTTATTGGTTAAACCTGTTGTTAGTTGCCGTTTTAATATTGGTGACTATGTTTTTGTAAGCAGATGGTCGGATGGCGACCCGAACGACCCTTGGTATGTATCGACACTAAAAGAAATAATCATAGACCAACGAGGTACATACTTTAAAGTCGATGGAAGTGAAAGGTGGTGGAGGCATATAAAATACATTACAAAAGAAGAAGGTGAAGAAATATTGCAAACATATCAAAAGTTGGAAGTCTTAAATGGCAACTAACGGACACAGGTTTGACCAGTAAAGGATTAAAAATAACAAATTTATCAAGATATGAAAAACATAATTAAACGCACTATTGACCGCATACGCAGGAAACCTTTATTGGTTAAACCTGTTGTTAGCGGTTGTACTCATTTATTTGGAGAAGTCAACAACGGCTATCAATATTGTAAAACTTGTGGGATTGCCATAGTAGCCCCAAAAAGCAAATGTGAACAACATAACTGGGAAATCATTGATAAATATAGCAAAAACACAACTTACAGAGAAACACCAATAGCAGTATATTATATAAGCCGTTGTGTTAATTGCGGATTAATTAAGAAAGACACACTTAGTTGTCGTGATTAGTATAACCGGTAACACCTATATATCAAATTAAAACATTAATTCTTTGATTATGAATACTAAGTATGATGAAATTTTAAAGATTTACACTCAAAAGCTTAAATATTTTCATTACGCTGAAAGAACTATTGAAATTTATATTCATTATACTAAACAGTTTTTAAAATCCGTCGATAAATATCATCAACATTTAGTTTCTTCAGATTTCAGTAATTATTTAATAAACTATAAATTTTCTTCAATATCTCAACAAAATCAAATTATAAATGCCATAAAATTCTTATACGAAAAAATTTTAGATAAAAAATACAATAAAGTAGATTTTCAAAGACCACGCAAAGAGAAACGACTTCCACAGATTATTTCACATGAACATATAATATCTTCGATTTCAAAAATCACAAATATAAAACATCGTGCGATTATCTCACTTACGTATTCAACAGGAATGAGGGTAAGTGAAATATGCAACCTTAAGATTTCAGATATTGATTCAAATAGAATGATCATTACCATCAGACAGGCAGAAGGAAGAAAGGATAGGATTGCTCCCTTATCTCAAGGCATACTTGAATTACTACGATCATATTTTAGGAAATACAAACCTGAAAAATATCTTTTTAATGGTCAATTTGAATTGAGATACTCACACAAATCCTGCAATGAAATTGTAAAAAAATACCTTGGCAAGGATTTTCACATGCATCAGCTCAGGCATTCATTTGCCACTTACCTTTTAGAACACGGAACCGATTTGAGGTATATACAGGCGTTATTAGGACATTCGTCTAGCAAAACAACTGAAATATACACGCACGTGAGTACAGGATATTTAAACAAAGTAGCATTACCAATATGATAATAGTACCCGCACAATTAGAAAACATAAGTACCCTAAAAGACGGTACAATTAAATTAGTTTATGAAACACAGGAATTGAAGCCTTCAGACGTTGGTATACTTTTTAGCTACAGGAATCATTTAGGTTATCTAGCTTTTAAGCCTGAAACATTTAATAAGGATCAAATTGATATGATTGAAGGTTTAAAAGTTGAAGATTTTGAGAATGAGAAATCAGATTCAAAAAGAATGAGAAATGTCCTATTTAGATTATGGCAGATAGATAAGTGTGGATATGATGATTTTAATCTCTATTACAAATATAGAATGAATGATTTGATAGATATGCTTAAAACAGAATTTCCAATTGATAGATATGCTTAAAACAGAATTTCCAAAGTAATATGAAAAAACACATAAAAATATACATGGACTTTTTTGACTACTCACCTTCTGATTTCATTCAATCGGAACTGTCAGAAACTAAGGCTAATGATATTCATCATGTCGATTGTCGCGGCATCGGAGGGAGTAAAGAAAAGGATTATATTGAAAACCTCATTGCACTCAACCGTTCAGAACACGAACAATATGGAGATAAGAAGCAATATATTGCGTTTCTATACATAAAACATATTGAGTTTATTATTTCAAAAAGACCTGATTACGAAATTCAATACGATAGAATACCTCATATTTATTTTAATAAAATAATTGAAACTAATAATTTAAACAATGGAAAAATTACTATTACAAGATGAATCACAGGAAACCCGGCGCCAGATTTTAAAAGATTCTGCCGACAGGGTAGAGCAATTTACTTACATGAAAAGGTTCACACCTGAAGAAATTGCCGAAAAGAAAACTAATCTCTCGGAAGAAATGATAAAACTCCGGGAAATTGAAAATGAGTTTAAGGAAATTAAAGAAGCTTTTAAAAAACGAATGGACCCTCTCAAAAAACAAGTTGACCTGCTTCTTACCGACATTAATTACAAAGCCCGTAATGTAACTGAAGAATGTTACGTAAGGCTTGAATACACTGAAAATATTGCCGGGTATTACAATGCTGACGGGGAGCTTATTTATACCCGGCCTCTGGAAATTGCCGAACAGCAAAAAACAATAATGCACGCCATGCGTGAAGGTACAAATGATAATTAAATTTAATACTTAAATTTTATGTCGAAAGAAAACATTTATTTAAATCTGGCCAGTAACGAATTAACAATTCGCGAAGGCGAAGCACTTCCTTTAAAGGAACTTGAAAAAATTAAAATTTCAGGGATTATAACCGCCGTTTCTACCTGGCTAAAAGCTAGGATTAAAACAATCGACCAACTTCTTTGTCATGTATTAATTGACCGGGACCAAATGACAATTTCCTTGGTTGTAAATGAAACAGACTTCTATTCCCATTTAGTTACCGGTGAATTAAAATTATCAGAGGAATTCAATAAGTTTGAAATAAATACAGGTAAAAAATGGGCAACCTTTGAACTTGCCGATTTTATTAAAATGCACCGTTCATTTCTCGAATCTGAAAACATTGCAGCCAAGTTAATTTCAGAGCTTAAAAATTTTACTGCCAAAATTGAAAAGGAAAAGGAAGCGTTTAAGGACGACCGGGCTAATTTCAAAATGAAGTTGAGCCAGGTAGTCACCACCAATATTCCAAATGATTTCAAACTTACATTGCCTATTTTTAAGGGAATGCCAAAAGGAACCATTGTTGTTGAAATAAATATCGATGCAGATACCTTTCAGTGTTCCTTATGTTCGCCAATGGCAAACGATTTGATTGAAACAACCCGCAATTCAATAATTGACGAAGAAATAAAACAAATTCAGGAAACAGCCCCTGAAATTGTAATAATTGAAGTTTAATGTTTTGCCACCTTCAACACAAGGTTCATTCCCTTGCTGAAGTAAAATAGACAGAGAGAAACTGTTTCCGATAATTGACTGAGAAATCCGTGTTAGAGGTCAGCCGAAAGGTGCGGAAAGGTGTGTGGCAAAACATTTTTGGATACAAATAATTGATTGCTCTTTTAAAAACGCAACGGACAAGCGGTTAAACCGGTCACGCCGGGGATGGAATCCCGGTAAACGTGATAGTGGCGGAACGGTAGACGCTAAATTTATAGGATGAGAATGGTTTATGAATGGAATTGCTGTAAGACAAGTTGTGTAAATATCAGGCAAGCAATTATAAACCAATAAACTTGATGAAAATATTAACTATTATCCTCCAAAAGAGTGGCAACTAACATCAAGCATATTTCATGCAGGTTCGAATCCTGCCTATCACACAAACTATTAAAAAATTATGATAAAAAATAATCTGAAACCTGTTTTGCGCTGCACCATGTTTAGATGTGTAGTGTGCGGCAAATTAACAGCAGGTCGGATAAGTAGAGAAGGTATATTGAGTGGCGATAAATCTCATAGATTTCCGCGTCGCCATAAAATAGGTGGAAAGGATTGTTTAGGCAATATAGAAGAAGCCGAATGGGTGGATGTACTGTATAATAATACCATTAAAAAATAACTTATGAAAACACTAATCTTAATGCTATTAATTACAATTCCCTTGAAACTTCCGGCGCAATTGTGTCCAAAACAGGTTGCAACAAGGAATAAGATTGTACAGGTTTGCATGGATATGCAATTAGATTCTTTAAAGATTGAAATAGTAAAATCAATTGCTTTTCGAGAATCTTCGTTTGAAATTTGGTCATTCAATCCGGACGGTAGTAGCGTAGGCCTATTTGGTGAAACCATGGGATTTGTTATTGATGTCAATATCATTTCCGGTTTAAATTATAAATACCGTGATAGATGTCATCTACGAAAGTCAATTGAAATGCTGGTTATCTACTTAAATCATTACTCTGACTGGACTGAGCCTGATGTATACTATAAATGGCATAGAGCTTTAAAACAAGAGGATAATAAGAAATATTACAAATTAATTAAATCTGAAATCAAAATCGCACGGCTATGAGAAGAATCGATAGACTAAAAAGATTACTGAAAAAAATTGAGGCCACTAATTTTAGTTTAAGTCAAAAAAAATTTTATATCAAAAATATACAACAGTCATTAAAAGATTTAGAATATGATTGAATTAATTATCGGATTATGCGTGGTGATATTCAGTGTTATTATATTAAGCCTATTAACTTGGGCTATTGGAAAACTTATGAAGTATCTTGAACAGAATGGGTTTTTCGAATAAATATAAAAAAGCTGTTAAAATGAGAAACATTAATAAAATAAAGAAAAGAATTGTATTATTAAATACTGCAATAGATTCTTATTATAGGGTTTCTCATCTTCAAATATTCGACAAAAAAGCTGCAGAAAATAGGATTTTTAATAATATGCGGGAACTGGTTTCCCTTAATGATTTACTTAAAATTATAAATTAAATTAAAATGGGACTCAATCCAAGCAAAGGAAATATGTATGAGTTCATAACTCATACATGGAACACAAAAAAGGGAGCATGTGAACACAATTGCCTGTATTGCTACATGAAAAGATTCAAACAAAACCCTGCCAGGTTTGATTATAATGAATTAAAAACAGACCTGGGATCCGGAGGATTCATTTTTGTTGGTTCGTCAAACGACTTATTCGCTTTAAGTACACCAGATAGCTGGATCTTAGAAACATTAAAGCATTGTTCTAAGTCTGACAATAAGTATCTATTTCAGAGCAAAAACCCTGACGGTTTCAGGATTTACAAGGATTATTTTCCGAAGCATACTGTTTTATGCACAACCATTGAGACAAATAGGCATTATCCTGATATAATGCAGTATTCGCCAGCGCCTGATGTCAGGGCTGTCAAGCTTTCTGAATGCATCAGCTTTGATAAGTATATCACAATTGAACCTGTCATGAAATTCGATTTATGGGAACTGGTTTCGCTCATTAAAATGAATAATCCGAAACAGGTGAACATAGGAGCTGATTCAGGTGGTAATCACCTTCCCGAACCTTCAAGGAATGATTTGCTTGATCTGACCAATTGCTTAAAAGAATTTACGTCTGTCAATATTAAGAATAATTTAAGGAGATTACTGGAAAATGCTTGAATTAAATAAAATATATAATCTTGAATGCAGGGAAGGATTAAAATATCTTCCAGATAATTCAATTGATTGTTGTGTTACTTCACCTCCATATTGGAATCTTAGGGATTATAATTTAGATACTGTTTTATGGCCGGAAATTGAATACTCAATATTTGGCTTTACTATTAATATTTCAGAATGGACAGGTTGTTTAGGATTGGAACCTACTCCGGAAATGTTTGTTGGTCACATTGTATTAATATTTCGGGAAGTTAAAAGGGTTTTAAAGCCAGAAGGTACTTTGTGGTTAAATTTTGGAGATAGCTATGCAGCAAACAGTAAGAATAGGAACATTGAGCAAGCGCAAGCAAAAAACACACTTCAAGGAAGAAAGAATGAAGAAATCTTGATTCAACAAAATAAAATAACTTCTGGATTAAAATCTAAAGATTTGGTAGGTATTCCCTGGATGGTTGCATTTGCATTACGCGCTGACGGTTGGTATCTGCGACAGGATATTATTTGGCATAAACCTAATCCCATGCCTGAAAGCGTAGCCGATAGATGCACAAAATCTCATAAGTATATTTTTCTTTTAAGTAAAAGCCCTAAATATTACTATAACCAAGATGCCATTAAAGAACCTGCAAGTAATAATACTCATGCCAGGCAAGCAAGAGCAAAAAATGGGGCAAAAAGTAATCCCGATGATAAAAAAAATGGGATCCGCCCACCAAAATGTCAAAAGATACCTAGTGGATGGGATACTGGACCAGGAAATCATAACAAATTATTAGGAAGATATGGCAAAATCAAAAATAATGAATCTTTTAATTCAGCAATGGCAAATATAGTAGATGAAAGAAATAAGAGAAGTGTTTGGACCGTAAGCCCAAAAGCATTTCCAGAAGCACACTTCGCAACCTTTCCACAGATGCTAATTGTTGATTGCATAAAAGCCGGATGTCCTGAAAATGGAACTGTACTTGATACCTTTATGGGTGCTGGCACTACGGCTGTAGTTGCCAGAAAATTAAATCGGAATTTTATAGGGTTTGAGTTGAATAAAAAATACATTGATATAGCCAATAAAAGGCTATGTAATGAAATTGGTTTGTATTTATGAAACATTTATTAATCTGTTTTTTCTTTTACATGATTTATTTTTTATTGAAGATAATTAGTTTTCCAATTGCAACAAGTATTGTGACATGGTTTAAAAATTAATTATGATAGTTGTAATTAACATATATCAAATAGTAACTAATGCTAATTCAACTTCAATTGAGGCTATGGACGAAGATATTATATCGAATACATACGCAATATCTATACTTCCTGCCTCAAATTACGAACCATTAATAGAATTAGAAGAAAAAGAGGGTTATTTTATAATTCGATCAATTAATATATACGGGGTACAATTCAAACGAAGGAAATTAACCAGTTGCCGGATAAGGGCGCCTGACAGAATAAAAATATTATTTATTTTAAATTATTTCTAACACACTTAAATAATTTCATTTAATGAAAGACCCTGCAATTCTTTGGTATTGGAATGATTGGGGGGGAGGCACCCGAACCCTCAGCCGTCACCTTAAAGGTTGTTATATTGATTTATTAGAAGCTCAGTTTAATTCCGGCCCACTTTCGCTAGAAGAAATAAAAACAGTTTTGGGTACCGACTTCGCCGCATGGGGATCGCTCTCAAAAAAGTTTAAGAAAACCGAAACCGGTTTGTTTTTTAACGAAAGAATGGAAGTCGAGAAAGCTAAGCGAAAAGAGTTCTCTGATAAGCAAAAAGAACGGGTTTTAAAAAGATGGAATAAATCCGGTATTTGTTCCGGTAATACCGTGGTATTACCTAAAATAGAAAATGATAATGAAAATAGAAATGAAAATAAGGAAAAAAATGGACAGGAGAAAAAACCGGAAAAAACAAAACAGCCAAAACAGCAAGTTGAAATTATTTATCCTTTCAATACAGAACAATTTATGCTGGCTTGGGGAAAGTGGATAAAATATAAGCATGAACAGCATAAATTCAAATACAAGAGCATTATTTCGGAACAGGCAGCCTTAGACGATTTATCGGATATTTCAAATAATGACGAAGACGAGGCAGTCAAAATAATAAATTATGCTATCAGTAAAACATGGAAAGGATTATATCAAATACCTAATCAAAATGGAAGAAATAAAACAAGCAATCAGCAAAGCGATGAGCAAGAAAGAAAACAATACATCGTTGATCATGCGGAAGGATTACACGGAGAAGCTAATCAAGAAGTATCAGTCTTCGACTAATTTCTTGAAGTTATTTAATCCGGATGTGCAGGAATTGATAATTGCGAATGAAAACAGAGCTTATGTTGGAAGCGCACCGTCTTTAACTGTTGTAAAACTTGGTTTCGGGAAAAATATTATAGAGACCTGGTTAATGGCTCAGATTGAGAATTTGAATAATTTCTGTGGAGTTAAGGAAAAAGCAAATGCGCTTCAAATGCTTGAATTATCAAAACTTGTTATAGCATCATGTGGATATTTAAAAGTTACTGAGTTAATGTTGTTTTTTACAAAATTCAAAATGGGTGAATATGGTAAGTTTTACGGAGTAATAGATCCTATTGTGATCACTTCAGCATTAAATGAATTTCTTGAAGAAAGATTAACAGTATTAAGAAAAATTAGGTTTGATAATGAAAAGATTAAAAAAGAATTAGAGCAAGCCGAATATGATAAAATCTCTTTAACCAGAGAAGAATATGAAGACTTGAAATGGTTATTTAATATGTAAGAACTGATCAGGAATAATTTAATATACCAATTGAATTATGTTAGAAAAATGTTGTAATCACGGGTGTGAGTTAAATATTGGTTGTAAAAATTATACAAACAATACCATGAAAGGCGAATATTACAGGCCAAAAATATTTTTTGATGAAATCGGGAAACCTTGTTTGATCTGTAATCATTTTGTTCCTCATAACATTGAATCTATCATCAGGCAATCAAAAATGAATTTTGAAAGTGTTGAAATTAAAAAGAGAAAGTTAACATTCGAGATTGTTGAGGAATTCGGGCGTGACAAAAAACCGAAACTAATGAGGAAATTAAAAGCTTTGATTAATTAGATAAAATAAATATATGTTAAGTTTACACGCAAAAATTATGAATGAAGTATTTAATTTAATAAGTAAGCTCAGAACCGAGCTAGAATTGTGTAGAACCGGTGATAATGACACAAATGTATTTAATGCTATACAAATAGTTAATCAAATTGATAACTTAATTTGAAGTTAATTAAAATAAAAAAGCCCGGCATTTAGCCAGGCTAGTTTTTACAAATACATTCTTCAAAAGTAAGAGCTCGTAAAAAAGTCCATTTAAAAATCTCATAAAGCATGATAATTTCGTTTGATTCTTGAATATTTAATTCTTCAATTGTTTTTACAAGATTATCTTCTATTGATATTGAAAGATCAAGATCAACACGATCAATTATCATAAGGACTATAAAATTAGCCCTTTCTGTTTCGACATTAAATTGATTTTTCATATTTACCTCCTTCTGATTGTCTAAATGACAAACTGGTTTGATAGCGCACGAGGTGCAAATAAATAAGACAAAGATTAAGTTTTTTATATTTTTTATTATTAAATTAGTACTTATTTCTACTGCCAAAACCGGGACGCAAAAGCGTTGCCCGGTAAATTAAAATTAAGAAGATTAAAGGCAGGTATTACCCGGTAGCCTCATATTCACCTCTCTTTCTTTTTGTGAATAAAATATATTCGTGAAGTTCTAATAAATAGAACTGTCTTATGCCACCAAAACCCCGCTACTAGAAAGTAAGCGGGGCAAGATTAAATTAAATTAAATTAAATTGATAATTTACGGTGATTCAACTTATCGCCTAATGACGAATTATAAAAAATAATTAATAAAATTAGAGCTTATAAAGTGATAATCATTTCTTTGATAATATTCGTTTTATTTACTTTAATACCATTTCTTATTTCTTTTAATTTTTCTTCTTTTTTTAAAATAAAAAGGAATATTTCACATGCTTCTTTTATATTAGAAGCATACACCTTGAAGGGCTGGATAGCCTTTTCATATTTTTCATTCGATACATTTAAAATATATGCTTTCATGACATTAAGTTTTAATTGGTTTTATAATTCCACTATGGTTCGATTAAAGCCCCGGCTCGTTTCCAAGTCCGGGGCAAAGTCCTGTCCAGACTTCGCGGGAACTAAACGGGAATTATTTTAATTCAAAAGTGTTTATAAAAGCTTTAGGGTTAATAATCCAGTTATTTTCTTTAACCTGATTATCAATGAAAATCTGAGCCTTTATTAATTCACTTTCAATTTTTTCATCTGTAAAAGAATAGTCATCAATATTGTAATTGGTAACTTCTTCTATTGTTGAACCTGTCCATAAAGCCGTTTTAGTTGCTTTTGTATAACCGGATATTTCAATTATTTTGTTTACCATTGTTTTCATAACTTGCTAGTTTTAAATTAATAAATAGTATCTAAATTGAAGCCTGAAAGAGATTTGAACTCTTTGTTGATCCCCGTACAGGCTTGAAACCGGCAATTAAATAAATGTTGCTCTAATTCTACCTGATTTTGTGAAATAAATTCCCCACAAACCCCCATTTTCGTAACTTGAAATTATTGATTTTGCGTATTTTTTTGAGCAATACTGAGAAAGACTTTCAACAGACAATTCGATAAATTTTACTACTGTGTCAGATTTTTTAGATTGACAAATTGCTAAATTTTCCATATTTTTAAATATTAATTGGTTCATTACAGCCTTTCGGCTGTTCTCTGAATTTTTCGGACTTGAAACCGACAATTAATTATCTAACCCTTGCGTAAATTCTGCCCCCACGGCCAAATTCAATATTAAATGTATTTGCAGCGTCTTGTGCTTCTTCTTCGCTTTCAAAATGATTAGCTTTTGTAATATCTTCGACTACTTTGTTATTATAATCGAGATACCCATTATTCCAGTCTAATCCTTTTTCTACTTCTACAAAATAATAAGTTGTTTTCATGACTTTGAATTTTAATTGGTTAATTAGCGACCTGGTTAAGATTCGAACTTAACTAAAAGAACCCATTCAGGCCGTCAGACAACTAAGAGCGATCAGGCGTAAGGCCGTGTACTTCTCTATTCTCGTCGTCTCAGTGTGTCAAATAACTTGTGTTTGAAATCTGAAGCAAATATAATACACTTTCGTGTTGAATTGCAACTTTATTACACGAATGTGTTTAAATATTTGACGAATGTGTTGCAAAACACTTATGAACGTGTTTATCTTTGAGAAGTTTAAAAAATAGATAAAATGTCAAATAAAGAAATAGCTGAAAGGTTGGTAAAATGGAGAACTATTAGTTCCTTAACATGCGGGTCTCCACTTTCTCAGAGAAAAAATAATATATTTGCAAAAAATAAGCCTTTCGTAAATGATTTAATTTCAGCTATCGAATCAGTTATTGACAAACACAAGGATTATTTAAAATTACAACATATTAATGATGTCTAAAACCTTTCATATTAAGGAGGTTACTAACGAAAATGTTATTGAAAGAAAACATATTGAGATAATTATTCCTAAAAAGAAAGAATTAAAGGATCACGAATTTCATAAATTTTACTCGAATTAGAAATATGTATCATATAATCAATATTTTATAATACTAAATAAGTATATGCATAGATACTAATATGGTTTATTGTTAGGCAAAAATCGTGTGTTAATCAGATAAATAGGAAAAAAAGTAATTATGAATATTAAAGAACTGAATTATGTTAAATAAAAGTACTACTTTTGACTCTCAAAACTGATATAAATGTTTATTTTGATTGATAAATTAAATAAGAAATGTTATCCTGGTGACGATTTAGGGATCATTGCTTCAGAATCAGGGAAAAGCGTAAACACATTAAGATCATGGAGTAGAAAGAGTGACTGGTATGAAAATTCAGAATTTCTACTTATCAAGGAACAGAGGTTGAAAGGTAGAAGGGGCGGAATAAACATTGGTAATGAAAAGTATTTTAATAAATAACTAAAATCTAAAGTCATGAAAAAAATCTATTTACTTATTATTGTTGTTCTTCTAGTTTCTTGTAAAAAAGAAAAGGAAGATGAGCAAAGAATTGTTAAGATTAAGATAGAAAATCATACACAAACAGGCGCTGACATACATTGTCCGCAATGTATCACATTTCCCCAAGGCAGCGTTGAATTAAATTTCACTCAAAATAAATCGAATAAATTAATAAATTTTATTTACAATACTTCACTGAAGGGAAGTATTTACGAAATCCCTATATCCTCCTTAACTGATTCAGTGTATATACGTTATAATAATGTAAATTTTGAACAAGTTGGCAAATTGATGTGTAGTTTTTTAAATAAAAATGATAGCGTAATAGCATATTCTTTTTTAAATTACAAATATGGAGTTTGTTACACAGTTGTTATTAATGATGTCTTGAAGTTTGTAAAAGAGATTGAACTTAATTAGTGTAGCTTTTGATTCAAAACTTCCTGAAAATCTACATCAACAGAACTAATGTAGCTCTCATGAGACACATTACCGGCAAACATAAGAATTAAATATTTTAGCGAAGGGCTCAGGCGTGGCAATGCCAAGTCCTTAAATTCACCAGTGTTTTGCGTTCCGGTAATGAACTGATAATTTATTCCATCCAATGAACCATATACGTAAAATCCAAAATATTTATCTACGCCTGTCTTAACGTAGCAGCGTAGGTAAATTCTTTCAATCTTTTTAAATATATCATCAGCCACTATTTTAACAGGGTTACTGATGTAGAATATTTCTTTGTAAGATTGAGTTGTTTTGACAGTATTTAAGTTTAATATTTCTGACCAGTCATCGTGTTTTATAATGTAATTACAGCCATTTGCGTTGAAAGCGTAATTAATATAATCTGTTACACGAGACCATTGAAGTGTTTTGAGGTTAAATTTAAAGGGCCCTATAAACAAATCCCGGGTCATTTCACTATAAGACAGATAAGCTGAGCTTATTTGAGTAAAAAAGTCATCAGTTTCAGGGATATCAGTTTGAAGCAGAACTGTTTTGATATTATTAATAAATACCTGAAAATTAGCATCATTGAATACCTTAATATTGTTAGAAATAAATTTTGTAGACGTAATATCAGAGATGCATTGTATATCGTGTCCATTTAGCTGCATGACCCCTTTTTTAGAGATAAAATAAATCAATCCATTTACATTAATCAAAGAATGCTCTGAGCTGATAGATTCATCAGATATTGGTACAATAGAATCTATTAAAACATCTTGTTGTAAGCTAATATTTAAAGCGTAAACACCGTTTTGACAGAAAACAAGCAAGGGATATTGACCGAATTGGCCGGAAGATTTTGAAACTGCCTGAGTAGCCGATGCAACTATCTTTGAATCCCCAACTTGGTACGAATTCTTATAAAGAAATATAAAGGGGTTGTTCGTTAAAGAAGCCTTAACCTGATTGGCATCAGAAATTGTCACGTCATTTCTTTCATCTATAACTACCGTCCCCTGTGCGGAATATCCTATTGTATTTATGTATGTATTTATTAGTAGTGAAATAGGTGATGGAGGGAAAAACTTATACGAGTAATCTTCAGTAGGATGAGGCGTAAGAAGGTAAGATAGTGCTATTGTGTTAATTTCAGTAACAACTCTGACAATATTGAGATTAAAAGCTCTCTTATCTGGATAACCTATGACTGCTTTTGTTAGTATAGAGTCATAAGTAGCCGAGGCATGATAAATATCAGACCATACCCTTCTTATTCCTGCATTTGTTTGCAGTTCTACTTCCCAAAAATGATCCCGGCCGGATGGCGAAGCCTCTAAATTATAACCAACAGTATGTTTATTAAATATTTTTTGTTTAATGTTTTCGATAAACAGGCGGGAATTGTAGTTTAGGATTGTGCTTCCAGCTATTCCATGATTCATGTTTGAATCATTAATGAGGGGTTCATTTGTTTCGAGATTCTGCAGATTGCCTAAATCAAGGTTTGTCCAAACTTCAGATAAATTATCGAAATCAGCAAGAGGTATTTCTTTTACCTTATAGAATATTTGGTTGAGGATTGATTCTGAAATACCAATTTGTGATACTGACAAGGCATATACATTATCAAATGAAGTCTCCCATCTATTTACTGGTTTTGTGGCAAATATTACAATAGATTTTACTATAGCAGGATTAATATGAGAAATACTACCTGTTAATTTATATTGTACGGTCCCATGTCCATAATGATCTAATTCAGTTATTGGATTTACTTCTCCAACATCTATCCATTCTGGTGTAGTCTCCATATTACTTGTTTCACTGCCGCCAGTATATAATATCTGAGGTATAGATGCATTAAATAAAGTTCCATCATATAATCTAAGCGCCATTCTTAAACACATGAAACCATTAAATTTTCCAAGTGCTAAAGCATCATAGTTCGTTTTTCCATATAATGCCAATGCTGTTTCAGCCCTTGTCTGCGCGGACATACCGTCTGATAAAAAAAAGGGTAAATTAAAAGCTCCCCACACTCCCTTAAAATCACAGTTAATAATAGAATACGCTTCCATCCTGTTAGGTATCCGAAAGAACTCAGAATAAGTCATTGTTGAGACAGTAAATAGCGAATAATAAGTTTCTCCCACGGTGTAATCTGAAACGATCAGGATATTGCCAATATGTGAAATTTTAACCGGGTTTGGAAATATCTGATTTGGGGTGAAGTTATTGAATGTCGTTCCCGTGTTATTATATTTTGTTGCCGTAGAACTTATAAGAATAGTGTTTTTAATCGTATCGACCTCATGAACGTATATTGCGTATGATGTCATATCGATCCCTGTAAATTGAGCATCAGAATCAACAACAGGCATTAAGGCGCCGGTATGATCATGCATTAAGTTAATGTTTTCTGAACTGGTAATATCAGGAGCGGTTGACTCACGGATCGACCTGCTTCTTCCCTTTAGATTTAATCTTGTGAACATTTTCTAAGTTATTTGTGATTTGTTGATTTATTTGTTGAAAGACTGAGATTTCAGGAGAACTCTCATCAAGAGGTAAGAACGATTTTGATTCGGTTACTTCATGAATAACCTTAAGGACCGTTGCAAGTGTGAATAAACTTTTCTCATCTGGTATTAATTCTTTAATCCTGTTCAATATTTCGCCCTTAAGTTCCCAGGCTTTTTCGACAAACTTCTTTTTTTCAGAGTCGAACTCATCAACGATTTCCTTGATTATCTTTTCTTCTCTGTCCTTCTTAAAGACTTTCCCGCCTAACTGTTCTTCCCAACTTTCAAGGGCTATCCTTGATATATGTAGTACTTTTGATGCTTTCGTGGTATTAAAATCAAGGGATTCAAGCATTTTTAAAGCCCTCACCTTTTCCTCGTATGAATATGTTTTTCTTGACATATCGCAAATCTATTAATAAAAACGCTAGATAAAAGTTACATAATCATACTATTATCTTGCATAATGAATAATTTATATTTCAAATTTGATAGTATTTTTCAAATATTTTAATCAACTATGGAATTCGTTATAGGTAAGATAGATAAGTATTTGATTTTACAATGTTACAAGGAAGACCCTGAGCATGTACAGGATGTTTATGTTATCGATTCAAAAACATCGGAAGCTTGTGCGAAAGATACTGTCGATAAACTCAAAGAAAAGGATTGTACAGGCGGTATAGCTAATTTCTATAAGATAGTTTTGGAAAATGATATCATCGGGTTCTTTGCAATAAACAAAGGGAATATAGTTGATACCGGGATTGTGTTGAGGACATTTTACATCCGAAAACAATTTAGAAGAGAACATTCCAAGGAATTTATCAATCAATTAAAATCAATTTACGGAGAGTTTTCATCATTCATTTATAATACAAATTATAAGGCTATAGGGTATTTCAATAGAAATGGCGGCCTTATAGTCGATAGCATAGTTTACAACGATAAGATTGTTTTAAAATTTAAATTTAAATAACATGCCAATATCATTAGCAGGAACAGCCGTAGGCATAGGTGGCGCAATTTTTGGCCAGATAAAAGGCGCTAAAGAACGTAAGGCCCAACGAAAAATCCTCCGACAGGCTTATGCAAAACTTGACGAACAAGGTAATAAACTAAAAGAAAGAGGGGATGAATTAAATGCCTTTTATACAGGGGAGAGCAATAAAGATTATCTTGACACATCTGAGGCCAGAAGTGCGTTATCTGCACTTCGAAAGAACCAACAGGAATCACAGAAAAGAATGGCTGATATTGCAGCCGTGACAGGAGCAAGCGAAGAATCACAACTAGCCAATAATGCCAATCTTAATGAAAATGTTGCTGAAACAACCAGTAATCTTGCCGGTAAGGGAACTGCCTATAAAACTGAATTACGTCAGGAAAAAAACCAACAGCAATCCCAACTAGATGCCATGACACAAAACCTTGAAAACAGACAAATGGGTTTGATGATGGGAGATGTAGGAACACATGGGGAAGCCGCTTCCGGTTGGGACCAGTTCTCACAAAACGCATTAGGAACAGGATCAAGTTTGTTCTCCCAGGGGTCAGGTTTATCCGGGTTACTTAAAAAGAAAAAAGAAGGTACCGGAGAAGCGTCCTCTGATGGAGGTAGTTCTAGTACTCAAAATTCAAAATAATGTCATACTTAGAAGATATATACGCCGGTAATCCTGTTTATAAAACAAAAACAGAGACAACCAAAGAAGTTAAAAAGCCTGTAGAGACTACATCTATCTCCGATCCGGCTGATGAATATAATCCAAATGAGTATCTCCCATTGACTTGGTATAATAAGTATTTAAAACCTCAACCAGTAGACACCAGTAAGGAAGAGAGGTTAGGCAAATATGCAAAGATGCAGAACATAGGGTCAGGTTTATTAACTCTTACTGGTATAATAGGAGGTCTTACCGGTAACCAAATGAGAAATACTGACCCCTCAAAATACAATTTTGCTTATTGGGACGAAATGGATAAAAACAGAAAACTTGCAGGTCAGGAACAACAGCAATATGCCAGGGATAGGTTTAATTTAATGACTGGTGGTTATAATGAATGGAAAAGGCGAAAAGCCGAAGAACAATCTTTAAAGCAGAAACAAACCCAGTGGGAACAGGAAATGGACCTGCAAAAACAAAAACTCAATAAAGAAGCACAGTGGCACCCATCGCCAAGCATGAAATACATCAAAACGACTACGGGCCTACATGAATATACACCAACGAATTATGATAATGTGTATAATACAGCTTTGTCTGATTTAAAAAGCGACCCTTCAGTTCAAAAAGAACTCGATATCGAATTATCACAAATTGACCCCAAAGATGTTGAAGGAAGAAAATCAGTGATTATTGCTAAAGCTTTAAGTAAAGGATATAAAAGGACTATAAGGGCCACCGAAATTTCACATAATGAGTCGGCAGGCTTTGGAATACCTGATGAGAATTCAAATATCGAAACACCCGTTAAAACAAAGAAAAGAAAAGTGTTTAATCCCGCTACCGGAAAAATAGAATAATATGCCAAAGAAAACATTTTTTGTAAATAATGAGCCGGTTGATGTTGATGAACAATATATCAATGATTTTCAGAAGAATTACCCAAATGCTGAACAGGCTACCAATTTCATCATAGATAACGAACCTATAAGCGTTAAGTTAAAAGACATTGATAAGTTTAAAAGCAATTATCCTAAAGCAGTTCAAACCTTAGTTCCTGACCCGATACTTTCAGTTGATGAATACAAAGAAAGCCTTTTAAATACTGAAAAAACTATTGATGATCATGAACGGGAATTGGATTTCGCTAAACGTACAGGCGGGATTTCTAAACCTACAACGGCACAATTCCCCCAATTTACCGAAAATTTAAAACAACCAACCGATGAACAAATCACAAAACTTGCGGAGCCTGAAAAAGTTGAAAATAGAATTTCTATTGCTGATTTTATTAGTAAAAATCAGATTCAACCAGGGGAAAGTGAAATCGTAAATTATAATCCGAACAGGATTCTTTCTGAAAAAGAACAACAGGATTGGTTAGGTAAATTAAATATAAAAAGAGAATCACAATCAAAAATTAATGAAGTACTGAACCCTCCAAGTTGGGGACTTGGTGTTCTGAAAAATATAAATATTGGTACTGAGCAAACCGTACGTATAGCTGCCAATGCTGAAAAAATAGTACATGGTGCTTTATATAAAGCCATAGGTATAGAACCTGAAAAAGGGGTCATTGAAAAGACAGCCGATTGGATTCATGAAAGGTATGTGAAACCAATGCCTGATTTACCAAATACGGTAACAGGAAGTGTAGTAAGTCAATTAACACAGATGCCTACCGGGTTTTTTCTTCCTTTATTTGCAACCCCGGAAATAAAAATAATGGGAGGCGCTGTCACATTGCTTCCGAAAATGCCAATGTTATTTGGTATAAAAAATGCATTACAGGCTACATCGGAGGGAGGCACACCAATAGATGTTGCCTCAGCAACATCTCAAGGTATAAACGAAGGTTTGACCATGGAGTTATTTGGGTTTACGGCTGGAAAAACCGGGCAAGCTGTAAGTAAAGTAACAAAAAGCCAAACAACAGGACAAGTAGCCAATACATTAACGAATGGTGGATTATTTGCAGGTTTAACAGCAGCAGAAGGTGGTGATTCAAAAGAAATAGCAAGCTCGGCTGCTTTAGGCGCTGTATTATCCGCTCCGGGGGTTGTCTCCTCACTTCTTATGAAAAAGGCTATCAGTAGATTTGAGAATTCTCCTGCTGAATTAATTGTTAAAGCAAATGAATTAAATACTTCTGTTGCTGATTTAAGACAACAACAACAAGACTTATTAAATAAATCAAATTCGGAAAAGGATCCGGAGAAAAAAGCAAGTTATATCGCTTCAGCCAATATGATTGATGCAATTATTGACTTAAAAGTTGTTTCCAATGATTTAAGCAACAACCAGGAGGAGGCCATAAAATCTGTTCAGGAAAAAGATATACCGGAAGAACAAAAACAGGTCCAGGTTGACAAAATAAAACTTGTTGCTGCCGGCAAAGACCTGGACGACACTTATAGTAAACTCAGAAATAAAGATGGGAACATTTATCATATATCTGACAATGAGGGAAATGAACTTTATTTAATCGATAAGACAGACGGTGGATACATTGCTTATGATCCGATAAGTGATACCAATAAACCTATAGCAGAAAACCTAATTAAAAAACCACAAATCATCGATTACAATGATTTAAAATCCAAAGCACTTAATGATATTTTAAATCCCTTGCCGTTTCAGCCCGGGCAACAGGTAAATTATAAAGGCGCCCAATACCAGGTTGATGAAATAAGACCGGGGGATGATTATGTAAGTCTCATAAATAATGAAACTCAGGATTTTAAAGATAATCAGATAGATAAGGATTTAACATTAAATAATTTAATTAAAGAAAATACTCCACAAGAATCTCCACAAGAAATATCACCTGTTGAGCAACTATCAACAACCGAATCACAACAAATAGAAAAACCTAAAATAGCCAAGACAATTCCTATGAAAATAGGTAAAGAAGAAGGTATTATAAATATCCTATCCGAAGAAGGAAAATATTCCGTTGATGGTACGTTTGACAATCAATCTGCAAGTGAAATCGCTGAAAATCTTAATAAATTATATGAGAGAAAAGGCTTAACGTGGGAAATCATAGACGCAAACCCACAGGATGAATTAAGTCTTGACTATAAAATAATAGGAGAAAAGAAAAATGATCAAAGAGACATCGCAAGGGTACAAGGTAGTGAGCGAATCGGGAAAGAACCTGAGCAAGCCGAACCTAACCCTACACCAAGCCAAGAGCCGACTGAAAGAAGTGGAATACTTCAAGCACCTGAAGAAGTAGCGCCAGAAAAACAAACTCCAATTGAACCTGTTGTTGAACAACCCAAAGAACAGCCGAAAGAGGACATTTCCCTCAGACATAATAAACTTATAAGTTTAGTCAGGGACTATAATGATTTACCAAAAAATCAGAGCAACAAAAGAACAAAGTTGTTTCAACAAGTTAACAGGCTTTCTTCTGAGCTAGGATATTCCACTCAAACCGATAAAAGAGGAAACCTTGTTGCAATGAAAGGAGAAAAACCAATAAGAACTATTGCCAAAAAAAGAACATCTGAAGAAATTGAGTCACATAAATCATTATCTGATTATGATAACATAGGTTTTCAATCATTCGTCAAAAAAGCTATTTCTAATCCAGACATAGTTAATCTTCCTGGTATAAATTGGGGCGTTACCGGAAAAGAAAAAACCGGAGCATTAAATGATATTTCCAATAACAAAAAATCAGTTTGGGCAAATGACATGTTAGATGCAATGACTGAGATGTTTAACAAGTCTGGAGTAGAACATATTGAAGGAAAAGGAAAGGAAGTTAACCGTACTTTCATTCCACTGAAGGAAGTTTTTCCTGATGAAAAAGTCACCAACGAGATAGTAGATATCGAAGATATTAATCAACTCTTTGATATAAATAGTCAAGATTATTGGAATAAACTTGCAAAAGGCGAAGATGAATTCGTAAATTTGGAGTTCACGCCTGAGCAACAAAAAGAAATAACAGGTTATGAGAGAACAAACGAAGAAGAATATCAACAGGCTGATCAACCATATAGTGTCAGCGACCGGACTGTCCCCGAA
>Ga0210136_1000010_pt1 | contig 24746 bp, 24 predicted proteins | sample WestPond_Cattail_3_FD_185583 | JGI IMG/M metagenome (GOLD analysis project Ga0210136, IMG submission 185583) | Wetland microbial communities from the San Francisco Bay, California, USA, that impact long-term carbon sequestration -... | ecosystem: Environmental > Terrestrial > Soil > Wetlands ... | reverse complement strand
CTGCCTTCGCTGCCACCCCATCGGGAGAAGCTAGCCCGGCCCGCGTCTTCAAGAGGGCGATCGTGTCCAAGGCCGAGGAAGAGCGCTATGTCCTAGGCGTGGTGATGGAGCCCGACGCCGTGGATACCCAAGGGCACACCGAGACCGCCGAGACGATTCGCAAGGCGGCCTACAAGTTCCTGGAGGCCTACCGTGGGGGAGGCGATCAGGGGCACATGGGCCTGATGCACAAGGAGATGGTGGATGGGAAGGTGGCCATCCTCGAGAGCTACATCCAGAAGTCGGACGAGACCATGGGCGAGGAGGTCATCAAGGCCGGGTCCTGGCTGATGGCCGTCCGGGTGATGGACGACAAGATGTGGGAGGGGTGCAAGGCGGGTGACCTGACCGGGTTCTCGATCGGGGGCACTGCGGTGGAGGAGCCGGTCGCCTGATTTTTGAGTGGAGCATACCCCACGGCGCACGCTTGAGGCTAAGAACATGGCCAGCGAAGAACAACCCAAGGCAATCCTCTCGGATGTCGAGGTCGAAGAGGTCTCGCTGGTCGACCGTGCCGCCAATAAGAAGAAGTTCTTGGTAGTGAAGAGCGAGGGCGGCAGCGAAGGTGGGGCGCCTGAAACCGGCGCTCCCCCTCCGCTTGCTGCTCCCGAACCTTCCCCTGCGGTGCCCTTTGGATGGTCCGCCGCACAAGGCACTGGGGCCGCAGCTGTTTCCGCTCCCGACCCCGTCCAAAAGGAGGCCGCCGTGCCTGCCGAAGGCGAGGGGAAGGCCGAGAAGGTGGAAAAGCGCGGGGCGAAGATGGCCAAGGAGCGTCTCAGCCGTCTGGCGTCCGCCGTGGACGAGCTGGCCAAGATCGTATCCGAGCTACAAGACGAGGTGTCTGGAGACAGCGGCGAAGAGGGCGACGGGAAGACGACCGAGGAAGCCAAGAAGGTCGAGAAGAGCGCCTCCTCAGAGACCAATCCGCTGTCAGCCCAGGTCGAGCAGCTGACCAAGACGGTGGCCGATCTCACTGCCACGGTCGCCTCCCAGGCTAAGGAGATTGCCGGTCAACGAGCCAGCATCACCAAGCAGGCCGAGATCATCAAGGCGGCGCAGTTGCCTCCGCCTCCGAATTCTACCGCTCCCGAGGGTTTCGAGACTCCGGGGGCTCCCAGCGTCGTTTGGGGCAGTGACCTCAACGCTGGCCGCAGTTCTTCGAAGTCCGCAAGCAAAGGAGCATGAGGAAAATGGAGACCAACCGAGAAATCGCCGCCCGCACCGCCATTCAGAAGGCGGACCTGGTGATCGGGGACATGACCACCAATGGTGGCGCGCTCCTGCCGGCCCAGTCGAAGCAGTTCTTCGAAATTTCGACCGAGGACAAGGTCCTCATGCAGGAGGTGGCGATGCCGCCGCTCTCCGCTCAGGTCCAGGAGGTTGATGGCATCGGCTTCCTGAGCCGCATCGTACGCGGTGGGGCCGAGGGTCGCGCTCTCTCCCTCGCCGATCGGTCCGCTCCGAGCTTCGTGAAGCCGACCTTCACCACGAAAGAGTTCAAGGCCCAGGTCAACCTGACCTATCAGGACCTCGAGGACAACATCGAGGGTGACCAACTCCAGCAGCGCATCATCCGGATGGCCGCTGAGCGCTTCGGTCTAGACCTCGAGGACGCGGTCATCAACGGTGACACCGCCTCGACCGACCCGCTGCTGTCCAGGATGGACGGCATCCTCAAGAAGGCGACCACCCACGTGGTGGACGACGGCGTGATTGTTCACGCCCAGACGCACTACCTGCACGCCCTGCAGGCGCTGCCCAGCCAGTTCCAGAAGAACAAGGCGAACATGCGCTTCTACACGGCTCCCACCATCGAGCTGAAGTGGCGCGACCTGAACGCCTCTCGCACCGGCGCCCTGGCCGACAGCGCGATCATCAGTTCCAACCCGATCCCGGCGTACGGAATCAAGGTTGTGTCCGTTCCGATGTTCCCGACCGCACTGGGGACCGGAACGAACGAGTCGAACATCCTCCTGACCGACCCGAAGAACATCGGCGTCGGCTTCTGGAAGACCGTCACGGTCAAGACCCAGGAGGACATCCAGTCGGGCGTCATCATGATCGTGGCCCGGGCTCGCGTTGACGTGCAGTACTTCTACGAGCCCGCCGTCGTCAAGGTGGTCAAGGTCAAGGCGGCCTAGCCCGCGCAAGTCGATAAGGGGCGGCGAAGGTCGCCCCGTAACCCTTCACAGAACTTTTCACGGGAGATACCTCGATGGCAATCGGAACCCTGACCGTAACCGCCCAGCATCACGTCGGGCCGCAGACGACGATCTACATGGACCAGATCAGTCTGGTCGGCGATTCGAGCTACCCGACCGGTGGCATGACTGGAGTCCAGGCAGCCCTACGGGCGAAGACTGGCGACCAGAGGACGATCCTCGACGTTCGCAGCGTCGGTCTCAACGGCGGATATTCCCTCGCGTGGGATTTGGCGAACGGAAAACTGCTCGCCCTGAACTCGGGCGGAGGGGTCGCCAAGGACCTTCCGACTGAGATCGACAACGCCACCAACTTGAGCGGCGTTACCTTCTTGCTGCTGGTCACGTCCAAGTAGCTTCCATTCGCAAGTCAGACCGGGGAGCTGCTCACAACGACAGCTCCCCTTTTTCACATGGGGGTTAGAAGATGAAAGAAGCTCACGTCAGGCTGAAGAAGGTCAACAAGGGCGCCGAGATCTACATGGTCAAGGGTATCCCTTTCCGTGCAGGGAAGTGGGTGCGTGTCCCTGAGGTAATCGTCGCAGACGGTGGCGAGACGTTCGCGCTGGTCAACTACCTGCGCGACCTCACGTCGGACGACGGTTCGGAGAGAAAGCTCTTCGAGGTCACCGACCTGGATGGCGCCAGAAGGATCGAAGATATCGAGCGCGAGGCCGCGGAGAAGGTGGCCGCCGCGCAGGCTCTACAAGAGGGCCAGGTGTCCCAGGTGGACCGGGCTCCGATGATGGGCACTCCGGCTCCTGAGGCCAAGGCGTCCGTAAAGCCGCACGTCGACGGAGAAGAAGTGCTTTCCGAGGAAGAGGAAGAGGAGCAGCGCGAGGCTGAAGAGCTGCGCGCCACTGCCGCGGGGAAGGACGCTGTTGCGCCTGAGAATGCCCCGGTCTCTCCACGTCGCGCTGCCCGCCGGGCCCGACAGCAGGCCACCTCGCCCAGTGACAAGCCCTCGGAGTAGCCATCGTGCGAAGCATCGCCAAGGGACAGACGCTAGGGGCATCGGGGACCGTCCTTGACGTGTTCCTGACAGACCCGTCGCTTGGCGATGCCTTGCTGCGCGACCCAACCGCGCTCTCATTCGCGGTTTTCAGCACGCAGAACGATGCGTTGGAGCCGCAGCAGGTCTTTCCGACCGGAAACGTAGAAGAGCAAGTTGTGAACCTGACCACGCACCGGATTGGTCGTGGCCACTACTTCGCCGCATTCACCCTGCCGGCAACGGTGGCGGTTGGTGCGGCCGAGATCCATTGGTACTTCACGATGGCATCGGGATACGCGGGCGAGATCGTGGTGACCGTCGAGGTGATACCTGGTCCGTTCACTGGGCAGCCCGCTTACTGCTCGCTCTCGGACGTCAGGGACGAAGGGACGACCAAGGCTGACGGTGACGACACCAGGGTGCTCAAGTCGATCGTTCGATCGTCCGTATTCATCGAGCGCGTTACGGGCCGATGGTTTGAGCCACGGGCGTGCGCCTTCACCCTGGACGGTGACGACACCAGGACGCTGATTCTGCCCGCTCCTATCATCGCCATCGAATCGGTTTCGATCTCGTACGACGGGATCTTCCGCGACTCGGATGCGCTGGACCCGTCGGCCTACCGCATCTATGCCCGCCACCTTACGGATGGCATGGACGCCGGTGGAGAGGACGATCGCAACTGCCCTCGCCTGGAGCTCCAGGACTATTCTTCGGTGGCGCGCGTTGGCATAGAGCCGATGTATCGCTGGCCTCTGGGCAAGCGGAATATCCAGGTCAGGGGCTGCTTCGGGTTCACCGACCCCGACGGCGGCACCATGGGAAAGACCCCGGATCTGATTCGCGAGACCTGCACCGCATTGGCCACCACGAAGGTGGGAATGCTGGCCGACCGCAGGACTTCTGGCCTGGTCACGATGGAGAAGACCCGAGACCAAGAGGTGCAGTACAGCGACGCTGGTCTTGGCGGGGCCTTTACTGGGGATCCCGACATCGACATGGCCCTGGAATCGTTCCGTCGGCCCCCGTCGTTCTCGGTGATGTGATGGCGTACCGCGGCCGACTCATCAACCCGGTAATGGTCGAGATCTACAGACTCGACCGCACTGGGATGGTGGCGGGAGCCAAGCTGGACGCCGACTATCGCGAGCCGGTCGTATCGCCCACGGCCGACCGAAAGGGGAAGCGGGAACGCCTGGAGAGACCTCCCATCCGTGTTCCTGCGCAGATCGAGCCTGACGTGGCTTTCAACCAGCAGCAGCCCGCCGAACTCGGCGACAAGAAGACATCGATCATATCGTTCGTTTGCCACTTCCAAGACCTCGAGCGCATGGGACTCGTTGACCCGTCTACCGGCATCGCCGATATCGGGCCAAGCGATCGGGTTTCTGGCTGGTATGACGCGCAAACGAGCAGGCTTCTTCACGTATTCGCGGATCCTCCAGGGTTGTACATCACCGCAGCATCTCCGCAGGTCGGACTTCGCGGGCGAGTGAACCTCCTCCTGGTCACGGCACAGTCGAGGAACTGATGGCCAGCCACAAGACCGGCGACTGGGACACGGTCAGCCGGATCCTCGTGGACTTGTCGGCGCAGACGAAGCAGGCAGCGCGAAAGGCAATGCTTCGGGAGGCACACTTCTTGAGGGGAAAGATGGTCTCCGGGCTGCGCGAACAGGCCCCGGGGGGCAAGACCTTCCATCCCCTCTCTGGAATGACCTTGGCTTCCCGTCGCCTGAAGGGCTTCAAGGGAACCAAGGCCCTCATCGTGCACGGATTCCTGCGCAACGCCATTGGGGTGCAAGAGCATGGGTCGGCGATCTTCATCGGTGTATCACGCACCGCTCGCGAGAAGACCGGTGACCCCAAGTCGTCCATCATCAACGTGGCGGAGATCCAGGAATTCGGGGCCGGGCCCATCATCATCCCGTTCACCCCAAAGGTGAGGCGGTACCTTGGGGCTCTGCTTCGGGAGCTGCATGGCGATGACGACGTCGACAAGCCGTTCTTGCTCGTGCGCAGCAAGCACATTCGGTTCCTGGTGGTGAATATCCCGGCCCGGCCCTTCGTGCGCCCCGTCTTTGATACCTACGGCCAGCCGGCCGACGTTAAAAAGCGGCTGGAAGAAAACCTGGCCGTGCTGCTGAAGGGAAAGCTGAGCAAGTAGATGGCCACCCCTACTATCTCGTCGGTCGAACCGTCCACCGTTTGGAGCGGCGGTCAGCTCGTTGTCGTGCGCGGGACGGGGTTCCGCCTGCCCTCCACGCCCCCTTTGAGCAACCGACCCTTGCCGGACCCGATTCCCACGGTGTCGGCAACGGTGGACGGGCTCGCCTGCGTCGTCGAGGTCCTCTCGAGCACGGTCCTGTCCTGTCGCATTACGGCCCATGCTCCGGGTGCCAGCCGGCTCGACCTAGTGGTCAGAAACCTGGACGATGAGGGGGCACCGATTTCTGGAGAGTCCGCCGCGTTGTCACGTGCGGTGCTTTTCGCCCGGCCAGACCTGGCAGCGGAGACCGACGCCGGCAGGGTGGAGAGGGCGCTAATCCAGATCCTGAAGGCCCAGATCATCGACAACGTGGTGAAGCTGGCCGTCAGCCCGGACTACGTCGTGGGAGACGTGGACGAGGTCTACCTGCCAGAGCTGGCGGATCCCCCCGGGCTCGTGCTGGCGGGCCCGCGCGTTCGCGAGGAGCGGCCGGAGTACCGGACGGAGTCTGGACCTACTATGCCGAGCGTCTTGGGTGGAGACCGGGTGGACCTCAGGAAGCGGCCTACCACGGTGTCGCTGGAGTACTCCGTGTCGGGATATACCAACAGCGGTCGGCAGAGCACCGAGCTGGCGCTGCTTACCAGGCGCGTGCTCGAGCTCAACCCGTGGCTGGTCATTCAGCGAGATCCGGCGGATGCCAGCAAGGGCGTGGTGAAGTACCCCCTGACGGTGCCCCTGGAGGCCGAGTCGCGCGACACGTCGGTGCCCAACAAGGACGGCAATCACGCCTTCGACGGCCTTTCCGTCGTCATCCACGGCGTGGCCCTGGACGAGGTCGGCAGCTTCGCCGGCTCGTCGCTCGAGCGCGTTGGAGTAGCCGAGCAGACCGAGTTCGTCCTGGAGATGACCGGCAAGGCGTAGCCCATTTTTGAGTCCCAGGTTGCCCGCCGTGAACCTGGAACCATGGCGACGCTGAAGAACCGATCGCGCCGTGAGCAGACGTACAACCTGCCTCACGACGCCTACTGTAGCGACGGCCAGTGTCGCTGCGTTCCCGTGACCCAGCACTTTGTCCACCACGACGCGGCTGCTGGCGTGTCCGGGGTTGCGGCACGAGAGAAGAACCTGTCCGCTTCCATCATCTTCCTGTCCGGCGAGACCAAGGATGACCTTCCCGAAACGATTCTCAAATGCCCCGACATCAGCGGCGCCATCAAACGGCGCGAGCTGGTGAAGGTCGACTAGGAGCGGCTACAAATGAAGCCACTGCTTTCTTCCAAGGTAGTCACTGGCGACGAAGCCCCGAAGCAGCGTTCGGTGCCCGTCCTGCCGACTTCGGTCGCGCTGTTCGTGGGCATCACGGAGTGGGGCCCGGTCGGCGAAGCGACGCAGGTCTCCTCGTGGGCCGAGTACGTCGACGTGTTCGGTGGGTATCTCGCGAACAGCGATGTGCCCGTCTCGGTGAACGCGTTCTTCGCCAATGGTGGGACGAATGCATGGATCGTGCGCGTGGTCCACTACACCGACGTCGGAACTCCATCGACGAAGGCCAGCGCTGCCGCCACGCTCACCCTCAAGGATCGGGCGGCTACGACCCCCGTCGATACCCTGAAGTTCGACGGCAAGTATGACGGAACCCGGGCCCACAACTACAAGCCTCGCATCGAGGCTCCGACCAGCGGCAATACCGATGAGTTCAACGTCACGATCGAGACGCTCACCGGTGTCAGGCTGGAGACCTTCACCAACCTGAAGATCGGCGCGGCAAATGCCGCCGATCCGAAGTACGTCGAGACCGTCATCAATGACCCGAACAATGGGTCGAAGCTCGTCGTGGCCACCGACCTGGAGAGCGCCACTGCTTCTCCGAACAACCTTCCCGCGCTGGGGCTGGCAGCGGCCCTCGCCAGCGGAAACGACGGCCTCACCGGCGTCGCCGATGCTGATTTCGTGGGCTCCTCCGCTGGCAAGACCGGGATCTATGCCGGAGACTACGTCGAAGATCTGACCCTGCTTCTCGTTCCCGGGAAGGCAACGGCCGTCGTCCACAACGCGATGGCTACTTACTGCGCGGTCGCCCGCGAGGGATTGGTGTTCGCCGTCATGGATCCACCGGCCAACCAGTCGGCCACGGCCATCATCACCTACACGAAGACCACGGCCTCCCTTCAGGGACTGACCGAGTCGGCCTCCATCTACTGGCCCAGGGTGAAGATCGCCAACCCGCAGGCGTCGGTATACGGGACGGCTGAGCAGATCGTCGTTCCTCCCTCGGGCCACATCGCCGGGATGTTCGCTCGAACCGACAGCGCGCGGATTGGCGGTGTCTATGACCCGCCCGCTGGCACCGAGACTGGCATCCTGTACGGAGTCCTCGGCGTCGAGGTGAAGGAAGTCCTGGACGAGGGGAAGCGTGATCTAGTGTTCCCGGAGCGAATCAACCCGATCCGTGGCAACTACGTCGACGGGGCGCGCTGTCTCAAGGCGGACGGAAACTGGCCGACCGTCGGTCAGATCCGCGGCGTCGCCCACATCAAGCGTTCGCTCAAGAAGGCCATGGAGGTCTTCCGCCACAAGAAGCGGGACGAAGATCTGCTAGGGACGGAGCGCACCACCATCGACCGGTTCATGCTCGAGCAGACGGGCGCTGGCGCCTTCGCCACGAGGGATCCGAAGCTCGCCTACTTCGTCGACATGGGCAAGGCCCTGAACCCGGCGAGCATCCCCAACACCACCAAGGCGCGCATCGGCGTCGCCACCGCGCAGCCAAACGAGTTCGTAGTCCTGATGTTCTCTCAGGACACCACGGCCCTTGAGGCCTCGCAGAAGTAGGAGCTGACCATGGGAGGCATCGCTGGCGCACTCAAGACGTACCACGAGGAAGGCCACTTCCGCGTGTGCATCGACGGCTTCAAGGACACCGACTTCTCGGAGTGTTCCGAACCCAAGGCCACCATCGGCTCGATCGTATACCGGTCGGGCGGAGAGGCCCTCGCCAAGAAGCAGCCGGGGAGCAAGATCGACTTCGCTGACATCACGCTGAAGCGTGGCGTCTGTGATGACTACGACTTCTATCTGTGGTTCACCACCACCGCCCAATTCACGGCAGCCGCCGCTGGTTCGGACGCCATCGGTCTTCCTTCCGAGGCGGCCAAGCGCTCTCTTCAGATCAAGCAGATCGACCGCGCTGGGCAGACGGTGCGGACCTGGACCGTTCGGGCGTTCCCCAAGGAGTACTCGGCTGGGTCCTGGAACGGAGAGTCCAAGGACAAGGTCACGATGGAATCACTCGTCCTAGAAGTCGAGTGGTTCGACCTTACCGGATAGTCCGATCGCATTCACGCTGTTGAGGGCCAGCTGACAGCCCTCGGGGGTTAGAACAGATGAATAGAACGATCACGTGCCCTTCGGGGCTCTCGGGAGAGATCCGCGGCGTGCCCGGGAAGGCCTTCGAGGTCCTCGCCGACAAGAAGCTGAAGCAGTCGGGGAAGTTCATGGACCGGTTGCTCGACCTGTGCTGGAAGAGCACTATCGCTCCTGGGCCATACGCTCTACGCGAGAACGGAGCTCCGGACTGGCAGAAGGTTCTGTCGGGAGATCGCCTCTACGCCTTTCTCGGGATTCGCTGCGCCACCTTCGGAAGCAAGCTGAGCTTCCCGTTCCACTGCGGGTGCGGGAAGTCGGGCGACTGGGAGATCGACCTACTCGAGACCCTGAAGGTCAAGCCGTTCACCCCCGACGATCTCGCTCTGTTCCAGGGCGGGGAGTTGATGACGGGCAAGCTGTCCACGGGGCAGTCCTTCCGCTTCCAGCTGTCGACCGGGGAGACCGAGGCCAAGGCGCAGAAGTACGTCGGAGACCACACGGCCTTCGTGGCTTCGGTCGTGTCCCGCGTCCATTCGATCGACGGGGTGCAAGAAGGGTGCATTCGGGCGTTCTTAGACGAGGAGGACATGCCCGTGGTGCTGAGCGCCTTGGCCGAGATGGACAAGCGCGACGGAGGGATGGAGACGAGCTTCGACATCCAGTGCCCGGACTGCTCCAAGAGGTGGACAGTCGAGGTCCCTTTCGATCTCGATACCCTCTTCCCGGTGAGGTCATTTCGGAAGTAGACGACAGCAACGCGGGGATAGGGCCCCAGTGCATTCTTGGCCCGCTGAGCATCGAGTCGTTTTGGGAGTTATGCCACCGGCTCCAGTACCGTGGATATGGAGGGGCCGGCTACGGTTTCTCGCACTCGGAAATCATGGAAATGGAGCTCGACCGCCTGTACTGGTACGACGCACGTCTCCAGCGTGCGTACAAGGATGACGCAGAGGCCATCAAGCGGGCCTCGAAGGCGGGGGCCTAGCCATGTCTCTGAACGCCCTTGGTCTCGGCATCGTCATGGAGGCCAAGGATCAGTTCACCGAGACGATGGAGCGTGCGAGGCACAAGTTCCACGAGGTCGAGAAGTCCTCTGACCAGTTCCTCGGACGCTTCGACAAGGGCATGGCTCACACCAACGCCCGCATCGCTGAGGGCGGAGAGGCCGCTGGTTCGTTCCTGAGCAGGATGAGTCCAGTCACCAAGGCAGTGGCCGGGGTTGCCGCGGTGGGGGTGGCCATCGCCGGGGCCGTTGGCGGCGCGTTCATGCTGGGTAATGAGGCGGCAGAGGGATCCCTGCTCATCGCCCAAGCTGGAGCGCGCGCAGGGGCTACCGCTGAGGAGTTGGAGCAGCTCCGCGAGGCCGCAGACAAAGTCGGGCTTCAGGGCCTGGGGACCACCGCCGACCAGGCAGCCGAGAACCTGAAGGTGCTGGCGTCGAACAGCCTGGGCGTCGAGGGATCAATTGCTGCCTTGGACGCAAGCGTGCGCCTGGCCAAGGTGAGCATGGGCGAGCTGGCGGGGCCGCAGGCTGCCCAGGGGCTGGCCAGCATCCTGGCAGAGTTCCACCTCGAGGCCGACCAGAGCAACTCCGTGGTCGACAAGATGGCAGTGGGAATGCGCCTATTTGGCGTCTCCGCCACGGACGTGATCCCCATGGTCACCGGGGTAGCCAGGGGCGCTGAGCTCGCCGGGGCCAGCTTCGAGGATGCCCTGTCTGCCGTTGGTATGGCGAAGCGCGTGCTGCCCGATGTGGGCCAGGCGGTCATGGGCGTCAACATGGCCATGATAGGGTTGGCCAGCGGAGCGTCGCGGGCGAAGCTGGAGGCCTTCGGGATTCACGCGAAGGACGCGTCCGGAGGGATGCGCCCGCTGCTTTCCGTGCTTGCCGACCTGGATACCAAAATGTCCGGGTTGACCGATGCCAAGAAGGCCGAGAAGCTGGGGGCCATCTTCGGCCCACGCGGGGCCGGCACGATGGTCGCCATCATGAACGAGCTTGGGCGTGGCGTGCGGGGGGCTTCGGGTGAAATGCTCAAGGGCTCCGCTGCCGCCGAAGAGCTCAACCGTCAGATGGCCAACTCCCAGGGCGCGGCCAAGGCCATGACTAAGGGCCTCGAAGGGGAGATGAAGACCCAGACCTCGCGCATGCGCGCGAATCTGTCGATGATGATGGACCTCATCGGCGGTCCATTCTCCGAGATGTTCACCCCGGCGCTATCACTGGCCAACCAGCAGATCGTGAAGCTCAACAACTCGATCTCGGCGGGCGAGGGCGCGTGGGGAAGCATGGCCACCAACGTGAGGAAGATCGGGCTCTTCTTCGGCGGGCTGGGCCAGCTGTTCGACCAGAGCGGGTTCTCCGGAAAGATCCTGGAAGACCTAAACAAGGCGGAGAACCAGGGGATCAAGCGCTTCGCTATCGACGTTTGGTACTGGATCGGTGTCATCGGTGAATGGTGGGATGGCTTCGTAGAGGGCTGGTCTTCTACTATCGAAAAACTGTCCCCTGTCTTCGGATCGGTGACGTTCTTCCTCGGAGAGTTGATGCAGGCGCTTGGCATCGAGGATGCCACGGCGCAGTCGAGCCTGGAAACATGGACGGGGGCGAAGAAGTCTGGAGGTGAGCTTGCGACCACCCTGGCGGGGGTGGCTGGCGTCCTTGCCGGAGCACTCAGCACTGGGCTCGTTTTGGCGACTGGGGCGATCAATATATTCAAGGCAGCATGGGAACTCGTTGACCCGCTGGTGACCCCTATCATCAATTCCATTTCGGACGCGATTCAGTTTGTAGAAGGACTTCTGACCGGGAATTGGACCAAGGCGTGGAGGTCTGCTGCGGCTGTCGTCATGGATACGGTGGAGTTGATGGCTTCTCCAGTCGTTGCGTTTGCGAAGCTCGCCGGTGCCGTCGTTGACTATTTTGGAAAGATCGCCAGGAAGGATCTGGGAGTCGAGAGGGCGGTCAACGGAGCGATCGGACAGTATCGAAAGTTTCGCGAGGAGGTGGCAAGAGGGCCCGGCCCCGTAGTGCAACAGGTTGCAGCAGCGTCTCCGCTTCCGTCGGCGAGTTCGAACTATTCCGACTGGGCATCGGTCGCTCCTAGTTCTGCCATCGTTCCGTCTACGGTCATGTCAACCACAGCGCAGATGATGTCGACCAGCGCGCAGGGGGCTGCTCTGAGGGCGATGGATGCTGACAACCTGCGATCCGTTGCTTCGCAGGGAGCTGAACTGCATTCCACGATCAACCTCATCGTTGACGGCGAGAAGATCGCGGAGGCCAACGACCGAGCCAAGCTGCGCAAGATCCAGCGTGGCTTCTACGGCGCTCCGCTAGGCCAGGAGTAGCGCGGTGGAATACTCACTCTTCACGCTCACGACCCCGGCCATCTTGCTGGCGCAGATGGCGATGAAGCAGCGTCCGCCCACCGACCACCAGGTGGCGAAGGACCCCAACCCGCAGCCCAGGCCGCCGGTGCCGGCTGGCAAGCTCGCGGCCCTCACGGCGCGCGCCCCCAGGATGGAGATCCACCTGATGGACGATGCTTCGCTGGCCAGCCGTCAGGAGGGCGAGTTCAGCACGTGGATGGAAGCCCAGTTCAATCCCACAGAGTTGGAAGAGACGATCGGGGTGGTGTGGAACGAGATCGCGATCCCGGGCCTGAGCCATGAGCGCAGGCACTACAGCCACACCAAGAGCGCGATCTTCAAGTTCACCCTGCAGTTCGACGGATTCGAGTTCATGGAGCGGTCGAAGGCAACGTCGGCCGACGCCGGCGCGGAGTACGTCCTGAAGGCGCTCAACTTCCTGCGAAGCCTGGGATTCGCCGGGGTCGAGTCGAAATCTCCCCCCAGGTGCCTGTTCTACTGGCCCAACTTCATCAGCCTCACTGCAACGGTGGACGGTGAGATCGCGATCAAGTGCACGGACTTCCTGCAGTCTGGGCATCTCATCCGCTTCAGCGCCGCGATCACTCTCAAGGAGATCCGCGACGCGCACATGACCCGCGATGACGTGCTGGCCGCTGGCAACCAGAGGACCTCGCCGCCGGCCGGGATGGTTGGGTGATGCCGGGTCCGCGGAACTCTCGCTACTCGCTTTCCGCGACCTTGCAGGACGCTGAGGGACGGCTGTACCTGACGGACCCAGACCCGTTCCGGTACCAGGAGCTTACCGACAACCGGCACTACACGGTTGCCCCTGGCGATACCCTGTTCAAGATCGCAGAGCGCGCCTTCCCTGGCACCGCCGACTCGGCCTGGCTGTGGTGGGCGATCTGCTGGTTCCAGCCGCAGCCCATCCACGACCCGACCATTGCCTTGGTTCCAGGGCGCACGCTGGTCATTCCTTCGGAGCGGACACTGAAGGAAAAGATCCTGAACTCTGCGAGGGCCCAGCGGTGAGCGCGAACCAAGATGCCCCGGCCGTAACCCTGGCCATCCGCAAGCTGGGAGAGAAGGACGCGCAGCCCTTCGACCTAGCGGATAGGCTGATCTCGCTCGCCTATGAGGACAATGCCCTCATCCTGGATGAGGCCGTCATCACACTGGACAACTGGGAGCTCGACCTCTTCGACAACCCGCTGTTTCGCCTGAGAAACGAGATCGACATCTCGTGGGGGTACGCGGGGGACATGTCAGAGCCGCGAAGGTGCGTGATCACATCCATCTCGGGCGGACGGGTCCTGACCATCCGCGCGAATGGCCAGGCCGTGGCGATGAACAACGTCACCAAGTCGCGGACCTGGAAGCAGATGACCGTGTCCGACGTGGTGAAGAAGATCGCGGGTGAGTACGGCTTCGGCACAGATACCTACGTCGAGGACACGAAGGTAGCGCACGAGCAGATCACCCAGGCGAGGTGCACAGATGCGCGATTCATCCGCCATCTGGCGGACAAGGAAGGCTTTGAGTTCCACGTCTCGCGTGGGCAGCTGCACTTCCATCGCGCCAAGCTCGACCAGGAGCCGGTGAAGCGACTCGTTTGGACTGGGGCCACCAGGGATGCGGATCCGAACAGCATGTTTGTCACCGAACCCAGCATCAGCGAAGAACTCAAGGGCAAGGTGGGGGCGATCGCCCACGTTGGCATCGACCCATCCAGCAAGAAGCTGGTCAAGGTCTCGGCGTCGAATTCGGAGCACAAAGATCCGACCCTGGGCACGACGATCGAGGCCTGGGACCGGCCGACGCGCCAGAACCTTGGGCAGCGCGAGGTCACCGAGACGGAGCACACCTCTCCAACGGCGAGGCCTACCGAATCCGGCGCCAAGCGGGATGCGGCCGCGGCATACCACAAGAACCGCAAGAATCTGATCCGCATCAAGTTCACGGTTGTGGGCGACCACCGTCTGACGGCAAGAAGTCTGGTAGAGATTTCGGGCATCGGCTCGCGGCTATCCGGAAAGTGGTACGTCGTCAAGGCCCCCCATCGTCCAGTGGGCGGCGGACCATACCTGACCGAGATGGAGTGCTCTCGCGACGCCCACTTTGGGTACGCGGACCGCAAGCGAGATGCAAAGGCCGGTGGAGCCCTGAACCGCAAGGAGGCCAAGGACGGAGGCAAGGACACCGAGCCATTCGAGGGCGTCGACCGCTCGACCAGGTCTCCGCAGCCGGTCTCCCAGCGCGAGAAGGCCAACTGATGTCGGAATTCGACGATCCCAACGAGATCCGATACCTAGGCATGTACGACGGGGTGGTGGTGGACAACGCCGACCCGGAGGGGCTGGGGCGCATACGCGTGATGATCCCGGGACTCGTTGAGCCCGAGTCAGCGTGGGCAGAGCCGGTGGGGGCGGGGGGATCTGCCCAACGTGGGCGCTTCGACGTTCCCGAGAAGGGGGCCACCGTCACGGTGCACTTCCTGATGGGGGACATCGACCGGCCGAAGTACCACCACGGCTACTACGGGAAGCCGGGAGGGAAGAGCGAGGCGCCTACCGCGGCCCAGGGCATCGCCCCGGCCGACGCCGACAAGGTGAAGGTCTACGAGACGGAGGATTTCGAGATCCTCATCGACGGTCGCAGCGGAAAACATCACCTGCGGCTGACTGAGAAGAAGAAGGGAACCAGGATCGAGATCGACGGCAACGGCGTGGTCACCGTGACGGCTGACAAGATCTTGCTGGGAAGTCCGCAGGCATCCGAGCCGGTCGTCCTGGGGAACAAGTGGCTCAACATGATGGGGCAGCTATTCACGGCTTTGCTTGCCCACACCCACCTGACGGCCATCGGCCCCTCAGCTCCGTCGACCGAGCTTCCCGCTTCTTTGGGAGCGATCCAGCTTCCCCTTAACCTGTCCAAGAAGGACTTCGGCGAGTAGCAATGGCCCTCGACCAGCTTTCATTCAGTCCAGAGCAACTGCGAGACTTCGTGCTCGGAGAGATGGACGAAGCCGGCATCCCGCTCACTGCGACGGCGGGCGTGAACTGGGTGGCCGTGGCCAGCGCGCTGAGCGAGGCTGACAAGTGGGAGCGCACGCTAGCCGCTCCGAACGTAGCCCCCGGGCTGGCCCGACGGATCAACACGATCGTCGAACAGCGGACCGACGCTACTCCTTCGGAACCGATCACTCTATGGCTGAAGGTTGGCCCGGGAGATACCGACTGGGTCAATTTCGGAGGCGGAGAGGATGACCACCTGGTCAAGGCCTCCAACTCCGATACGACCGCGCCTGGCTCCCTCTTCCGCAAGACCATCGACAGCGCCACCATCACGCGCACCCTGGTGACGGACCCGACCGACGGCAACATCCAAAAGGTGCAGCTCAACGCTGTGGCGTCGAACCCTGCCATCGAGGGCACGAAGCTCTGGCCGGCGAAGACCACCAACCCGCTCGTGCGGTCATCGGCCTACTGCCTGATGAAGCATAGCCAGGGCTATGGCCTCGGCTGGTCCCAGTGGACGCGAGTAGACTCGGAATACGGCCCGTACTCGTTTCGCGAGAATGGACTCGACACCTGCGTAGGCTATGGCACCGGCCTTGACCCGCTCCCCTTGCCAGCGGGAACGCGCGTGCTCGTGCGTGAAAGCGGAGGCTACGGAGGCTCTGGGGCAACGGGCGTTGGCGATGGCATCTACGAGGTTGTCGTTGCCGAGGACGCGGCCAACGGGGTTCATGGGGTAATCCGTCGTACCACGGACAACAACGACTCGATCGGTCTTCGCGCTGGCATGGTCGTGCAGATCACGGGCGGCAGCGCGGTGGCTTACAACGGCAATTGGTTGCAGGTCGCCAACACCGGGACCATCGATCCCAACAGCACGGCCATCTCCTGGAACGTACTGACCAGCTTCAGCCCCACCGTCGAGTATCCGCTGCTCACCCAGGCCGGTGTGGTGGCAAACGCACCGCTTGACCAGTACGTCAATGGACTCGTCGAAAACCCACTGGCCGACACGTGGATCCCGATACCCATCGACCACGAGGCGGCGACGGTGTTTGAGTCCGACCCGTCGCTTGACCTGCAGTACATGGCATCGGGGATCGCAACCTTCGGCGTGGCCGCGTTCGCCAGTGAGGCCCGCGAAGACCCGCAGGCGATGAACCAAATCAAGGCCGTGGAGAGCCTCTACCGACCGTCGAACCCGCCAGGCGAAAAGCTGATCGGCGTGCTGGCCACGGGCATCAGCGAGCTGTTCGTGGGCGACAACTTCACGCACAACCTGGAATTTCAGGGGGCATTCACCGCGCTCGCTTGGCAGCCTGGCGACGTCATCGTCGTCCAGTATTTCTTCCGCACGCAGTCCGACATCATCGGCAGCGCTGGACTATCGGTCTACCGGCCGGAGACGTTCATCCGGCACCCCTGGCAGATTCCCGGCGGGGCGAGCGGTACGACCGATCACTCCGCGCTCATCAACCGCGACCGCAAGGTGACCAACGCCCAGAGCTGGCGCGAGCACCCCCACGATTCGATCGGTCCCTCCGGCCGCATCCACGTGCTTTCCAGCGAGGTGACCGTGGCCGACGGCCTGCTGACCATGCCTGCGGATTCCAACGTGGCCGAGGTCGTTTCGGCGTCGAACGTGATCCTACAGGGAATCGCGAAAGCCGACTGGCTCACCGGCGACGAGATTCGGATTTTGTTCACCGTATCGGGCGAAGAGCCCAAGGTGACGGTACTTGGATCACAGGACCTTGGAGCGGCGTCAGCGACCCACGGCGCCCTCTTGTTACAGGACTTGGCGGCTGTACAAAACGCGGGTCAGATGGACTTCCCGGGCGCGTGCACAGAGGTTCGGTTTCGCCTGCTTTCGGACGGAATGTGGAAATGGACAGGAGCAATCTGATGAAGAAAGACCGTAGCCCTACTCGTGTGGTCGCGATGCTTGGGGCGCTCGTGGGTGCATCGTTCGCCGTCACCTATGCGCTCGCCGACAACGACATTTTCGGCGGATTCGCATCGGTAGCGTCTGACACGCACAAGCTTCGCCAGTCACAACACCCGACCCAGTTCACCGCACACCCGGGTGAGTTGTTGGTGGGAAGCGCAGGGACGGTCACGACTACCAGCACGGCGACGACCACGTCTGCGGTCGGGCGCTCTCCCGAGGCACTTGGCCTAGTCCGCGGCTCCGGACCGTCTGGAACCGTTGCCATGTTCACCGGAGCAGACGCCGGCGTGACCACGACAACGATCGGTCCAAGCTCGATAAAGGACGACGGCGCCGGTCACATGAGCGTGAAGAATGCTTCAGCGGAACGCCAGGCACACCTCGGCGTCAGTACCAGCGGAACCGTGCAGATTTCCACCAATCGTGACATCACCGGCGGGTACGACGATTCGGGCTACGGCTTTTCAGGATGCAACTTTTCGTCAGCAGCGGCGGACGCATCTTCGATCGACTGCTACACCTCGGACATATCGGGCGGATCGATGGCGTGGCGGTTTGGCATCAATGCGAACGGAGTCTCCGCGGTCAACATCACCACTTCGGTCACTGCAGGAAACCAGATCTGCAAGAGCAAATCTGACGGGACTTTCGATGCGAGCTGCAACGGAGCCGGAGTGGCGAGCGGCTCCGGAACACGGGGCGACGTGCCGAGCTGGGGGACAGGCACGGCGACCGGCACCGACACGAGTTCGTACCTAGGGCCAAGCGGCGTCCAAGCGAAAAACGGTAATGTGCGCGTGACGGGACCGGCTTCTGGAATCGCAGAGGAGGCGTTCGCGATCGGCACGTCGACGGTCAAGGGATACGTCGGCGTGGATGGAACGCACTCCGGCAACTTCCTGTACACCAGCGCGAACGTCAACACCGCGGGAACGTGTGACGACCCGACCAAGGGCGCAGCGTCGTTCGGCGTGTTATCCGGCACGGCCACCGGCGGGTCCCCCGGGTTCGCCTGGTATATCAGCAGCGCAGGAACCTGCTCATCTCTCGGGACGAGAGGCACCCTCACCGCGGCCGGGATGAGCCTTTCCGTTCCGATCTCCGCATCGAACATCGTCGGCGCTTGCACGACGTCGGGGCAGCTCCCCAAGACCACGGACGACGGAAAGCTCCCAGAAAGCTGCATCCGCACAGCATCCACGCTTCCCGTGGTCCCGCAGAGCTTCTTTCTTGTGAATTACGCTGCGAACGACGACACGTGGACGACGCTTGTTCCAAGCCTAATGGTAGTGACCGGCGGATACCAAGCTTTCGCCAGGCTAGGTGCGCGCATGGAGCCGCTCGAAGTGAGCCCCGGGGCTGCGACATGGCCGGCAGGGACGTGGAGGCTCCGCATCGGGGTAGATGCAGCCAGCGGGTCTCCATCACTGTCGGTAACCGTCACGCGGAGGACGTCCGGCGGCACGCTATTGGAGACCCTGGGAACGCTCGGGCCAACTGCTCTCGCGGCCTACACCAGGGCGGATGTGTCGGCGTCGTTCTCCGCGACGACATACAACACGAGCGACATCGTCAAGCTTGCCGTCTCGATCACGGGCGGAACCGCCACTCTTACCGTAACTGACGCTCTATATTCAGAGGGGTCTGACATCAGGCTTGGCTGGATCGCGATGCTCGACACCCCTATACCGGGTCCGCTGAGCCTGGCCTCTCTCTGGGCAAAGTAGAAAGGAACCCATGTCCTCCGCGCAAAGCTCACCCTTCGGCTTCGGCCTCCAGTGCCCACTCCGCATGACCTCTTCCAAGGACTTCGCCACCGCGAGCGGCGAGGCCCTCGTCCGGTCTGACCTGGAGGAGCTCGTCAACATCGAGCCCGGCGATATTTTGTGGAGGCCAAGCCTGGGCACTGGCCTTGGGCGCCTTCGCCATCGCATGAATACCCAGGCGCTGGCCGACCTGGCACGGGTGCAGGTGCAGCATGCTGTGGCCAGATACGATTCCAGGGTGAGGCTGCTTGGCGTGGTCTCGCCGCCCCCCACCAGGGATGCTCCCAGCCGGCGCGAGTTCGCCATCGTCTACCAGCCAAAGGCGTTGGGCGCGGCCGCGGGCGATACTCAGACCGTGAAGGCTGCCATTTGAGGGTTATGGGAGGGGCGGGGAACATAGGGCTGCGGGCGCGAACTAACCCCCGTTCCCAGTTCTACCCCGCCTCTCCCGACCTACTGCCATGACCATCATCGCCGCAAGCTCCGACTACACCGACCGAGACCTGGCCTCGTTGAACGCGAGGCTGCAGTCTCTCATCAAATCGGTGTTCCCGACGTGGACCGTCTCCCAGGTGGCCAACTTCGGCAACATCCTGCGAGAGATGTTCTGCTTCGTAGGGGATGTGCTGGGCTTCTACCAGGACAACCAGGCCGGCGAGTCACGCATCCTCACCGCCACACAGCTGAAGAGCATGATAGGCCTGGCGAAGCTGCTGAACTACCTGCCACGGAGCCCGCGGGCTGCCCAGACAGACCTGACCATCACCCTCGATGCTCCGGTACCGGCGGGGAGGACGGTAACCTTCACCCCGCCATGGCTGGGGTCACCAAACCCCGTCACGGTTTCCACCGAGGACACCGCCGACCCGGTTGAGTTCGAGCTCCAAGCTTCCATCATCATCACCGCGGGGAACACCACGGGCACGGGAGGGGTGAAGAACTCGAAGCACGTGGGCAACCCGTCCGACCTCACGCATGAGCCGGGGGAATACTTCACCTCGACCGGTCTTCCGAACCAGTCGTACCAGCTCCCCCTGGGGCCCTACCTGGACGGTTCTGCCGTCGTGGTGGATGGCGTTGGGTCGTGGGCCCAGGCTGAGAACAACAGCCTGGTCACTGCGGGGGCCACCGATCGCGTCTATCGAATCGAGATCGACGAGAACGGGCTTGCCACGCTGATCTTCGGGAACGGGGTGTGCGGCTCCATCCCCACGGGCACCGTGCGCATCGCCTACGAGACGGGCGGGGGAGAGGCTGGGAACCTCACCCCCAACTCCCTGACCAAGCTCAGCGGGCAATTCGTGGACAACACCGGGGCCACGGTCCACGTCCTCTCATTGACCCATGCCGCTCCATCGGACGGGCTCGAGCGCGAGTCGCTGGAGTCGATTCGACAGAACGCGCCGATATCGATTCAGACCCTCAGCCGGACCGTGACGAAGGAGGACTTCGAAAACCAGGCGCGACTGGCTGGGATGGAGAGGGCGCTGCTGCTGACCCAGACCGAGAATCGGGCCATGGCGGCCAACACCGGGCTGCTCTACTGCGTGCCGATGGGGCTGCGTGGGATGGGGGGCACGATGAGCGCGGGGCAGATGATGGACGTGTTGGCGAACTTCACCCAGAAGCCGAGCTCTGCCCATCCGTTCGCTAAGCCTTGCATGGTCGGTTTCGAGGTCTCCCTCTTCACTGCCACCTACGTGGATATCGGCCTTCAGGTGCGTGCGTACCTACGCAAGTCGGCCGCTCCCACCACCGCGGCCGCTCAGGCGATCGCGTCCAGGATGGTCGCCGCAGTCCAGAAGCGGTTCCGGCTCCTGAAAGATGACGGGACACAGAACGAACTGGTCGACTTCGGTTTCAACCTTGGGGAAGACTCACCACGGGGGACGGCCGAGATTGCCATGTCAGAGCTGATGGACATCGTCGGATCTGTGGCCGGAGTGCGAGAGATTGGAGATGCGTCCGACGATTTCAGGCTGGTCGCCTACAGGGCAATCCACAACACCGACGGGTACGACTCTGGAGACCATCCGGCAGCCCTCGTGCAGGCCTTGTCGCATTCGGACGTTCCGTTGCGCTCCATGGACTTCCCGAGGCTGAAGATGCTCACCTGGGGGAGCTCCATCCCCCACGTCGTTGTCCTCGATGGGGACAACGGAGACACGCAACTCTACCCGCTGTAGGTGTTTCATGCAATGTGCTAGGATGCACGCCATGAGTCCAGAGGACATTGAGGTACTAGCGAAGCGGTACATGAGGGAACGCGAGGTCAGCGAGGATGCAAACCGGAAGCTCATCGATGCAAGGGCGGCGCTGGACATCGCCGAAAGGAAATACATCGAGGCCAGGAGCAGGCTCGACAATGCTGTGGCCGGCGAGAAAGGACTCGCGGCCTTGTGGACGGTTGAAAGCGTGCAGACGGTGGCCCGCTTGGAGGCGCAGCTTGCATCCTCGCGGAGCAGCGAAGGCACCGCCTCGGCTGATGCCCAGGCGAAGAAGGATGTCGCCGAGAAGACCTGGAGGACGCTGGTAGAGCTATCGGCTTGATGTGGTATATATGGCCACATGAACGCATGTGCAGGTTTGCGCCGTAGGGCGGTGAGGCCTAGAATTGTTGTAAACAACAATGCTCAACACCCTGCGCTTCCCGATCATCCTGTTGGCACTCACGGCAGCATGCTCGTCGTCGGGCGGGAAGCTCCCGCAGGATTTCGACTCCGATCCTGACTACACTCGTGGGCGTACGGGAGCGGGGGGATACGCCGGGGACGCCGGAATCCAGGTGGACGCCATGGCGTCGCCGGACGCAGAAGCTCCTGCGAAGGTCGAGACTGGCTTGGACTCCCTGGCCGCGCCAGACCGAGTTTCTGACGTGGAGGCGTCGGCTCCAGATCGACAGCCCGACGTTGTTCGCCAGGGCCCGGAGACGCAGGAATCTCAGGACACCAGAAAGCCCGATGCGACTGTGCAGCAGGATTCCCTGTTGCCAGCGGACATGCAGCCCGATCTTTTGTCAGCGGCAGATCTTCGAACTGCGGTTGACGTGACCCGAGGGAGTGATGCCATAGCTGAGTGCACGTGCCCAGACCCAACGAGGGCCGCTTGTATGGTCTGCTACCAGGGAAACAGCTACAACGCTCTAGGAGTTCTCGTGGGCCCCCTGGACGGGGACTGCGAGCAGAGTGGACCGCGCTTCTCTGTGCGAGACTGGGGATGCTCTATTTGCAATCCGATGTACGGCAAGCCTGGAGCAGGTGGCCTTCCGTGCCCCACCAGCATGCCGTACTGCAATGAAAAGACCGGCGAGTGTTCGGCTAAACCCTGGAAGTAGGATCTAGGCACGCTTTCAGCAGCGCTGTGAATCGCTCGTCATCGGGCCGCGCGCGCACGAGAGCCTCGGCATGGGGCTTGGCTAGGTCGGTACGCTCTAGGCTCTGGTAGAGCACGACAGCCAGAAAAAAAGCAGGCTGCCGAGCGAATACAACACACGCTGTCAAGCGCAGCTGCGGGGCGACCGTCCCCTGAGGCATCGCTGCCAATCGCCTGTCGGGATGCTCCGCCTACGTCTTCTCTCCGGCTTTTTTGGCATTCCTGCCTGTTCCGTGCGCCCCGCCTAGCCTTGCAGTTCTTCTGCAGCAGCGTCGGCACACAAATCAGCCCCGCTACCCGAATTGTGTGCCTCGACCTTCCCCGGATGGTCGTGGAACCCTTCGAACATGCAGAATGAACAGAAGCAGAGTCCCCGGATACTTCGTCGCCAGGCCGTCCAATCGATGACGGGATTGGCCAGGTCAAGCATCTATGAAGGCATGGCGCGCGGGCAGTTCCCACGCCCAGTCCGGATCGGCCCACGCAGCGTGGGATGGCTGGCGCATGAGGTGGAAGCCTGGATCGCCGGTTGCGTTACCAGGTCGCGAGGCTCCATCAGGGAGCCGCATGAAGCGGGACAGGTGACCTGTTCGGAACCTTCGACAGAGCCGGGAACCAGAGGTCAACCATGAATCCCACGCCAAGGCCTTCCTTCTCTGATCTTATAGGGGTACTAAACGAAAGGCCTAGGCACCGCGCCAAATGCCGCACACTCGCATTGTCTCACCACAGCGCGCGCCGTCAAGTCGCCCCGATCTTGGGACGCCACGCCTAGCCCATAGACTGGCTGGAGATGGCCGCCATCGCATCAGTCCTGGCCCTCGATCTGCGCGTGCTCCGCGTGGTGTTCAACGGAGCCGTGCCGCAGGTGTCGGCCGAGGCCTCCGGGGACGCACTCAACCCTGCCAACTGGGGGATCGAGGCGGCGATGTCACCGGGGGGCCTCGCGCCCACCGCAGACGCATCGGTGGAAAGCGTGGCCGCCGTCTCATCCACTACGGTCGACCTCTCGACGAACACAGACCTGTCGCCAGGGCGCCCCTACGTGGTGTCAGCGAGTGGCATCACTGGGCTGGATCCCAGCCCGAGCTCGCAAACGGTGACCGCCTACTACCCGGCGCAACCAGCCGGACGAGCCTTTCGCGCCCGCGACATGGTCCCTCCTAAGAACTGGCGGGAGGACAACAGCGGAGATCTCGAGCGCTTCATCGCCTGCATCGACGACCAGTTATTGGTGCTGCTCACCACCGTGGACAGGTGGACGGATATCCTCGACCCAGAGCGGGCACCGGAGCGGTTCATCGACTCGATGCTGGCCGACATGGGCAACCCGTTTCGCTTCTCCGACCTGTCCATCGTGGACAAGCGCCGGCTCCTCCTGGCCCTCACGACGATATACCAACTGAAGGGTACACCGCAGGGCATGCGGTCGGCGATCAACTTCTTCACCGGGCTGGACGTGGACATCATCCCGTACGGCGGGGCCAACATCGTCACCCTCGGTCCGACCGGACTGGCCAAGCTGGGGCCCACGGGAACTCCCCTATGGGTTCTCGGGAGCGACGGGACAGCCTGCCAGTTCGAGGTGCGCATCGGCTTGCCCTGGACGGCCTCCGGGTGGGCGCTGACACCTGGCCAGCTCGAGCGCGTGACGGCGGTCATCCGGTACATGAAGCCGGCAAACATGCTGTTGCTGGCCTTCCTGCATCCCCGACTGCCGTACCCAAGAAGCATCGCGGGAAGCAGCCCGAGCTCTGGGACCGCCAGGGCGACATGGTCAGCGGTGATTGGTCAGAACGGATACCACCTGTATTGGAGCACCTACCCGGGAGCCAGCTACCGCAACGGCACCCTGGTGACGGTCGCGGCTGGAACCAACACCGTGGACTGGTCGGTGACGACCGGTACCCGGATCTACTGCACCGTCAACGCTGTCGATGGAGCTGGGCACGAAGGGGTGACCAGCGAAGAGTCCAGCATTCTCGTGACCTGAGGACCCATGAATCGCAAACAGTTCTACGACCAGCAGGGTGTGAAGTACGACGAGGTCAACGCGGCCTTCGACGACGTCGAAAACGATCTCGCAGACCTCACCACGAAGGCGATCGGATACGGCATCACTTCGGGCATGGGCGTGACGGCGGTGGCCGGCCAGATGTCCATCGCGGTGGCGGCCGGTACCCTCACGGACAAGCGCGGGATACGGGTCACTGCAGCCCCGTGCTCTCCCATTGTCACCTCGGACAGCGAGGGGGCCACCATCGCTGTTCCAGCTGGACAAGAGCGATGGATCGCGGTGTTCGCCCGGGTTAGCAAGTGGTACTGCGACAAGCGCCAGATTGCGGATGTTGACGTCAACACAGGGTTCCGCGTGCAACCCATCATATCGCCCGTGGACCTGACTACCGAGGGGGCGTATGACAAGCAGCACCCGCCGACGCCTCCGTCAACGTC
>Ga0210136_1000009_pt1 | contig 25122 bp, 45 predicted proteins | sample WestPond_Cattail_3_FD_185583 | JGI IMG/M metagenome (GOLD analysis project Ga0210136, IMG submission 185583) | Wetland microbial communities from the San Francisco Bay, California, USA, that impact long-term carbon sequestration -... | ecosystem: Environmental > Terrestrial > Soil > Wetlands ... | reverse complement strand
CGGTAGTCAAGCGCCAGATTGCGGATGTTGACGTCAACACAGGGTTCCGCGTGCAACCCATCATATCGCCCGTGGACCTGACTACCGAGGGGGCGTATGACAAGCAGCACCCGCCGACGCCTCCGTCAACGTCGCTATACCTTCTTGCTGGTACTTCCGCGGCCATTGGATCTGCCGCCCGTGTCCCCCTGGACGAGGCGGGCATCCTGATCTGCGACCTGCACGTCGACTATGGCCAGACCGACTATGCCGGCGCGGGCGTCATCGACTTCCAACGCTCCGAGGTATTCTGCAGGATCGAGTCTGACCAGTCCGGGCGGGCGTCCGCCATCGGGACTGCCGATTTCTTCTTGATCGAGAAGCTCATGCGAGGCACGTCGATCACGCGTCGCTACGTGTCCCACCACGGCGGGATGATCGTCACGGTCAACGCGGAGAAGGTGGCAAGCCAGGGAGTGGCCGGTGCCCCCCTGTGGAAGGCCGACGACTATAGCGAGGATTCCCTGCTGTTCAGCTTCGGGGGGGCATACGGCATTCAGGGATCGCCCTTTGCCGGGTTGTTCAAGGCCATGTCGGTGGCGGGCGGAGCGAAGTCTGCCCCGTGGGCGTGGGCAGACTGGACGTCTCGGGTCTCTCTCCCCTAGACAGCTTTCGAGTCAAAACTACCTGCATCGTACCGTTGAGCCATGGACACAGACGAGCCTACCGCCGCGGCGCCAGAATCCGATTCTCCGGACCTCACCCCGTCGACCTCGGTGCGCCTGAGCATCCGCGTTGCCCTCAGCATTCTGGGGGGCGTCGTCGCCCTGGTGCTCAGTGCGGCCGGCGGCTACTACGCACTAGCCGGTACTGACCGGGTGATGGACGCCAAGGTGGGGGCGCTCGAACGCAAGGACCACGAGCTTGAAAAGCGCATCGACCAGGCCGCTACGAAGGCGGATCTTCGCGAGCTGCGCCTGCAGGTGCGCAACGACCTGCTCTCATCCGTCTGGGAGTGCACGAATAGCGGCGGGGGGATGCAATGCCGCCCTCGCATGCCCAGGACCTACGAGGACGCAGGAGAGTGACCATCATAGTGGTAGGCCTGGCCCTGATGGGAATATCGATGCTTGGGGGAGCAGCCGCCGCCATATGGTGCTGCTCGAGGCGCAACGTTCGGTGTCCGCGCCGTAAGTGCTGGACCAAATTGGGGGCAGGCGGGATCCAGCCAGAACATCCCTGTCGGAGGTAGTCGCCATGAAAGAGACTCTCGCGGGCCTTGCGGTGCAAGCGCTCCAGCTGATGTCGCCCGTCATCCTTCTTCTCATTGCCTGGTTGAGCGCCAAGGCTGCGCAGTGGATCGGTGCTCACGTCCAGAACACGCGAACCAGGGCCGTGCTGCTCCGCCTGAATGACGCCGTCACCCAGGCCGTGACCGCAATCGAACAGACTGCGGTAGCCGCCGCGAAGAAGCCGAACCAGAACAGCAAGCTCACGGCAAACGCTGCCTCTGCAGTGAAGGCCGCTGCGCTCGATGAGTTGAAATCCCATCTCGGGCCCAAGGGAGTCGCCGAGGTCATCGCCGTCTTGGGCATCGACGGGAGCGAGCTGGACAAGTTCCTTAGCACGCGGATCGAGGCCGCGGTGTACGCCGAGAAGCAGAGCCTGTCCTTCGGGCAGACCGCGCCCTAGGCTGGGCAATGGGCGGTAGCGCCTATCATCGCCTCTGGCTGCCATGGAGGTTGCCGGGGCTGAACGAGATCATCGGCGCGGCCAAGGGATGCGGCGGGAGGGGGCTTGGATACTCGACGATGAAGAGCAAGACCACGCAGGACATTGCGTGGCAGATCAAGGCCGCTCGCATCCCACCCCTAAAGGCGGCACGCTTCAAGTTCACCTGGGCGGAGCCAAGCCGCCAGCGGGACAAGGACAATATCGCCGCCGGGCGCAAGTTCATCATGGATGCCTTCAAGCTCGTGAAGGTGTGGGGGAACGACGGGTGGAAGCAGGTGATCGGGTGGTCCGATGAGTTCCAGGTGAGCGACAAGCCCGGCGTGCTGGTCGAGATTTTCCCCGAGGAATGAACCCCATGCGAAGAGTAGGTATCTATACCAGCGATGGAAGATATGTGGCGACAGTGGAGATCCCGCCGTTTCCCGACAGCAGGATGCCCAAGGCGGTGCTGTGGGGGAGCCGGGTTTTCTGCCTCGAAAAGGAGCCGCCTGCCGCTGGCAACTGGCAGTACAGCGAGGTGTTCGCTGTAGCTTCCACGTCGATCGTTCATCCGCTCGCGTCCGACGGATGAGAGAGGGGAGCTGACATGTTCTGGCTAGGCCTAGGAATCGGACTCGTTGCTGGTCCCATCATCTGCAAGCTCGCGTGGCGGATTCTCTTTGGGCCCAAGCAGGGCGGTAGCTGGTGATGCGCATCGAGCTGCAAAAGATCGAGCCCATCCCGCTGGGAGTCTACGGCCCCAGCCGAGACCAATTCGCTGAGCGCCTGGCGTACCTGCACCCTGAGGCCGCCGAGTTGCTGTCGCTACTCGAACGCGAGACGGGCGGTCTGGTGTACTCGGACATGTACCGCGACGCCGGCGGGAGCCTCGAAGCTCACAGGGCCAAGAGCGGCGTGCAGCCCCCGGGGTATTCGGCCCACAACTACGGTCTAGCCTTCGACCTGGCCATAGACGATACGCTTCGCCGTCTGGGGTGTTCGTACCATGAGCTGCTCGATCGCCTAGCTGCGCATGGATGGTACTGCTACAGGAGGGACCGGGAGCGGGGCAGGGAGGACTGGCATTTCAACTACTTGGGCCCGCGGCCAATCTTCCTTGGGGCGGCCACGTCGGTTCCGTCGACTTGGTCACATGTGGCCGAGGCCAACATCATCTCTCGCTACCCAGAGCTGGCAAGACGAATGGAGCCCAATGAGATTCAGGAGGCCCTCGCGGTGCTTTTCTATTATCCGGGGATCATCGACGGGGAACTCGGACCTGTCACGACCGACGCGGCCCACCGCTTCGCTCACGCCTGGGATACCGATCCCCATGGGACGCGCTTCGAGAGGACCCTTCGATTCGTGGCGGCCGAGGTGTCGGTGAACCAGAACGGTTCAGCGGGACGCGAGTAAACCGATTCGGTGGCCTGGACGAAATTGTGGGCCAGAAATGGCCGGGGGGATCCTTGGTCTGTTGCTCACTGGAGATCATCCATGAACCTGGTCAGAGCGTTGCTGTTAGGCATGGTGGCATTGTTCCTACTGGATTCTGCGGCCGAGGCGCAAGTAAGGCCTCAGGCTTTGGGATGCGTCGACAAGGCTGATACCTGGTGCGTGATCCCTGTGTCGGCCCTTGGGGCACAGATCAACCTGAAGACGGGAAGCGTGCTCAACGCCGTAGCCCTGGTTGGGCTTGAGCTACAGCATACCTTCGGAACGCTTCCCATGGGATTCGGTGGGCTCTTCGGATTTGGCGCGTCCAAGGAGAACCAGGGCAGCTACCAGGGGTGCTTGGGCGTAAGCATCACGAACTGGGGGCTGGTCTGCATTGGCGCCCAGCATGCCAACTTCGAGATCGGTAGCGCCTGGCAGGGCATGCTCACCTTGGCTGGACAGCTATCCCATGGAGGGTCGCCCACGTACCTAAGGGATCAAGTCAAGCCTAGAATGGTGATGAGCGAGGGGGACTTCTGATGCGTCTGTCCGCACTGGAGCCGCAGTTCACGCGAATCACGTCGCCTGGCCATTATCAGGACGTCGAGCGCCTGGAAGATGCCCACGGCGTGATGTTCCTGTGCCCCAAGTGCTACGCCGCGAACGGCGGCGCTGAAGGCACTCACTGCGTGTTCGTATGGTTTCGCGATCGCGGCGTCCCTGCGGAAGAGACGCCGGGGCCTGGACGCTGGGCGGTTGCTGGAACGGGCATCGACGACTTGACCCTGTCGCCCTCGATCAACTTGGAGAACCTGGGTCACGTCGGATGCGGGTGGCACGGATTCGTGATCAACGGGGAGGCGCGCTGATGTGGAAGGCAGTCACTTGGCCGTTTCGCTGGCTCGTCATCACGCTGCTCATCCTGAGCACGCGAGGCTGGTCCAGCGGCGTTGACGTGAGCAAGGGAAAGCGGTCATGAGACTGGCGCTGGTGGCCCTCATGTTCCTGTCCTGCGCGACGGTCTCGCCCGCGCCGACGCCCGACAACCCGTGCGGGCTTCCGAACTTCTCTCGCGTTGTGACCACGGGCAAGACAGAGGTCATTCGGTCGGCCAAGCCGACGCCTGAGCAGCTGTCGTGCCTGGCTAGGTACTCCAAAGACAAAGGGGGCCTATCCGTTTTTCGCCTGTGCCGGGTGAGCGAGGGATGCGAGGAATCCGTACCCGGGGCCACCGTGCTCGATTTCGCGATGCCGCCATTCACCGATGACGTGCTGTCGTCGGCCCGTGGCCCATCCCGGGAGATTGTCGCCCGCATCGAAGCCAAGCTGCGCGAGATCGCGGACGCGGGCGGGGTCATCCTCGTCCACTGCGTTCATGGAGTGGACCGAACCAGCTTCGTTTCGGCCATGGCCGACGTCGTTGTTGGCGGACTGAGCAAGACCAAGGCTGCGCTGAAAGAGATGCTCGAGCACTACATGAGACCGTTCCCAGGGCTGCTTGGAGCCTGGGGAGATTGGAGCCCGAAATGAGACCCGCCGTTGTTCTGTTGCTCTTCCTGTCCCTGGCCGGCTGCGCTTCTGTGGTCGTCAGGAATGACATCTTCGCTGAAGCAACCGCTGACTGCAGCGTCGAGGTGAGCGCCCCGGAGAAGCTCGACCTGCGCGGGAAGGTGGATGGATGCCTGGTGGGCGAGGACGTCGCTGGTTGCCTGGATGGGCTTATCCCTCCGTACTCTCTCGATTCCGTGGCATGTGCCGTGCGCGACAGAGGGGGTGAGGCGTCCGCCAAGGCGGCATCGGGAAGTGCCAACGACGGCGATAGGGCCATCGCCCAATCGGCGAAGGACTGGATCAGAGCTGAGCGTATCGGCTACCGGCAGTAAGGGGGGACCCATGGATACCAGCGCCCAAGATCGCGATCTCGACCGCAAGCTAGGCAGGATGCCCTTCGTACGCGACAGCCGCGACGTGATGATGGCAAAGTACGTCGACAGCCATAGGATCCTCGACAGCGCCGCCATCCCCGGAGCCCTGAGCTGGGAGGCGTGGCCCGGACCTAACGGCAGGCTGCCAGCTCGAGACACCGATGCCCTCGGCAACAATATCGCCGGGAACTGCGTCCTCGTTGGCCCCGGGCACATGGTTCGCATGGTCGGAGCGCTGACGGGGCGATCTTTCAACGTCACCGCGGACACCGCGATAGCCGAGTATACAGCGCTCACTGGCTACAACCCGGCGACGGGAGAAGACGACAATGGCGCAACCATCCGAACGATGTTGAAGCGCTGGAAGTCGGTGGGGCTGTACGGTACGAAGATCAAGGCCTTCGCCCGGGTGAATCCGAACAACATCGACGAGGTGATCGCGGCATCTTGGCTCGGGTGCGGGCTCATCGGCGGTTTCGAACTTCCTATCTCGGCCCAGGGTCAGATGGACGCCAAGGGGCGACAGCTGTGGAGTGTTCCCAGTGGTGGATTCCCGCCCGCCAAGGGTCCAGGGACATGGGGCGGTCATTGCATCTGGGTGCACACTGCCAGTCCGAAACTTTTCGGGGGCAATAGCTGGGGCGAACCCACATTCTGGGATTTCCCCTGGCAGCAGGAGTGCTGTCCTGAGCTGTGGGTCGGCATCCTCGAAGAGTGGGCCTTACGGAACGGTCGGTGCCCCAATGGCTTCGCCTATCAGGATCTGTTGGCGGATGTGCTCGCGCGATCGGCGTAAGCGCCAACAGCGATCCGCCAACACCTGACCCGCAGATCCGCCAACACTAGTCGCCTGGGCGCCTGACCCAAACCCCGTGGGGGATGCCAGCCGCCCTGAGGCATTCCACCGTCGACCGCCCTGCCACCCCGTCATCTGGGGTAATCCCGTAGCGTCGCTGGCGGCCGACCCAGATAGTTCGGTCTCCGCGCAGGGAGAAGTCAACGGGCTCATAGCCAGCTCGGCCGAGGCGATAGAACAGGGGGGATCCCGGGTCCCCCGGCCCTCGGTTCTTCGCGGCGTCCCGGTGCCCGAACACCCCGACGACGTCGCTGCAGGCCTCCAGGAGTCTAGGCATGGGGCCCAGGTAGCGGTGGGGAATCTGGCGCTGGATACCTAGGATGCGCGTCAGGCAGTCCGTGAGCACTACTGCGGCCCCGAGCTGGGCCTCGTAGAGCTGGCCGGTCGGTCCCTGATAGAGGGCGGCGTTTACGGCTTGCCCTCGCCACCCTGGGCACCACGCCGTCGCTGTATCCTCGAGGTCGGCCAGCTGGTAGGCCTGCCCATCATGGTCGACCACCACGTGAGCTCCAGGGCATCGGCTGTCGGGAGCCCAGACCTCGTAGGAGCACGAGCGCGGGTCATGACCCGGGCCGGCGCCGGGCGACAGCGCGATGGGGCCGCGATCGTCGGCTGGCAGGCCCCGGCTGGAGTGCCAAATCACCGCTCGGACCGTCTTCCCGCCCCTTGGGCTGGGCCGGGAGCAGGCCTCTGACCACAGGTCTGGACTATCCAGCCAGGTCGTGACGGTGAGGCCGGGCGCTGCGTACGGCACGCCGCCGGCTATGAGCGAGCCCATGGTCCGATGCTGGGGCCGCGGGTGGGGATGGGCAAAATGCGGGACGACAGTGCTCGAGGTCGACCTCTAGCCCCGGATTCTCCGTGGCCAAACGCCGAAGCGCCGAACTTTGGAGTGCTGGCCGATAGCTCCTCGGTGAGTTCCTGGTTGGTTTTGGGAGCGCTCCGCCTCCACGTCTTTCCTTCGGAATTGCGCAGGTAGCAGCAGCTACGTGTGATTGCCGGGTGACACCTTCCGACGAGGTCCGCGTAGAATCGGGTACGCAGCGGAAGCGTTATCCGCGCTTTCCTCCACTCCCCATCGAAAACGCAAAGGACCTCGATGCGGTCGCCTTCCCTGATCTTGGTCACAGATCATCCCACCTTGCGCAGTTCGTGGCTCACGGCTTCCCACGGCGCGGCTTGGGCTGCTGGTCTTGCTCCTTGGGTGCGGCTTGCTTCTCGTCGCTGTCAAGGAATTCCTTCAGGAAGGCCCGAGCCCACTCGCTCTCTGAGATCTCGAGCTGACTTCCACCGCGGCGCTTGATCGCCTCGTGCATTCTGTCGACGACGTCTGGCGTTAGTCGGTACGCGATTTTCACTATCTTCGGATTTTCTGACGGCTTGCGTCCCATTGCCCCAAAGCATATCCCCGCTGGGAGAACCTGGCAACCCGAGCGTTGATGCTGGCAAGAAAATAGTTGTTGACAACAACGGAGCGCGCGCGCATGCTCATCCCATGCTCACGACACAGACCTCGGCCATCCGATTCAACCTCCACCACGTAGTGTCTGGATCCAATAGGGCCCGGGTGTTCTATGCGCTGCAAGGATCGGTGAGGTCGCGGGTGATGTTCGGAAAGGAGCCAAACCACGAGGCCCCGAGTTCCGTCGAGCTCTGCGAGAAGGATAACGGGACCGAGCTGCTGTCCATCTTTGGCGACCTGGCCCAGGTGGACGAGTACGGTGATTGCCGGGTGTCGATCCCAGAGGGGAACGCGCTGTACGCAGCGGCACTGCAGACGGCATCGGTGAGACTGCAGGCCAAGCAGACCAAGGAGCGCGCCAAGGCGGCGCAGTTCTGGCACGAGTAGAAAACAAACGCCCCGCCCGCCTGCTGCTACAGACGGACGGGGCCAGACCGAGAGCCCGGCAAGCCGCGCCCCCGAACCAAGCGCAGGCTACCGCAGGGCTCCCCCGAAACGCAAGGAGGAACCAATGCAGTGCGACAACTGCCACGGCAAGGGACGCATCGACGGGAGCGACCCCGATGCGCTCTCATCGAGAATGGTCACGTGCGACGAGTGTGACGGGTCCGGCGATGCCAACTGCGCACGCTGCGCCCGCAAAGCGGACATCTACGTGCGGCTGCTGGTCAACGACCACGATACCAAGACGGCCATCACCCCGCTTTGCTTCGAGTGCCTGGTAGAGGCGACCGAGGACGGCAGCTGCCGCGATTCCGAGTCCATCGACCGCGACATGCACGACGTGGGGCAGCGGATTGTGAAAGCGAGAGCGCAGGCGTCCGAGCCGCAGCCCTCGTGGCGGAGAGACGTGGCTGACCTCGTGGCCGAGCTCCAAGCGCAGATGGCGTGGCTCTCGCGGGCCCTCGTGGGAGTACGGGAGGTGCGCCATGGCTAGGCCTGCCACTCCAGAGCTGGCGTTGATGCTCATCGACCGCGGCATGCGTGGCATGAGGCCCCTGCCCATCGAGAACGGATTGCCCACCAAGTGCGCTATCACCTTCGGGGCCGCCCACTACTGTGCCAGGTGCGGCGAGGTCTTCTATGCGGTGTCCATCGGGAAGCGCTGTCCCGCCTGCGAGCTGGAGCTACTGCGACCGGCCTGGGCCGACACCCCGAGTCGCGCGGCAATCGGAGCACTCCTGATTGCAGTCGCCATCGCGGCATGGTCTATGGTGCTGCAATGATCTGGTTGGCCGTTGGAATTGTGGTGGCCTGCGCACTCCTCATCGTCGCGTCTTGCCTCGCAGGAATGCGGCATCACGAAGACCGAGAGGACGAGAAAGGAAAGAGGTCATGAGCGGCAAGGGGTTCGATGCGTTCAGAGGGCGAATCTGCGGTGTAGGAATGCTCTACGTGGTCGACAGTGAGACGCTGGAGATTCTCCCCGTGACCGTCGAGGAGTACGTCAGGAGACCGGCGCAGCCGATGGTCTGCGCGACAGCGGTCGAGGCACAATCGCTGGCCGGTTCGTTGCGCAGGCTTCGTCAGCGTAATTGAGTTGTTGGCAGCTTGTTGGCATGGCTGTCAATAACTACACAGTTGACGAACCAAATGTACTGGGCTCATCTTGAGAGCAAGATGAGTGCACGAAAGCTGCCGGCCCACCAGGTGCGAGCGATTGCAGTCGAGGCACAGGTGGACCCGCGAACGGTGAATCGCGTGCTGGCTGGAAAAGCAACGAGAGCCGCCACGCGAGAGCGAATTGAGAAGGCGCTGAAGGCGCTGCAAGACCGGTAACCCCCGGCGCGCGCGGCTGGGCCGCATGGTGCGGTTCGGCCGGAACTAGGACCCGGGCGCGCTGGGATCTTTCGAACGAAACCATTGGAGACGAAGATGGAAGAGCAACGTCAGCAGGTTGGGCAGGTCCACAAGGCGATCCTTGCCATCATCAAAGAGATGGGCGCTGTCGGGAAGGATGGCAAGAACGAGCAACAGAACTACAATTTTCGCTCTGCTGCTGCCGTCGTCGCTGCGTGCAAGCCGTTGCTGTCCAAGCACGACCTGTACGTAGCACCAAATCGTATCCTTTCCGACGAATGCGGAAAGGGTCCGAACGACAAGGGATTCCGCGTTCGTCAGAGAATCGTCTATCGATTCACCCACATCGATGGATCCTTTGTCGACGTCGAGGTGACCGGCGAGGGCGTGGACTATGGGGACAAGGCCAGCAACAAATGCATGACCGTATCGTTCAAGTATGCCCTGTGCGAGACGTTCTGCATCCCGGACTACGACCAGGAGAATGACCCGGACTTCCACAGCCCGGAGAACGGGCCGCCGAAGGGACAGCGCCAGCAAGGCGAGGGCAAACCCGCGGAGGAGCCCAAGGCGGGCAAGCAACCCGTGAACAAGGTGCTCCAGGCAAAGCGGGAAACAGTGAGCGCGGCCATGGACAAGGCTGGCATTCCCAAGGCCGACAAGGTCGGGTGGCTTAGCATCAAGCTCAATCGCCAGATCAAGAGCGCGGCCGACCTCACTTCCGAGGACTGCGAGAAAGCACTCGAGGCTCTCAAGAGCGGAAAGGGGGCTGCGTAGATGCGAGTCGGAAGTGGCCTCCTCGCGCAGCTGGAGCGCTGCGGTCTGTCTGCCAAACTCGCCGACGAGCACGCCGAGATCGGCGAGGACATGAGCGGATCGCGGGTCATTCGCTACGAGATCGGCCGGGCGTACGCTGCCAATGACCAGGCGACGGTGCCCGAGGCGAACGTCGCGCTGCTCTGGCTCACCCACGAGCCGGGGCGCATTCTCACTGTCGGTGAGCCAGTCGACCTCATCGACCAGGAGACCGGCGAGGTGCTGGTCACGGGAAAGCCAGGGGCCATCGTTGCCAACCCCGACGGGCAGGGTCTGGTGGTGAGCTGGAGGGTCGGCGATCAGTACGACGCCCCCGAGCCAGAAGATGACCTGGGGCTCATCGCCATGGGGCTGGCGAAGCTTGGCGGGCAGCCGTTCCGCACCGCCTACGTCACGCTGGAGAGCAGCACTGCGTTCCCGCGCAAGTCTCCGGTATTCGAGCCTGCGCAGCACCCGGCGCTCCTGGCCCGCGTCAAGAACGCGGCATCGCGTCCGCGCATCGCCTGCCCGGGAGACTGGTGCGGGGCGTGCCGCCAGAACGTTCACTGCGAGGCATGGCTATCCCGCTCGAAGCTGGCGCTTGAGGTGTTCGACAAGGAAACCGCTGTCACTGACAACGAAGGGGCCCTGGTGCTGGAGCTAACCGACGACAATTGCGGCGCGTTCTCGCAGAGAATCTCGACGTTGGAGAAGGTGCTCAAGTTTGCCAAGGAAGCTCGGAACACATTCGTGCGCCATGGTGGTCGATGCGTCGTCAACGGCAAGCAACTGGTGCTGACCATGCGGGACGGGCAGAAGCGAGGGGACGTGAATGCGCTCGAGGCCGCGGGTCTCAAGCAATATATCAAACAGGGCGACCCGTACGAGTTTCCGGTCTGGAAGAAGGTGCGACAGTGAAGTCTTCAGACCTGTTCATGGTGCTCGACACTGAGACCACCGGCGTCTCGCACGAGGAGGATGCCGTGGTCGAGCTGGCTGCCGTCGTGACCAGCGCCTCGGAGACGATTGGGTGGGGCTCCTCCCTTGTGAATCCTGGGCGGCCGATTCGCCCCGAGGCGAGCGCCGTGCATCACCTTACCGAAGAGCACGTGGCCGACGCTCCCGCAATCGACGAGGCGATCGACCTGGCGATGTCTGCGGCCGTTCGCGACGCTGAGACGCCGGTGGTCGCCTACGTGGCCCACAATGCTCCATTCGACAGGGGATTCCTGGACAAGCATCTCGGTGGACCGCTGCCATGGCTAGACACCTACCGCATGGCCCGGCGATACCTGACGGACCTGCCCAACCACGCGAACCAGTACCTGCGCTATGCCCTGAGGCTCGACCTCGGCGACAACGTGGCGCAGATCCGGGCCCACCGGGCCCTCGGTGACACCATCGTCACCGCGGCTCTCTTCCGCTACCTGGTAGCTGGCCCAGCGCAGGCCGACTTCGAAGCGATGGGCGCAGAGGCTTTCGCGGCCCACGTCGACAGCCCGATGCTGCTCAAGACGGTGGGCTTCGGAAAGCACTTCGGGCAGCCGTGGGCCATGGTCCCGCGAGACTACTTGGCGTGGCTCCTGCGCAACCTCACGGACAAGGACCAGGACACGATGTTCACGATTCGGCACTACCTCGAGAGCAGGTAGGAAAGGAAGGTCATGGGAAGCGTAAATCGGGTTTTTCTGATCGGTCGATTGGGGGCGGACCCGGAACTCAAGTTCACCGCCAACAGCCGCGCCGTCTGCAACTTCAGCCTAGCCACGAGTGAGACCTGGAAGGACAAGCAGAGCAACGAGAAGCAAGAGCGAACGGAGTGGCATAAGATAGTCTGCTGGGGCGACCAGGCCGAGCACTGTAAGAAGTACCTGGCCAAGGGTCGCGAAGCGTGTGTCGAGGGAAAATTGCAGACGCGCTCCTACGAGGACAAGGAAGGAAAGAAGCGCTACGTGACTGAGATAGTCGCGGAGCGCGTGACCTTCCTTGGCAGCAGCAACGGTGAGCGAAGCCAGGGCGGCGGTGACAGCGACGGGGGCAGCGGAGGAAGGTCGAGCGGAAAGCAGGGGTGGGGTTCTCCGGACCCAGACCCCAGTAACAACGGTGGTTCGAACGAAGACGGCGACATTCCATTCTAGGCCAGCAGCTTCAAGCGCCCGGCCCGTGTTCATCCTCCCACAACACAGGCCACTGAAAAAGCAGCGGGCCGGGCGCACTTTCCGAAACCCAGCAGCACGAAAGGAGGTCACCACACAACACGCGTGCACGAATTAGCCTCGGTGCCCGCCGGTCCGCGCCTGCGAAGCCTGGACCGTCGGCGCCACTACGGGCCCGTAGCTCACGGTGAGCAACGTGGACCGGGTTCGATTCCCGGAGGGTCCACTTCATAGATAGGAGAACGTCATGGATACACTGCAGGGTTTTCGAATCTCCGAGTTGCTCATCGAGGATTTCATGGGCGTCGAGAGCTGCCGATTGACAGTCGGGCCGAACGGTCTGCTTGCCACTGGCGACGTCGCTTCGGGCAAGACCACGATCGCGGTCAGGGCGCTGGAGGCGTTGCTTGTCGGTCTTGGCGTCTCTCGCGACCGCATCCGCATGGGCGCGGACAAGTGCACCCTCTTCGCGCGTACAGACTCCCTGCAGATCCAGCAGGTGATTCGGCGAAGCGGAAACAACGAGTTCTCTGTCTACGAGAAGGGGCTTGATGGGTCGCTGAACAAGTGGCAGCGCCCGCGCGAGCGCATCGCCGCCCTCATCGGCACTCTGGTGAACCCGATGCGCATCTACCAAGCCGGGAAGGACGGACAGCGAGAGAAGCTGCGAGAACTCATTCTAGCTTCATGCCCGGCCGCCGTGACCTCAGACGACGCCAAGGAGTGGACCGGCCAAGCCCTCGAAGTACCCGAGGGGGCCCACGGCTTCGATGTGGTTCGGCTGTGGCACGATCGGTTCTACGACGAGCGAGCGAAGGCGAAGGTTGAGGCAAAGAAAGCGGAGACCGCGTTTAAGCTGGCCGATGCCGAGGCGAAGCGATTGGCCGCACTGGACACCGTTCCAGGCGTCGAGGTCCCGCTGCCTGGCGAGGAGGACAAGCCGATCCGAGCGGCGGAGCGAGCGAGGGAGGCGCTTGCCCAGCGGGTTCAGTCGGCCGAGGCCATGGCCAAGCGGACCGAGGGGACGAGGGCGAGGATCGCGGAGATACTGCGCGAGGCGGACGCAATCCGGGACGCTGGGCCGATGGTGCCGCCGCTGAGCGAGGTGGAGCGGGCCAAGGAAGACCACGCCACGGCGGAAGCTGACGTGAAGGACTTGGAGCGCAGGCTTGAGCTGGCCCGCGGAGTGCTTCGGACCGCAAAGGCGCTCGTGGATAGTCTGGCTAAGAAGCAGGCCGACGCCAACGAGGCGACCAGGAGAGAAGCGCAGAAGCGCCAGCAGGCGAGGGACCTGGAAGTCACATTAGCCGAAGCATCCATCGAGGCGCCGTCCGCAGACGAGCTTACCGCAGCTGACAAGGCCATCGAGGACGCGAAGGCCAGCGCCGCCCTCGTGCGCGCCGCTCGCGCTGCTCACGATGCCACCGTGGACGCTGCAGACAAGGGTGACACGCTGGACGCCGCACAAGCCGAGGTGGCTCGACTTGAGGGCGTCGTCAAGGCCTTGGCCAACACCGCCCCGGCCAAGCTGGCGGAGCGCGCCCACATGCCCGACGGCCTGGTAATCGACGGTGACCGCATCTCTCTCGACGGGGTGTCAGTCGACGACCTGTCTGGGGCGGAGATGCGTCACTTCTCGGTGAAGCTGGCGAAGCGCATCTCTCGGCTTCCGTTCTTCTCGGTGGATGGTCTCGAATCGCTGGGGAGCCACGTGGGCGAGTTCCTGGCCGAGGCAGTGGAGGGCGGGTTCCAACTGTTTGGGACGCAGGTGACCGATGGCGAGCTGAAGATTCTTCAGATCGAGCCCGACGGAGCGCTTCGGGAGTCAACCCCGGCTCCGTCCGTCTCGGTCCCGAAGCGGGTGAAGGTCATCGTCGAAGGCGAGGGCGGATCCGGTGTCTGATCGGGTTGGCAACTGCGACGCCTGCGGTCGCTTTGGAGACCTGACCAAGCGGCGGGTGTCCTTCGTGCGGGGCAAGGCCGCATGGGACCAGTACCTGTGCGCGAAGTGCATCGGGATACTAGGTGCCGAGAAGCGAGAAGAGAACGCGAAAGGGACGGACTAGCATGGCCAATCAGTTTTCACCCGGAGAGCTCGACCGCAGGCAGCGGGCCGCCATCGATTCCCGCGTGCTGCGCGACTTCCACGCCCTCAAGGTGGCTCGCCTGCGCGCGCAGTACGCCGACGCCATCGAGGAGCTTGCGTGTGCAGAGGAGGCGCTGCACAAGGCGGAGCAGCTGGCGGAGGAAGCGCGGGCTCCCAGCCTTCGGAGGGTGGCGTGAGTCGCATCGCTGTCCCGTGGGGAGACGAGCCGGTGCGGGTGATTCTCGCTGACCCAGGATGGCAGCTGGCCGACAAGCTCCCCGGGAAGCACCGCGGGGCCGCGAAGAACTACCGAGTCCTACCGCTTCACGAGATCATGCGGTTCCCGCTTCCCACGCTGGATCGAGATGCGATCCTGTTCCTGTGGCGGTTGTCGAGCATGCCCCAAGAGGCCCTCGATGTGGTGAGAGCATGGGGGTTCGCGCCGAAGAGCGAGATCATCTGGGAGAAGCTGACCAAGACTGGAAAGCCGTGGATGGGGATGGGGCGCTATGTGCGTGCGGCGCACGAGACCTGCCTCATCGCAACCCGCGGGCGCTTCAAAGTCGACTCTCGCTCGATTCGCTCAAGGTTCTCCGCGAAGGTCCCGTGTGACCTGGACGGCCGATATACTCACAGCGCTAAGCCGGCGCAGTTCTACGCCATCGTTGAGGAGCTGGCGAAGCGTGGGCCTTACTGCGAGTTGTTCGCTCGGCAACGACGAGGCGGATGGCTCAGCTACGGGGACGAGCTGCCGCCCGAGGGAGAGCCCCGTGCCCAGCCTTGACGCCATCGACCTGGCCCGCGGGGTTCTCGCCGCATTCGGACTGCCCGACAAGACATGCGATTGCGAGAAGTGTGAGATTCTTCGCCGAGCCCGCGCCATTCTAGAGGACCAGTCGGTCACCGTGTCGGTGACGGCCGGGGTGTCCGTGGTCAAGCCAACAGACAGGTGAAGTGATGACCGAAAATAGCGTTCCCAAAGTAGAATCCGCGCCTCCCGTTGCGGTCGTGTTCACGGTTGGCCTTGATGAGCAAGACGCAATCAGGACAGCACTCGCTGGCGCATTCAAGACAAGACTGGAAGAGGCGAAGCAATGGCGCTTTGGGTGCCTGCATTTCATGAGCGATTGTGACGTATTCGCCGTCGAGATCAGCGCCAAGGTGCTGCGAAAGGTGGAGACCTAGCATGGGCTGGTCCATCGTGGCGAAGGACAGAAAGGCCAAGTAGATGCAATATTTCCCTCTCGTCTTGACGATGGTTCGTTTGGCAGTCATCGGCGACATCACTGGTATTCGCCGTTACGCCGAGCTGCTGGCAAGCAAGCTTCAGTCTGACGGCGAGAACTGGAAGGCAAGAATGCTGCTAAGGACGTTGTCCGGTGAACCACAGTCGGTGATTGAACTCCAGCGAGGGAGCGGATCAGCCTCCATCGAGCGCCGTTGTGGAACATGCGCTCACTGGGGAGACCTGGACGAAGCCTATCGCGGAAAGACCTTCCGTCCGTGCACCGCTCGTGGGATACCGGGTCGCGATTGCATTATCCACCTCCACGAGACCAGCGGGACCGAGTGCGACGCACATCGGCCGATGGCAAAGTAATCTGGCCGGCCCGGCGGCCACAGACCCCGCGTCCCTCCGGCGCGGGGCCGGGACTCACAGGGCACTCCCTTGCGCCGCGAGAGACGCCGATGGTTCGCGACCGGGCGCACGGACTTCACAAATTGTGAAAGGCCCCCCAACGATGGGCAAAGAACCGATGAAGTATTACCACAGGGAAGCGTTCTGCTTGATGTGGTACCAAGACACTGACGGCAACCGTGAGAGAATATGGAACTCTCGCGACGGAGTGACACCATTCAGCATCAGGAGCAGGCAGGGACTCGACGCCACACACGTCGACTGGGACCGCGACGAATGGCGCCCGTTTCATATCCCAGAGGTGGGCGATCGAATATTCGTGGATTTAACGGTTGAACGTGCAACCGAATACCGCACGCGTTGGTACGACCGCAACTGCAGCGACCCTGAGTGTAAGGACGACTTTCTCACTCTGTTTCCGGACAGGGAAGCGGCAATTAACCAATCGGCCGAGAGTGATGCGAAGATGGGAGCACCTGACCTAGTTACCGTTACGCCGGAGATGCGCGATTTATTTGTTCGCGCGTGGCGCCCGAGACGGTTTTCGTAGGAGACCACGATTCCAAACGACCTGCTGACCAGGCGCGCTGACGAAGGGAGAACGAACATGAGCGTAGCTGAAATAATGGCAAACGAAGCAGAGCTTGCTGAGGTGCGAGAGCGGATCAAGCTGGCCTGCATGGTCGTGCAGGTCACAGCCCAGACCAGTCCGGATACGGTCCCTGGGCAAGCTTCCGAATGGCTCGCATCGATGATAGACGTGTGTAACCTCCGCGCCCGCGAGCGCGAGCTGATGGGGGAGCGGCAGCCGTGACCTGCATCGCCTGGTGGCGGTGGGTGGCCGAGGCAGCTCGAGACCGACAGGACACATGGCTGCGTCGGTTGGCCACGAGGGCGGATGACGTCGCGCGAGCCATGCTCAACAAGCAGCGTGAGCTGGCGGCGCTGGCTTACCCGGCGGCGCCGAGGGTGGCCTGATGGCCGGCGACTCCCCCGCCTATCTCGCCTGGGTCCGCCTGCTCCCCTGCTGCGCCCCCGGTGCCCCTCGTGGCTGTCGATACGTTCGCCAGGCTCACCACACCGGCCGCAAGGGGCTGAGTACGCGCACCGAGGATGCTCACGCGGTCCCCCTCTGCGTCCAGCACCACGCCGAGTGGGATGCGGGCTGCGGGGCTTTCGCTGGACTCGACCACGGAGGGAGGCGGCGATGGGAGGACGAGCAGGTCGCGCGACTGAGGGAGATGTGGGCGGAGCGCGATGGCGGGATTGACCGGCAGTTTTGCTTCGGGGCGTGAGGTGACGTTGACATGACCGCACAGGAAATCATCTATGCCGGGGCTGGCAGGCCAACGGTGCGAGGTCCGGACGGCGAGCCGCTTGCCATCGAGCCGCGCGGGCAGTGTGCATTCTGCGGTGCAAATGCCGTGCTGCGCGTCTCCGACTGCCTATCCAGCAACTTCGTGGTGTGCAAGCGACTGCGCCTGGGGGTAACGGGTCTATGCCTGGCCTGTGGGTTTTGCCTGCGTGACCTGCGCTTGCGCTGTGCTCCGTGGATAGCCACCCCGACGACGGTGCGTTTCTGCGTTGACCGCTGGGGAATCCTAGATTTTCTCCTCTCGCCGCCACCCCCTCCATTCGTTGCCGGCGTGCCGTGGTTCGGAGTGCAGAAGGGCGGACTTGGAAATCTTGAGTTCTGCCGGGTCTGGCATCCGGACCGCGAGGCACAGGCGATGTCACCGGCGAAGGTAGACGACGCGGGAAACGTCCTGCGAGCACCACAGGTGATGCCGAAGCTGCAGAGCAAGCACACCGCCATCTTCGCAAACGTGGCCAACGAGGTAGGGCGATATCCACTGGCCATCGACGACGGACAGCCGACCGTTGTGGACGTCGAGCTGTGGCGCTCCCTGGCCGGAAGGGTGACTGAAGCCCTGCGGTGGATACCCGTCCCGTGCCTGGAGGAATGGACCCCGCCGGTCTACTCGTTCAAGTGGCGCGAAGGGGTCATGCGATGGAAGTCGCTCACTGCTCCAATGGAGCCCTACCGGCAAGCGGCGTGGTGGAAGTTTCTCTTGGCCATCGTGCCGAGGCCCGAAAGACCAACCCAACTGGAGAAATTGAATGCAGGCTAGCGAACGAGAGAAGTGGGACGCCCGTCACGTGGCCGGGGTGGTGCTTGGTGCCATCTACGCCAAGGTCGATCCGCAACGGCGTCACGAGATGAGCGACACCATGGCGGCAGCTGCGGCCCGTGCGGACTCGGTCCCGTCGTGGTTCTCCCACGTAGCAGGCCGGTTCGACATCGCGCTCGAGGACTGCTGGATGGGCGAGCGAGACCGGCAGGCGTACGGAACTGCGCGTCTCGACGTTCTGGTGGCCCGTCTACGATGGCCCATCCTGCGCGAGGCCGTCGAGGAAAACCCATCGCTGCTCACCATGATTGCCAAAGAGGGTCCGCTCCCAGACGAGCTTGCCCCGACCGCTGAGATTCAGGCAAGGGAGCCATGGATGATGCCGGTTCCGACCGGCGATCTGCTCCCCGTTCCTTCGCTGCGCACCATCTGGACGGCGGAGTCGCCCATGGCCCACGGGGCAGACGACCGCCGCGGAAACGTGATCCTGTTCCGCCGCGAGTCAGTAGTTGACCTGCTCACCGGAGAGGTCGCCCGGTGTCCCTTCATCTCGGGAAACAGCATCCGACACTCTCTGCGCCGGCTGGCCGCCGAGCACCTATACGAGTTCGTGGGTGTTGCCGAGGGCGCCGTCAATCCCGAGCTACACCACGCCCTGACGAGTGGCGGTGTCATCGACGCTGGTAGCGAGATGGCCAAGGTAAGCCCGGTGATTCGCAGGGCCTTGCGTGAACTCTACCCGGCCTGGGAGCTATTCGGAGGCATCGCCGAGAAGCAGGTATGCCATGGAGGATGGAGCGTGCACGACGCCACCTTGGTGTGCCGAGAAAACGCCTCACGGCTCATGCATCAGCACCTGTTTCCCGCGCCAGCTGGAACCGAGGCTATCGCGCTAGCCGCGGCCAACGCCACTGGGGAGGTCTCGCGAAGGGAGACCAGGGCGGCATACCTGAAGGCGCTCACCGAACGGCTATCCCCGGCGCTATCCCTCATGCAGATGAGGCAGTACACCAAGCACATTGACCCTGATGTCCCGAGCACGTCCGACACCATGCATGCCATGTGGGACACCGAGGTGGCCATCGCAGGATCGCAGTGGTTGCATTTTGTGACCGTCGACCCGACGGCGAGCGACGTCGCCAGATCGGCTGCTGCGTTCGTCCTCGATCGCTTTGCGTCCCACCCCTACCTGGCCGCGGCCAACAGCAGGGGGCATGGCTTGGTATCATTCGCCCCGTATGCGCCCGCCGTCGCTTCCGCGGCTCTTCCAGGGCCAGACCTATACCTGTCGAGGCTGGAGTCGATGAAGACCCAAATCGTCGAATGGCTCACGTCTGGTGTGGTCGCTAAGACCGCGGGTGATGAGCCCAAGACAGAGAAGCCCGCCAGGAAGCGGCGATGATTCGCAGGTCCCTGGCAGAGATCCGCTACACCCTGTTGCAGGCGTGGGAGCAGATGCAATCCGACGGGATAGACGATCTGATGCTCGTGCGGGCATGGCTCTATTCTCCGGTGGCCATCGACGTGATTGGGGGGAATCCGCTGGACGATCTGCTGTGCGTGGCTGTTCTTCGTCACTTCCAGATCCCGATTGACGATCTGGGGGACATGCACCCGGAGCCCGTGTTCATTCCAGCGCCCCTGGCCCGGGTGAGCATCGGTGGGACGTGGATCTACGCGACCTCGTGGAGGCGGTGCCATCCCGTGGCCATGGAGATGGTGCGCAGGAAGCGCAAGCACTTCTTCGCTTCTCGCTTCGTCGGCGGCCAGCAGGTGGACACGAAGAGCGGGCGTTTCCGAAGCTACGACCTGGCCTCGGCCTGCGTTACCACCCCCTACGTCGAGTGGACGGTGCGGGGCAGTCGGGCATGGCTCGAGCGCCTGCTGCCACTCGTTGGCAGCATCGGGAAGGACCGCAACTCAGGGCTGGGGTCGATAGCGTCGTGGGAGATCGCCAGCACCACCAGAGACCCAGTGCTTGAGGAAGGAGTCCCACAGCGGGGGATTCCATGCTCTGGCGTAGACACGGCGGGATATCGCGACTGCGTGCTGGCCGAGAGGACGATTCGTCCGCCGTACGTCTGGCCAGGGACAAGGATGCTTTGCGCCTTGCCGGCATTTCCGTCTTGACCCGTACGGTACGGGGTGATATGGTTTGCCCGTGAAGTGCCATGACTGCCGCGAGAAGGCGCTGCCAAATTGCAGCCGGTGTGCCGACTGTCTGAAGAAGCTTCGCGAGATTTCTCGTGATAGGTCGCAAAGACGACGAGAGGCAATGCGTGCCAGGGGGCTGTGCCCGGCATGCGGGCGGCCCGTCGTGGTCAAGGACGAAGGATCCAGATGACCCAGGTGGGAAGGCACAGGCTTCTGGTGGGCGACATCACCGAGGGGGCCGCGGGGCTTCTGATGGGAGATGAGCTTGCCGATGTCATCTACTCGGATCCGCCCTGGGGCCCAGGTAACCAGCAGTATTGGCACACTATGCGACAGCGCGGGTCGGTGCCACGTACCCATTGGCTCGGCTTCCTTGAGGCGTTCTGCGGAGCCTGTGCGCAGTTTCGGAGGTCTTCGTCTCCGGTGTTTGTCGAGATGGGGTTGAGGTGGGTCGACGATCTCGACGCGGCGATGCTGTCAGCGGGTCTTCAGAAGCGTGGTCAATGGAGAATTTTCTACGGGCCGAAGCGCAAGCCGCTGCCCAACACCCTGTCACTATACGGAGCGGGGCCCATTGATGTTGCGTTGCCAGACCCGCCACACGGGGAGCCGGTTACGCGGGCCGTGCTGGCGGAGGTCGTGAAACCTGGATCGGTCGTGCTTGACCCATGCACGGGGCTGGGGATGACGGCGCGGATTACCCACGCCCTGGGAGGTAGCTTTCGAGGCTCCGAGATGAACGCGGACCGCATGGCAAGAACAGAGGCGTGGTTGCGCAAGAGGCGGGCTCTGTGATGATTGCCCTTGGCCTGCACGATCGAGCGAAGGGTAAGCGCGTGTCTGCCTATTGCGCAGGCAACTCCATCCGCAAGGTGTTCGTGTTCTCTCCGGCGAAGTTTCGGCTGTCAATTCCCTCGGGTATTGATGTCGAGTACATCGAATGGGACGAGATCATCCAGTACAAGTTCTACTACCGGATTTTGCAGGAGGTGGGCAAAGATACCCTGTTGGTCGTGAACGAGTGCCTGCGTCTGCAGAATCGCTACGACCTGACGTACAATTGCCTGCGCCTGTTCTTGAACCAGACGCCGCATGTGTTGGTATTTCAGTGCTTTCCTCTGATCGATCGCGTGGATGACTTCATGATTCTATTCGACTTCGACACGCGAAGCCGATGGAAGCGCGAGGGGGTACGCGCAGGGTTGTTGAAGGAATGCCAGGTCGAGTGTTCACCTATCGATGTTTCTCTTCGTGCCATCCCGGTTGCCACGGATGGGGCCACTCAGGATGCGTATCGAAAGGAAAAGCGCAAACTCATCGATGGGCTTGGCCTCAAGGACCCGAACACCATTCCGCGTAATCTTCACCTGCTGAGCGGAAAGGCCAAGCTGGCACACGTGGACCCCGGAGCTCACTACGTTGGTCGCAACAACCGGTTTGGTCTCGACAACATGCGCACCTACCGAGACGCTGGCTACCCAGGTGCGTGCACCGTCTTCGAGTTCTGCCACAACTTCCTGGATTTCTCGGACTTTCTGTCTTTGTCCAGACAGTCTGAAGTGCCGGCGCTGGTGTCGGATCTGAAGGTGGATCAATGGTATCTCGGTCGTTGCCAAGAATGGATTGGAAGGCTCCATGAGGCTTATTCAGTCCTACGCCAGTAGGCAGACCGTCCTGGAAGCCGCGCTCGGCCGCATGGCGTTCGTGTTCGACAACTTCGAGCAGATCATTGTTTCGGTGAGCGGGGGGAAGGACTCGACGGTCATGGCCCACCTGGCCCTGCTGGAAGCCAAGCGACGAGGCAGAAAGGTCGGGATCCATTTCCTCGATGAGGAGGTCTGCTATCAAAGCAGCGTCGACCAAGTGGACTATCTGATGAATCTGTTCCCCGACAACACCACGCGGATCTGGCTGCAGATGGAGTTTCGCCTAACCAACGCCACATCGGTGCAGGATGGCCAGCTGGTGTGCTGGGAAGCGGGGAAGCACAAGCTGTGGATGCGCCCCAAGCGCGAGGATTCGATCAAGTTCCGCATGTGGGCCGAGGAAGCCCAGACCGTCAGGGACAAGCGCAAGGGTTTCGGATTCTACGACGTGATCGAAAATTTCGAGCGCTGCTATTCGGGGGCCGCGTTTCTTGTTGGGCTTCGGGCTGCTGGCGAATCGCCGAACCGGTGGCGAGCGATGGTGAAGAATCCCGTCGACGTCGGAGAAAGAAAGGTCTACTGGGGAACCAAGAAAGGAGCCAACGTGGCGTTGTATCCAATCTACGACTGGAACTTCCACGACGTTTGGAGATACATCCACGACGAGGGGCTGCGCTACTCGAAGGTCTACGACTGGCAGTTCCGCAAGGGCTACCCGATCAACCAGATGAGGGTGTCGTCGCTGATTCACGAGCGAGCCTTCAAGAGCATTTGCGATCTGCCCGAGTTCGAGCCCAAGACCTACAACAAGCTTTGCAAGCGCATCAAGGGCATCGCCATGGCCCAGGAGACCGGGAAGACCGCGAAGATGTTCGCCTGCAGAAAGCTGCCGAAGAACTTCAGGTCATGGATCGCCTATCGCGACTTCCTTCTGAAGACCCACCCTGATCAGTCGCGGATTCGTTTGTTCGCCGAGCGCTTCTCGCGCCACCTCAACAACGAGTACGTGGCTCGGCAACAATGCCGTCAGCTTATCCTGAATGACTACGAGAACAACCTGTCGGTCGACAACAAGCCCGACCCAAGGGACGAATTGATCCGATACTACGAAGAGGTGCTCTGATGGCCGTCGTCCACATCGACACGATGGAACAGTTCATGGCTGCTCGCCCGTCACTGGTCCCGGTCTTCATCAATTCGAAGACCCACGGTAGGGTGCTGGTTCCCTGTGCCAACACCATCCTAGTGCGCCCGTCTCTGATCGCCGCGAACCTCTACAATCCCAACTCGGTCAGCGACGACAAGATGGAGCTGCTCAAGCAGTCCATCCTGGACAACGGCTTTGCCTTCCCTGTGGTGGCCATCTGTGACGATGATCAACAACGGTTCGTCGTGATAGATGGATTCCACCGCACGACCATCGGGGGGCCTGATTGGCTCGACTTCGACTATGTTCCCGTGGCTGTCCTGGACCATGACATCACCAAGCGGATGGCCGCAACGGTGCAATTCAACAAGGCCCGTGGCGTTCATCAGGTAGACCTGGACGCCGAGGTCATCCGGGCACTCATCGAGCAGGGAGTGAGCGAGGACGATATCTCCCAGCGCCTTGGTATCGACATGGAGACGATTCACCGTTACAAGCAGCTCACCGGGGTTGCCGAGCTATTCAAGAACTCCGACTACTCCTTGAGCTGGGAAATGGCGGAAGTCGATGAATGATCCCGGTCCTCGCCTATCCCGCGACGACGCTCGCGTCTGGGACACGTGGCGCCTGACCTTCGCAATGCACGCCAGAACAGAGGAATACCGGCGTGCCGTTGACCGGGCAAAGGCCTCGATCTTCGATGCTCTGGGCAACGACGGCCCGTGGGCTCTCATGTGGTCCGGAGGCAAAGACTCCACGGCCATGGCTCACCTGGCCTCTGCCGAAACCATGGGGGCCGTACCGCTGGTGAGCGAGAAGGATGACCTCGACTACCCAGGCGAGCGTGAGTACGTGACCAAGCTGGCGCTCGAGTGGGGAGCGAGCCTGAAAATCATCACCCCGCGCATCTCCCCTGCAGCGTGGCTGAGCGAGCACGGATTCGATCTGGACGGTGCCGACGACGTGCACGGGCGCTCCGCTGGACTATCGAAGGCGTGTTTCTATCGCGAGGTCGAGACGGCCAACGAAGGGTGCGCGGGCATCTTCCTGGGCCTACGCTCCGAGGAGTCGAAGGGGCGACGACTGAATCGCGCTTCGCATGGGCTGCTCTACCGCAAGCGGAACGGTCAGCTCATCTCTCAGCCCATTGCCGACTGGACGGGGATGGACGTGTTCGCGTACCTGCAGGCCAACGGCATCGAGGTTCTGCCGGTGTATCGCTGCGTGGCCCTCATGCATCGCCATGAGCCGTGGCGGATTCGCAAGTCGTGGTGGATTCCCGGGGCGCACGGGGCCCGCGGTCAGGTCACCTGGTTGCGCCACTATTGGCCCGAGCTCTACCTGCAGCTGTGCGAGTGGGTCCCGGCGGCGAAGGGACTGGGATGATCGACGGCGCTGTTTTCGTGACCCCGCATGCGGTTCGCCAGTATCAGGCCAGAGCTCGAGGCGGGTGGTCGATGACGTTCGAGCAAGCCAGGGTGCATCTCGTGCGCCAAATAGCCCAGGCCCACGCGGTGAAGCCAACCGGAAGGGGCGAGGCAGTGCTATTTCGCGGGCCCAAGCCAGAGCGATTGCGCTTGCTAGTGGGTCCAGGAGAAGGGGAGCTTCTAGCGCTGATCACGGTGCTGACCCGTAGCGATCGTGATGCCCCGAGGAAGCGGTGAGCATTGGACCCGCCGTCTCGCCTGCGCTACAGTGAGACGATGCCAAGAAAATATAAGCGAGTGGTGCGCCCCGAGCTCGACGACGAGATGGCCAGGCGAGGGCTGATCCCCGTACCCGAGGCCGCGGATCTGCTGGGCCTGTCCCCACCTCGCGTCTACGCGCTGGCTGACGCTGGAGAGCTGCAGGTAGAGCGAGTGGGCATCGGCCGGCGGGCGAAGGTCTACGTGTCCCGCGCGAGCATTGAGTCGCACGTGCGCGGCCCTACGCTGTCTCGTGGGCTCGTGCCGCTGGCCCAGGCGATGCGGGTAGTCGGATGTTCCAGGGCTACGATTTACCGGCGCTACCAGGTCGAGACGGTGAGGGGGAGGGCGCACGTGTGGCTCAATGACGCGGAGGATTGACGCACCTGACAGAATCGTCAATGCGGTGACAAATATTTATTGCTATCGTCTCGCTCCCGATCAATACTCATTTCTGTCAGCACGGTGGAGGTGGCCAGGCGGCTCCTTCCCAACGAAATCCGCCAGGTG